>Ga0325403_1007829_pt1 | contig 10215 bp, 7 predicted proteins | sample PopdelMetagenome_19_FD_205665 | JGI IMG/M metagenome (GOLD analysis project Ga0325403, IMG submission 205665) | Populus deltoides microbial communities from Bellville, Georgia, United States - Xylem-PdKOR-R4 | ecosystem: Host-associated > Plants > Phyllosphere > Stem > Wood/Secondary xylem...
TTATTTCAAAGTAAGATACTTGATTTAAGTTCTGAGTACTTAAACAACTAAAATAAAAATAACAATAGCAGCATCTCCAACATATTAATATACTCAAAAACAAAGTCATTATCTTCTAATTAAAGCAGCCAAAAATATATATAACTGAGAATCACAACATTACCGGAGAATGTATATATGTTATGTCACTACAAGATTTACAGTTTTACCGATGGACATATTCCATCGGTATGAGATTCAGAGTTTGTCTGTAATTTTTTTACTGACTAAATCGCCGATGGAAAACTTCCGTCGGTATAACGTTTGTTGGTAACACCGTATTCCGTCGCTAAAGTTGTCGGTAAAAAAAATATTACCGATTGTTTTACAGATGAAAATTGCGCGCCAAAAAAAAACTTCCCGCTGGAACATTACCAACGGATTTATTCTATCGGTGATAGTGGCATATATAGTAAATATTTTTTAGCTATCGGTGAAAGGCCGACGGGCGTTATCCGTCAGAAACTTCGTCGATAAGTGTGCATTTCCACCAAGCTACTATGAAATGCCGACGGATTATATCCGTCTGTAAATTCATCGATGATACATTCCATCAGTAAATCCCTCAGTGGGTATTTTCAAATTTTTTTTGTAACAATGATTTAGAATAAATAATATGAAATTATATAAATTAATAGTAAAAAAAACCAATTATGCAAATTAAATTTTATTAAACATTAAGAACAAAATATAATGCAAATGAAATTTTATTAAACATTAAGAATAAAAAAATAAAGTTAAATAATATTCATTACAAATTGAATGTGTTTCAAAAAAAATATTAAATTAGCACAATGACAGAGTTGGAGGAGGGGGAGGGTGGTTGTTATACGGTCAAAAAGGGGGCGGATATGTATCACCACTCTTTGAAGCCATGTTCATGACCATTTGGCGGAGTTGTTCATAATTCGCCGAGAGTTGCTCATATTTCTCGGTGAGATTAGTCGTGTGTTGTTTCAAGGCCATGATATCCTCAGATTGGGTGCTTGATACTGATTTGGAGCTCCCAACAGTTGAGACACTACGGATCAACCGTAAATTCTCGGCCGTAGTGTTGGAGAGCCCGAACACCCGATTGTTATCGGGTCCACTGGACGATCCGACCTCCATCCACAAATCCGGATCGAAATTTGGATGGGTTAAAGGATTGTCCTTATCTCTCTCCCTCAACCGGCTATTATAGGTCTCCTCAAAATGAAAAAAGAAATCATCATCATCATATTCAATTCAATAAAAATAATTACTTATGAAATAAAATGGTTGAACGAACATACGATAAAGTGTTGAGCGCGGTTGTCAACAAACTGTTGCACCCCCTTTTGGCGGTCTTTACTCCGCACGTGCGAGAAATTAGATTTTGAAACATAAATGTTTTTCTAAAAAAATATTGTATCGTTTTCGAAGTTACCTAATTGCCGTGTGATTTTCTCACATCCTCCTCACAACAGTGTCATGCGCACTGTCCCAGTCGAATTTGTCCTGTGTATAAATAATTAATTTTAAATAAAAATAATTATTTATTTACAATTATATTAATAATTTATTAGAAATAAGCTGGAAATTATAAATTAACACCAACCTCAAATTTGTCAAACCATGTATCGATTTGAGGTATCCATCCAGAATGTCTGGATACCTGACTCCATTGAAATAATAAAATCTCATTCGACAATTTAAACGACGATGATATTACTCAGGTGACCTCAATGTTTGTGAACCTGAAAATAAATTAAATTAATGAAATATTTATTAGTTGTTCATAAATTATGTTATAATAAAAAAAAAACTAAAACCGAAACAAACTTACATTGAAAGGTCATCTTTCCACTGTGCCTTATACTTGCGGGTGAATTGATTCCGCTGCGAAGGCACACCGCCTCTGCACTTTGAAACCACACTAGAAGAGGCAGCATCGGTGATGGCGTAGGTGTCTCTTCTTAACAGGCACCTAAGGATATGCCATCCTCACTGCTAGAAGAACTAGCTACGACCATATGTGAGGGACGAGCTGTGAATTTCGTTCTACGCATCTACACAATTTTATACGAATAATTATATAATTAAATTCAAATGTTAAAAAAATTCGGCAGCACCTCCACTATATTGGAGATTACCCAAACTTTTCAAACCTGCAAATATTGACAATAGCCACAACCAATTGACCCCATCTATACTAATCTTGTATATAACATAACATCTATACTAATTACAAGGTAAATTCAACAATAACAATTAAAATTCTACAAATTATTCAATTATTATGGAAATACAAACAATTAAATAAAGTCATAAAAAAAAACTCTAGACTAACATTTAAAATTAATGGAAATAATTAAACACAAATCATGCAATAATAGAGTAAAATTGAGAGAAGATAATTAAATTTATTCCAACATATTCAATTACTAATTACAAGGTAAATTCAACAATAACAATTAAAATTGAACTAATTATTCAATTATTATGGCAATACAAACAATAAAATGTATTCAATAAATTAAAAAAAAACTCTAGTCTAGGCTAACAATTAAAATTAATGGAAATAATTAAACACAAATCATGCAATAATTGAGTAAAATTAAGAGAAAATAATTAATTTTTTTCCAACATATTCAATTACTAATTACAAGGTAAATTCAACAATAACAATTACAATTCAACAAATTATACAATTATTATGGCAATACAAACAATAAAATATATTAAATAAATTAAAAAAAAAAAAGAACTATAGACTTTAGGAATGAAATATGCTTACCTTAATAATGTGTTTATTTCAAGACTTTATCTCCATTATAAAAATACACCAAAACAAAAAAAACATAACAAAAATAACAATAGCTACAACAAAGAAAAAAAAATCTTGAAGTAAAATGAAGTAGAGGAAACACATACAGTTTAATTTGCTGAAGATTCAAGTAGAGATTACAAGCAAAACAAACAAAAGTCTTGAAGGAAATGAGAGGGAAAAATCAAAAATGAAAGGGGAATAACAGAGCAGATGAAAAAATAAACTGAAAGGGCGGTCGTTGGGATTTCTAGCGCAGTTTTACGGACAGATTCACCAACGGACATTAAAAAAATATTATTTTAAATTATTTCGTCAGTGATGTTTCGAAAATTTATCGATAACTTTTGATTTTCGCACCATCATTTTTAATTACCCTCCATATTTTTCACAGTCCATCGGTAATTCTCTCGGCAAATACACGCGGTAAGAGATGCATTTAATGCCCCGCCCTTTGGAATTCGCACCGTCCGTCCATGATTTTGTCTGTAACTATGACCTGCCAACAAAATACCAACGGACTGGAATCCGTTCATAAAGTCGTCAGTGATGGTTGTGGCATTTCTAGTGACATTACTGTGAAATGCCAATGGACTGTAATTCGTCCGCAAAGTCATCGGTGATGAAATGGCTACTGTGAAATGCTGATAGACTGGAATCCGTTCACAAAGTCATCGGTGATGGTTGTGACATTTCCAGCGACACTACTGTGAAATGTCGATGGAATGGAATCCATTCGCAATGTCATTGGTGATGGTTGTGGCATTTCCAGTGACGCTACTGTGAAATGCTGACAGACTGGAATCCGTCTACAAAGTCGTCGGTGATGGTTGTGGCATTTCCAATGACGCTACTGTGAAATGCCGACGGACTGTAATCTGTCGGTATGGGCGTCAGTGATAGTGTAGTGTGCAAGAAAGATGATGTTTGTATTGCCTATTTACCTTCCTGCAAACACTTAAATGATAAACTGTCCATCGCACAAAACAATAACAACAATTTTGAGTTGATTTTGACCAGACCATAGTGCGGATTAACTCTAATTCCTCTGTCAGTCGTGTCATACCAATAGCATTTAAATAAAAACACTCTATTCTGCTCGCTATGCTATTACAATTCAACGACCTCTTCTAATCTACCATAGTAGTCAACTTCTAACTCACTACTAGTCAATCCCTTAACACAAACACCGTTGTTGTATGTCTTTCTTCCATGCCTGTATTCTTCAGTATGAAACACATATCCAATGATAAATACCCGTTGTAGCACTTAACTTTTCTTTCAAGGCCCGGGCTTAGTGAAGACAATGACTTAGCAGCACTCCTTCCCATTTGATAAACCTTATATGTAATGTACATCAATGAACAGTAAACGAGAATCTCGTAAGGACATGCATATAGTAATTTTGCAAATGATAATGAGTTTGTGATAGTACTTACATGTGTTCTGAACCACGTGGCAAATTGCTCATCTTGTAATTGAAAGATTTGGGTTTCGGTCAGCTGTGAGTTATTGGACAACAAATATTTTCGATGTTTCCTACAAGTGATAATGAGTTTATGATATTACAATATATAAACAGTATATTATTAACAAAGTTTAATTAGTAGTACAAATATATATATTTACTAAATAAAATATCTCAGCTCATCACAATTAAATAGAACATAATTATATGCTTGTCTGAACTCTATTTCCGACAAATATCTTCATCACAATATATTATTAACAAAGTCAAAGCTCTGGAGAACCACAACTACGTCAACTCATCAATCAACGGTCGAAGACAAACATCTATATTCCAGCCCAAGCTGCTCAGACCGAGTATGACAGTAGATAAAAACATGAACTCCAGCCTCATACACATTTCCAGTGGCAAGTTATAAACAGTGAGTATGACCTGCCAACAAGAATAAGAAGCAGAAAATAACCCGAATAGGTTGAATCCGTCTATACACAACCTAAAACTCACGTTCCTTAATTCAGCTGAAAAGTGAGGATGCACACTATTAAAGTGTTTCCACGCTTTGCCGTCAGAAGGATGCACCATCACTCCATCAGCCGCATCATATGATTGCCTGATTGGTGCCATGTCATGTGCTCAGCAGTCCTCAGTGACATAAATAACCTCTGCAATCTAGGTGTGATTGGGAAGTATCTAAGTTTTTTATATGCCACTAGAGTCTTTCCCCTGCCAATTCTGGGTTTGTAACAGGAATGCCCACATGTTATGCACTTGGTCAGCTCAGCATTTTCTAGGTAGTATAACATGCAGAAGTTAGGGCATATGTTAATTTTCTGGTATCCTAAACTGAGGGGTTTCATCATGGACTTCATAGCATACAAGTTCTTTTTCAGCCTATTCCCTTCAGGTAAAATGCTTCTCGTCCATTCAATAATTTTGTCATACCCGGTCTCACTCAACCCGTGATCTGACTTGATGGTGAACACATGTGCTACAACCGATAATTTATTGTGGTTCATGCAACCATCCCAAAATGGTTTATTAGAATCTTTCAACAAATAAAAAAAACCTAGCTGCATCTGCATTAGGTTCTTCTTCTACGATTGGACATTAACTGACATTACCTTGATTCATTCTCATTGCATCGATAACCATATTCCTGTAAGGATTAGTGTTGTCATTTGCCGCTTCATGCACGTTGCTAGCACTAGAAGTTGACCCAACCACCCTTTCTCTCATGCTCTTATTACAAACAAATACTTCTCCATGTGCATACCAACACCGGTAATTTCTCTATAAACCCTTTGTGTAGAAGATGCATCATTACAATATTTGGATGCAAATACTTTTTATTTTGACACTTCCTACATGGACACCTAATACCGCCTCTAGTAACATTTCTAGGAATAGATATTGCGAAATTAATAAAACCCTGAACCCCGTTACAATAATCCATCCTCCGCAATCCTTGGGGTAAATCTCGATACATCCATGAACGATCATTCATGACTTCTATCAAACCTCTATAAAATTATGATGACAACATGTATTAATTAACTATGTTAGGTAAATAAATTTATAAAAATATTGGTTTACCTCGAGATTATCCAACAAGCTAATTACAACTTCTTATAAATATTAAATATTAAATATTCATTATCAATTATCAACATTCATACAAATTTATACATATAAATTTATGAAAATTATAGCTCAGCAATAACATTGATAAAAATTAAAATGGACCCGTTAAACAAGCTATTAATTATTTCAAAACAACACATGTAATTCAGTAATTCAATAAAGTTTCAATAATTTACAAACAAATATAATTTACAAAATCTAAAACAAACCATAACAAGTACAAAATTATACATTCATATACTACAAGTTTGTTTGACAAATAACAATAAAACATGTACATATACTAACAAAATACATATACTAAAAAAACAATAAAATTGACATTTAAATGTTAAAATTTAAAAAGATAGAATTACTTACAAAAACTGATAAAATCCGTCGGTAAATCAGAACACAGATGTTGTAACCACAAAACTTAAAGAAATATAACTTGTGCTGAGAAGAGGGAGATTTTTTTTTTTTGGGTGGGGGGGCTGGTTGTTTGCAGTAAGGGAGAGTTGGGATGGGGAAGAAGAAGGACAAATAGGGGAGGAGAGGGTAGGCAAAGTGGTCATATATTAACTTTTGTTGATGGAATCACCAACGGACTACTTCTGTCGGTGATTCTGTCGGTCAACGGTGAATCGATCACATCACTGTACGGAGATCCCGATTTGAATCCCTCGGTGATTCCGTCTGCAAATCTGATGGTGAATCTGTCACGTCACTGTACGGAGATTTCGACAGAATTTGAGACGGAATTATTTTCGTCGGTAAAAATTGCCGACGGAAAATTTCCGTTGATGTTATCCGATTTTCTGGTAGTGGTCGGCAATTCTGATGGTGAATCGATCACGTCACTATACGGAGCTGCCAGTTTGAATCCCTCGGTGATTCCGTCGGTAAAATCACCCGCAAAAACTTCCACGTCAGCGAACCGTCCTTTTTTTTATTCTGAATATTCCGTCTATAATTCCGTCAGTATATACCGACGGAATTACAGATGAAAAATATGTCGTCGGTAATTATGATCGCAAATTACCAACAGAATTATTCCATCGGTAATGCCGTTGGTATTAAACGAATTTCTGGTAGTGTGCTTGCCTTCGCCGAATATTATGGCCGATCTTTCTCTTTAAGAAGCGTCTGGCCACATGAACAATCACATGTCCATCATCATGGATATATCTCATGCCAGTTGGTGATTTCAGCTTTGTTGATGCATAAAACGTACTCACCATAGGCGTATCCACCTGAAAATCTTTTTTATCAACCTTGGATGCTACAATTTGGCAGTCTAAATTCTGGCGTGATCAGAAAGAATGGTCATAAGAAATTAAGAGCATCATCAGTCGGAACAAAAATGGAGTTTTTGCCATCTTCAAGATCTTGATATGAATGGCTATTAGGTTCTTCAACCTTAATCTCATGTCATCCAAGCTTGTCAATTTGATTCTGCTTATCCTTCTCCTCCTCCGAACCTTACCAGCTCCTACATTCAGAAGTTTATAATCCGCAGGATTCCCAAACTTGAGATCCTGGCTGCTTTTACTCCAAGTGAAAATTACGTAGAAGTTGAAGTTACAAAAATATTACCGAATTAATTTCTATGGGATGGCGCCGAGTACAAAATCATGTCCCTTCTTCTTGAGAGGAAGTTCAGTAATGCGATAGCATATGGAAGAGGTAAGCGGATATGGGATTGATGGCAAGGAAACTGTCAAGATATATATTCAACAACACCATCACCATATGTGCTCCTGTGATTACACCATTAAAGTTGAAAAAGAAGCTTTTGATATATATATGGGGTTTATTTGTAAGCGATCCAAGCTGCTCACTTCTGATGTACGTCACTGTGATCTTATTGTTAGTGAAGTGCCTGAGACCGGTTATCCTTCAATCAATGATGTGAAAAATCACTGAGTTGGATAATCTATGATGATGGCATCTTGTTGTTCATGGGGTTTACTACTTTTTTTAATCGCAGGTATACCTAGGGCAGTTCACGAGATCATCTATCACTGTATTAATGGCGCGCGCTGTGAATCCCACCAAATGTTTTTGCTTGAAAAAAAATCAGGAAATAATTATATTTTTAAAAAAGTGTGAAAAATTTAACCATCAAGTTAAATCTTAATTAATTTAATAATATAATAAAAAAATAAAGCTGCAATAAAAAAAATAAAAAATAGTACCTTTGGCAAAGCTGCAGAAAAGAAAATAAAACAAAAAATATTATAAAAAATATTTTTTTTATTTTTAAAAATAAATTTGATATATTTATATATATAATATAAAAAAAATTACAGATTAATCATATTAATCTCTTCAAAAATTAAATGCATCCAATATAATTATAAAATAATTATTATTTTAAAAAACTAAATAAGCAAAAAACTATAACAAAGAAGTAAAATCTAAACTTAAAATTGTTTTTAAAAATACATATAATAAATATTTAAATTAAAAAATAAAAATTATATAAATAAAAGAGAATGAGGTTAGGTGTTGCTAAGCCTAGTAAGTTAGGCCTAACACTTGACCCATGAATAAAGAGCCGACGCAGGCGCCTTTAGAGTTTTTTTAAAAAACAATTAATGGAATAAATGACATGTCAATTTAGTTTAAAAAAATAGATGATTGGTTGTTTAGAATCCTTAAATTCCAGCTACTACGGTGATTGGAAAAAAAAATAACTGTTTTTTCTTTTAAAAATTTATTTTTAACTCAAAATATCTATAAAACATCAAAATTAACTTTTTTAAATCAATTTATCATCTTCAAAAACAAAAAAAAAAACCTGGAATCCTTTGAGTTCCCATAGGTGTCATGACCATTCTACAAACCAAAACTTTAATGGTAGATGTTTCTTCATTACAACTTTAACAATCATTCAACAAAACTTTGTAAATCACCCAAAATGTATTTTTTACTTAATAATGAATCTCAAAGCCGAATGTCTTGAAACCCAATTAATTTATTATTCAACTAGTTTTTTCACCCTCACTGGGGGTTGAATTTTACGTTTATTTCTATCATAATAATTTTTTTTAATATTATAAATGCATTTTAAAATAGAATGATTTTTTTATTTAAAACAGGCAAATATGACATGTACGCAAACATGTTATTCACACTACACTTTATGTAGGATCTAATGTCAATCTTTGACCTAAAAAATAAATTATTATGTTTATGTTATGTATATGTTTTTATGTATTATTTTTTGTTGGTAGTAAAATATGTTTTTTTTTTAATAAAAACCCCATACAAATACAACTAATTCATATAAAATATAAAAGGAAAGAAATGTAATAAAATAAATATTTTCAAAGTATCATGCAACTAAAAAATATAAAAAGATCAATTACTACGTAAGAAAATAAAATTACTTTATTTTTTTAAGAAATAAAAAGGAAGGTATAAATCAATATTTAAATAGAAACAATTTAACTCTAAAGGGTAGAAAATTACAAACAAAAACAAAGTAAGGTATTGGTGGATCAAGCTCACATGCCTAGCTTGAAGCAAAAACCTAGGCGGACCTTGTTTTTTTTTATTATTATTATTAGGGGCAGACAACGCATCATTCATTTTTATTTTTATTTCTACTTTTTGATTGTGCAACCAATCACAATTTGGTTTAATTTTCAATTATTTTTTATGATCAAAAAATTAGGATCTAAATTTTTAGAGCCTAAAAACTACATGAAACCATCTAAATAAGAGCATAACAAACTCCATGAACACCTAACAATCCCAAAAAAATCACTAAAAAAAACAATTAAATCGAAAAAATCTAAAAGAACCGAATTTCTCTTTTTTAGTATGAGTAGTAAAAAATCACTAGCAATGCACTCTTCTTGTTGGAATATATATAATCTTTTGAAACCAAGCTCGATTGTTTTAAGTGGATGAATTGTGACAACCAATTATTTTTTATTATTATTATTATTATTTTCGAGTGAGTTTTTTAAAAAAAAAAATTAAAAAATAAACAAAATAAATTTTTAAACCAAAATAAAACTGTCATGATTAGCCACAGTTTTTCTTCACAATTTATATTTATGTCCTCTACCTTTTATTTTTATCTTAGATTCTACTCTAACTTCAAACATAATCTCATCATCAGGCTAGACTTAAAAAGAGTTCAATTGAAAGGAAAAGAACATAGCAGAAAATGAAACTAAAATGGAGCAGCATCGCCTTTTCCATGAACGGCGATGCCGACTCCATATGTTTTTAGTTATTTTAGTAAAGGTACTGTCGAAACAACAGGCAATGCTTGATTAGTTCA
>Ga0325403_1007830_pt1 | contig 10214 bp, 5 predicted proteins | sample PopdelMetagenome_19_FD_205665 | JGI IMG/M metagenome (GOLD analysis project Ga0325403, IMG submission 205665) | Populus deltoides microbial communities from Bellville, Georgia, United States - Xylem-PdKOR-R4 | ecosystem: Host-associated > Plants > Phyllosphere > Stem > Wood/Secondary xylem...
AAACAGGCAATTATTATTTAGTTCTTGGATACATGCTCAACTGGTTATGTTAGTTATCCGATGGTGTTTCACTGTCTATATTTCTATCTGTTGAACGCTATGATGTCTGCTCTAATATAATAATATGTTTTCACCTGTAGGAACTGCTAATCACCACTGCCACATCAGTCATTCTCTACATCCTGGCATCATATTATCGGTAAAGAATCGGTCAAGAGGTTGAAGGGGCATGCAGAAATCCTTAATCCTGTATCTTGTTTTTTCCCAGTTTATTCAGTTGTAAACGAAATGAGGAACCTTGTAAAAATGGAACGGTAATACAGAAAGAAAATTTTGGTTAAAATAGCGTGGTTTTATATTTGATTCGATTTTTATTTACAAGTGTGGTTAGTGCAGAAACAGCTCCACCCAAATGTGCTCTTAGCTGACCACATTTACAAACCGAAATTCCATAGAATCCACACAACTCAGATATAGCTTAGTTTGGTGCCTGAACGAGGACGTGGTAAATGTTGTGTTTTTTTGTTAAGAAATAAATTGAAATAGATTTTAATTTTTTTTAAATTTATTTTTGATATTAGAATATCAAAACCATTCAAAAAAAATTAAAAAATTAATTTTTTTTTAAAAATTCAAATTTTAAATAAATAATATTTTGACTGTAATACCAAACATACTCTAAATAAAAAAAAAAGATTCCATGTTCTAAATAAAAAGAAGGGAATTCCGTATAAGTGATGTAGAAATGTATCTTATAAGACACCTGTATTTACATTGTTATTATTTTTATTTAACCGACAACTCGTTTCAAGACTCGGGTTATAGAATTGACAGCTTAATTTATATCGAACAAAATTAAAATAACATTATTTTTTAAAAAAATCTTTTTAAAATCGCTATGTGTTGACAGGTCAATCTGTTAGACGCATTTGACTTGCTGGGCATAACCGAGTGCCTTTGCCTGTGGGTATTATCATACGTATCGAAATATCTAAGAAAATGGGCAAGCCCAAAGGTATAACAGAAAACGCCCAAAGTCCGATACAACAAGCTTCGAAATTGGATGGCCCAATAAATTATAAACTTCTTCAGCTCAGATTCATTCATTATCAATCAGGAAAAAAAAAACAGAAGATTTGTGCGCAAAGTCGCATATCTCATGCTTTGCTAGCTTGCTTGCCAGTGACCAGAAAGAGAAACACAGAGACCCTAAATCTTCTGCTTCTGCTTCTTTTTCATAGAAAATCTAAAAGAGAGCTTAGTGGGATTCAAAAGAAAAGGCAAGCAAGATGAGGATCATGATAAAAGGTGGAGTATGGAAGAACACGGAGGATGAAATTCTAAAGGCGGCTGTTATGAAATATGGCAAAAACCAATGGGCTCGTATTTCTTCTCTTCTTGTTCGTAAATCTGCTAAGCAATGTAAAGCTCGTTGGTATGAGTGGCTTGATCCTTCCATTAAAAAGGTATGTATTTGTCCTACTTTACCTTTTCTTTATTTATTTTTACCCTTCTTGGATTTTGGTACCTGGGTTTGATTTTTTTTAAGATAAATTATCGTTTTATTTTTTGGATGGATAATGACAGTGTAGTGTTTTTATTAATAAATGGTTAACTGGGATTTATTTTTTAGGGTTTTTTGAGTGATTATTTAGTAAAAGATCGTTTTTTATTTTTTGGATAATGATAGTCTAGTCCTTTTTTTGATAAATGGTTAAGTGGGTCTCTAGAATTTTGATTGGTTTTGTGAGAAAATTAGGAAAAAAAAAACATTTTTATCTGTTGCAGTGATTTATGGATTATGAAAACTGTAGTGGTTTTATTGATAAATGCAAGACGGTGAATTTTTGATCTTTTTTTTTATGTTGGGATTTTTGCAGACCGAGTGGACTAGAGAAGAGGATGAGAAATTGCTTCATCTTGCTAAGCTCATGCCCACACAGTGGAGGACGATTGCCCCGATTGTTGGACGTACTCCTTCACAATGCCTTGAGCGTTACGAGAAGCTGCTTGATGCAGCTTGTGTTAAGGATGACAACTATGATCCTGGTGATGATCCACGGAAGTTGCGTCCTGGTGAGATTGATCCGAACCCAGAATCTAAGCCTGCACGTCCGGATCCTGTTGATATGGATGAGGATGAGAAGGAGATGCTTTCGGAAGCACGAGCTAGGTTAGCAAATACGAAAGGTAAAAAGGCTAAAAGAAAGGCTAGGGAGAAACAGCTTGAAGAAGCGAGGAGGCTTGCTTCCTTGCAGAAAAGGAGGGAACTGAAGGCTGCTGGTATTGATAATAGGCATCGGAGAAGGAAAAGGAAGGGGATAGACTATAATTCTGAAATTCCCTTTGAGAAGAGACCTCCTCCTGGATTTTATGATGTTGCTGATGAAGATAGACCTGTGGAACAGCCTAAGTTCCCGACCACTATTGAAGAAATTGAAGGGAAAAAAAGGATGGATATTGAAGCACAGTTAAGAAAGCAGGATGCTGCAAAGAATAAAATTGCTGAAAGGCAAGATGCCCCATCAGCTATTCTACAAGCAAACAAGCTGAATGATCCAGAAACGGTTAGGAAGAGGTCAAAATTGATGCTTCCTGCACCACAGATTTCAGATCATGAATTGGAGGACATTGCGAAGATGGGGTATGCTAGTGATCTTCTTGCAGGAAGTGAGGAACTCATGGAAGGGAGCGGTGCAACACGTGCTCTTTTAGCAAACTATGCCCAAACACCACGGCAAGGAATGACACCTCTACGAACCCCTCAAAGAACTCCTGCTGGTAAAGGTGACGCTATAATGATGGAAGCTGAAAACCTAGCACGGTTGAGGGAGTCACAAACACCATTATTAGGAGGAGAGAATCCTGATTTGCACCCTTCAGATTTTTCTGGAGTTACTCCTAAGAAACGGGAGATTCAGACGCCAAACCCAATGCTGACTCCTTCTGCAACTCCTGGCGGTGTTGGTCTGACTCCCAGAATTGGTATGACACCATCAAGGGATTCTTTTGGGATCACCCCAAAAGGAACTCCCATCAGGGATGAACTCCATATAAATGAAGATATGGATATACATGATAGTGAAAAACTTGAGCAACAAAGACAGGCTGATTTGAGAAGGAATCTGCGTTCTGGTCTTGGTAATCTTCCACAGCCCAAGAATGAATACCAGATAGTCATCCAACCGCCTCCAGAAGACAATGAAGAACCAGAGGAGAAGATTGAAGAGGATATGTCTGATAGAATAGCGAGGGAAAAAGCTGCGGAAGAAGCCCGGCTGCAGGCATTACTTAGGAAGAGATCAAAAGTACTGCAAAGGGAACTTCCTCGGCCTCCTATGGCATCATTGGAATTAATTAGAGATTCTTTGCTGAGAGCTGATGGGGATAAGAGTTCCTTTGTTCCTCCTACATCAATTGAACAGGCTGACGAAATGATAAGAAAGGAGCTTTTAGCCTTACTAGAACATGATAATGCAAAGTATCCACTTGAAGAGAAGCCAAGCAAGGAGAAAAAGAAAGGCTCCAAGCACCCTTCAAAAAGATCTGCTGCTTCTATCCCTATGATAGAGGACTTTGAAGAAGATGAGCTGAAACAAGTATATGTTTATTGTGTCATTGCTAAATTACATATTCTTCCTTTTCATAACTTTATTATTCTTTCTGTGGTCATGCTTCGAATGTCTTTATTTTTGTTTGTTTGTGTGCGTATGACCTTATGTGCTTGTGCTTAATTTAGTTGATTATGGACTTAGCTCCTTGTCAAACATTTACTGTTGTTCAGCATGTTGTGTCTGTCGTGTATGTAGCTGCATGAATACCGCATTTTAATGTTCCTAATTCATATTTCCTAGACCTTTTGACTCTTTGAAGATAATTATATCAAGGAAAACCTTCAATGTTACTTTTGGTGTCCATGGCAGTTTCTCCCTTTGTGTAGCGTAAGGATTACACTTTCTACACCCACCCACCCACCCACACACATATATATTTTAAATTCATTAATAACTATCAGAATCTCAACTGAGCAGGATTTGACTAATTTATTACTGTTATAAGCATGAGTAACATTCAGTCATAGTCAATGTCAGTAGTGGCTATTTTTTCTTCCCTATATTGCAGTAATGGAAAGCCTCATTTTGAACTACATTCTTAACTGAAATCATATCCTTTTTCCTTTCAAATTTTGTCTGCCAAGAAGCCATGCCTTTTTGACATGCTAAATTGTGGAAGATCTTGTCTCATTTTCTATTATTTGACCTTGAGTGACATAGAGGCTCAACAGAAGCTGAAGATTAGGAAATGAGTGACCTTGTGGCAGATCATTGATGAGAAGATACAAAGATGGTTCTAAATACGTGCTGTTACCTTGTATCTGTGCATTTATTTTTATTCCAACTTTATACTAATCCCTGTGATGTAGTTGTTTTGCTATTCACCTTCGGAATGGGTATTGCAGCTGGCCATCATGTTACATGATGACTCACCTTTCAAATTAATTACCTTCTTGGATGATATAATGTGGTTCTCCCATTGTATTGAAATTTTTTTCATGCATCTTCCATTATTTCAACGTTGCATTTCTCATGATTCCCCAACATGGCGGGTCCTATAATTTTGAAGTCTGATGGAAGATATGTACATTAGGAACATAGAAGCTTTATTTGCACCTTCTACCTCTTAATTTAATTTCTATTGTAACTTCACTGAATTCTGAACATGTTCTTCCTGATTTAAAGATTTAGGGTAAAAACTCAGCTATCAAATTGTTTTTGCAAAAGTATTTTTGAACTCGCTTTATGCTGTGTACATCATAGTTTACACTTTTATCTTTTGTGATATCATTGCCAGTTCCTTCCTTGGAGACAATGTGCCAAAAAATGTTAACAATTCACTCTTATGAGTTTTGTAACACCTATGTGGCCACAACCTATTTACCACGGGTGAATGCATGGGCATACGTGTTACAACCTATTTACCATGAGTGAATGCATGGGCATTCTACTTGCATGTCATTTACCATGAGTGAATGGACGGGCATTTTTACTTGCTTGTCAATGCAGATGAATTTGCCATGTATCTTTAAACCCATATATTTCCTGATTTTAATTTATGTTCTCTCATTGTTTTTATCTTGGTAGTCTTTTTTTTTCCATCTTGAGATACAGCATACAAGGCAATAATTTACAATTTGTGCTGGATATGTATTCAATAAATGCAGATTGGCAAGTTTTCTGGATGTTCCTTTGCTCTTGTAATCTAATTTTATTTGTGATATTGAAAAATGTATTGTCATTGAGGACCTTACAAGCATGTGTAGTGAAGAGTGATTGTCCATTTGCTCACTGACTGACGATCACATTCTTCTCTGCAGGCTGATAATTTGATAAAAGTGGAAGCTCAGTACATCCGTGTAGCTATGGGACATGAAGATGAATCCCTTGATGAATTTATTGAAGCACACAAAACATGCATAAATGACCTCATGTACTTCCCCACTCGCAATGCTTATGGTCTCTCCAGTGTTGCTGGAAACATGGAGAAACTCGCGGCATTGCAGAATGAATTTGAGATTGTGAAAACAAGGTTAGAGGCTGAAAGGGAGAAGGCATTACGGCTTGAGAAGAAGGTCAATGTTCTCACTCAAGGTTATCAGGTATGATTTGGTACAACAACTGGTTCTTTGTTCGGACTGTAGGCATACTTTATGTTACTGCCACTCCTTTGGCTGTTATTTTCTTTCCTTTTGACATGCAACTTGTCATTGATTTTCTCTCTCGTGGCAAATTATATGAACTTTTTTTCCCATTTAATTAGTAAATTACTGTGTTAATTAGTATTGGTTTCTGTCTGTTCGAGTTTTCACAACCTTTTTTCAGTTCTCAGTATCTGCACGGTTTCTATTGTCCAAATTGATGTTTTTAATGAATTTATGGTCACTGAATTTGGTGATCTCAAAGAGCACATTAAAAGAGTGTTGCATTTTATCTTTGTTGTAGAATATAGTTATAGCCCTTTGATGGTGCCACATAAATTGCTGCGAGATTATTTGATTATTTTGTTGGAGGTCTAAAGGTTCAAAAGAATTTATTTGGCAGTTGCTTTATAATCAACTCCATCAAATTTAGAAGCACCAATCTCTGTATTAAGATCTCTATGCAATATATCTTCCTGTGATATCGTGCTTTCATTTTTCTGTTTTTTATATTATTCCCTTTCTATTTCTGGATATAAGAAATAAAATATTAGCTATTAGAACCAATTGAAGGAGATTCGTTTGTTAGCTTTAAGCACAAAATGTGGCCATGGCTCTCTAATGTTCACTGTATTAAGATATCCAATGCAATATAACTTCCTGCAATATCATGCTTTTTTTCTTCTCAGTTTTTGGTATTTTTTCCTTTGTTTTTTCTGTATACAAGTAGATTGAAACCTATTAAAGGAGAATTGTCTGTTAGCTGTGAGCACAAAATATGGGCATGGCTCTCTAATGCTATGTTATACAATTAGTGAGACAAAAGGAGGTAGGGGCCTTTTCCACCTTTCACCTAAGCTGCACAGGAAAGGCTGAAAGCCAATCCCAGGGAACTTTGTAGTGAGATCTGTAGATTTACTGACTTTAGAACCCAAGAATACTGATCTCTAGTATGATCTTATGTTTTTCCCATTCACCCATAAAGCTTGTCAAGATCACAATTCTTAGGTTACTAAATTGCTGATTTTTGAATGATCAGATACGGGCAGAAAGGCAACTTTTGCCTCCAATTGAGGTGACCTTAAAGCAGGTGGACACCGCTGGAACAGAACTGGAGTGCTTCCAAGCTTTGCAGAGGCAAGAGCAATTAGCAGCGTCACACAGGATCAATGGTCTTTGGGAGGAAGTTCAGAAGCAAAAGGAGCTAGAGCAAACTTTGCAAAGGAGATATGGAGATCTTGTTGCTGAGCTAGAAAGGATACAACAACTCATAATTAATTACAGAGCACTAGCCATACAACAAGAAGAAATTGCTGCAAAGAATCGTGCCCTTGAGTTGGCCCAAGCCACAGCAAAGCAAGCTGCCATACTGAACACTGAACCGTCTGAGCCTATGCCTTCCGAAGAACTTGGAAGTTCTTTGCCAGGAGGTTCATCTGATGAAAAAGCTTCAGATCAGCCAATGGATATTGATTCAGAGAAGGTGCACAGTGCACGGGCCACAGATACAAGCTTGACCAACAATGTGCCTTCTGAGCCTGTGCCTTCAGATGAACTTGGAAGTTCTTTGCCAGTTGGTTCATCTGATGAAAAAGTTTCAGATCAGCAAATGGATGTTGATTCAGAGAAGGTGCACAGTGCACCGGCCACAGATACAAGCTTTACCAACAATGTACCTTCTGATGAGGTGCGGACAACACTTGTACAAGGTAGCGGCCATGAAGCTGCTGGTACTTGTCCCTCTGGTTCAGATATAAATAACCAAAATGGAGTTCCAGTTCCAACAGGGGACTCAATAAACAGAGGAGATATTATATCTAAAGTTGCCATTGCAGTGGAGAATAAGGTGAATGATGATTCTGTTGGCGTGGATGCTGGTGATGCTGTTACAATTACAGAAGTTATGAAGGACAGCTCAGCTGCCATTGAAGGAGAGAGCATACAAGAAAGAGTTGATGGCTTTGCCACTGCTGATGTGATGCAGGTTTCCAGTGGCGGAGATGATAAAGTAAATCAAATGAAGGATGAAGGAAAATTGCCTGTCATTGTTGTGGATCTTACTAGCTCTGAATAGGCGAGTTCAGAATTAGATGGGGAAAGTGTCCTAATTGTTCATCAAGGGAGAGAAACTGCTGAAGAACCCATGAAAAATACTCCTCTATTCTTCAATAATTTCTGTGAATGAATGAAGCACGGTTCCAAGGTTAATCTCTCATGTTGCTGCCTGATAATGATATGATTATTGTTTTAGTGGTTAATCAGGGATGTTGGGGAGTTTTCCTGTCTTTCTTGTTTTTTACCAGAACTGGAGATGGAAGCCCATCATTTCGTTCTGTTTTGAATGACCAAAAGAACCAGGTAAAGAACTAATCTGGTTGCATTTTCTTTTCGGTGTAGCTGTTATTAGGCTGAGGAACCCTTTATTTTAATGAAGGATATATGCTGTGCTCACTTCTCCTGTGTTGAGTATTCAATTAATGGATGAGAGATTTTGTAATGAATCAATAAATAGTAGCTGAGGGCCATGGACCCTGGTCTGGTCGAGTTTGTCAGATAGGTTTTGTGCCCCATTGGCTTGAGCTTATCATTCTTGTGTACTTGTGTCCCATTGGTTGAGATTTTTTCTAAATGTTCCTGCCACAATTTAGAAGTTGGTGAGGGACGAGTTTCCACGTGATGGCAGATACTTCGGCTGTAATATGTGACAAGCTTCAACAATGGTGGCCTGGATTATTACAGTTGTTTCTTATGTCATCAGCTTTGCTTCAAGAATTTTTGAATTTTACCATTTGGGATTTCTAAATATTGAAGGTCCATGCATTATCAAAAAGCTAATGATATTTAGGTTCAAATTCCACTCGCACAGAAAGGACTTCTCTCTTTTATTGTGTTGCTCTTAGCCATATTGGTAAATGGCCTCTTCTATCATAATGAAAACTAACCAATGGGTCAGGTGGTGTTTGGCATTGGTGTCAGGAATTTTTATATTTTAGCTTCAAATTATTATTATTATTATTATTTCGTGTGTTTTTGAGTCATTTTAATGTAATAATATAAAAAATAAAGTTAAAAAAAATATAATATTTTTATTTATTTCCAAGAGCATTACACATTAAAGACCAGCAACCCAACGTTACTAGGCTCGTTTCAGCAGCTTCCATATCCGCTCATCCAATGCACTTTTGGGCATTGTTCTGTTAGCTCCTAAATATACATGCTTTGGGCTAAGCTGTCTTACCTTTAAAGCCTGGTTTGATGATATCTAGATGGGCCAATTACATCGCAATCCCATGTAAGAAATTGAAGTTATGAGTTCGGGGTCCGATTGTCGCTGATTAAAGTCATAATTCCAACATTGAAAAGATGATGCTGATTTTGTTTGTAAATGAAATTATTTTTAAAAGTTTTTTTATTTAAAAATATATATATATTTTTATTTTTTTAAATTTATTTTTAATATCACCATATTAAAATAATTTAAAAAAATAAAACAAATAATTTGAATTTTTTTAAATGTTTTTTAAAACAGGTTTATCCTAAACAGGGTTATACACTAGTTATAGCTCAATAGCAACAACAGGCCCAGATCTTCTTGAGAGAGATTGCCAATTACTAAGTCCCAAATTAAAATTGGCCCACTAATTAACATTTACATTTTTATTTTATTATGTCAATTTCTAAATTAATTTTTTACATTATAGAAACCACTTATATTAAACATGATTTGAGTACCGACCCTCGTTGTAGTGGTTGGTTCTAAAAAAACGTCCGATTTAATTAAAACTAATTAATTATTTAAAAAAAAAACAATGTCATGATAACCTTTTGAATTAAATTTAATTTTAAATTAAATTGACTAACTCTTTATAACTCAAGTCTTGCACCAAGTCAACTTTCAGATTTTTTTTTTATTCTTTACATATTATATACGCTAAGCATAAAGAATACAAGACAAATTTATTCCTAGACTTGAACGTAAGAGTCAAGAATGAATGAATTAGAAAGCATATATGGTCCTTTAATTAACCATTAGAATTATTGTACGTAAATTATTCGAAGAGCATGCATGCATGCAAGGTCTATTTATTTATTACACCAACCAATCAAAAAATTACTAATATATATGAATCCAGTTCATATGATAATCCTGGATAAAAGGATTAGGTTGTGTGATCTGATTAAATAAACTATATATTCAAGGCAAAAATATCAAACACACAATTTACAAGAAGAAACACACAAGAAAGCTACCTTAATTAACTGTCGTTTTGCTGGATTATGCGCATGCATTCCACCAGTTAAAGAGTATCATCATCAAGTTACTGTCAGAAGGGAGAAACTACATAAATTTATTCTAAAATTATGTTAGAAATAAATTTATTTTATATTTGTTCAACCATATATGCATGTATCTGTCTATGCTGGTGGAGTTTTATCCTGGCATTCTCCATTGTAAAGACGGGCAGCACTGATTTAGTTAAAGATTTCTTTGTCTTTTCTATTGGGTTAGGTTTGTTTT
>Ga0325403_1007832_pt1 | contig 10213 bp, 6 predicted proteins | sample PopdelMetagenome_19_FD_205665 | JGI IMG/M metagenome (GOLD analysis project Ga0325403, IMG submission 205665) | Populus deltoides microbial communities from Bellville, Georgia, United States - Xylem-PdKOR-R4 | ecosystem: Host-associated > Plants > Phyllosphere > Stem > Wood/Secondary xylem...
GACTAGGAAGGTTTGGAGAGAGAAGAAAACTTCTAGCAAAACTTTAAGGGATGGTCTTGGGTACGAGTCTTCCACACCGTTGCATTTTCAAATTAGTGAAAAAGCCTCACAATACATAAGTGTGGAATAAGTGAAAGTAAAACAATAAAGTCAGCCTACACCTTTTAGAGCTTTAGTTTGGGATTGTCTTGGTGTGACTACAACTCGTGCTTCTGTTTTTGTCAAGATTAGAACCCAAAAGAATGGAAGGACACTAAAATGCACATCAATCTTTACAAAACTTAGACAATCAAAGTCAAAAGATGACAACGTTTACTCTATCATCAACCAAATTTGATGGATGGTTCAAAAGATCTTCGTAGCAAAATACCTTCACATATAAAGAGACAATACGAATGGGTGGTGAGTGTTGAGGTGATATTGAAAGGGAAAAACATACGATAGTGATCACAAATCCCTCTAATAAAGAAAAAAAATGAAATAATGTATCATCGAAGAAGAAGATATTGATAAACTTATCATCGAAGAAGATATTAAGGTAGCTCTGCTCTCTCTTGAATCAGAAAATAAGCCTACAGTGAATGAGCTTAAAGAGATTAACTTAGGAACTGTTAAAAACCCATGCACAACCTTCATTAATGCAAACTTAACACCTGAAGAGGAAACGAATTACTTGAAACTTTTGATGGAGTATCAAGATATCTTCATTTTGTCTAATGATGAAATGTCAGGTTTAGACCTAAGGGTTATTGTCTATTAATTAGCAGTAAAAAATGGGGCTAAACATATAAAACAAACCTAGCGTCACTGTCATCCTGAACTCATCTCACAGATTGAGACTAAATTCAACAAACTTATCCAAGCAGGTTTCATTCATGAGGTCAAATATCCTACATCGATTTCAAATATTGTTCTGGTAAAAAAAATGTGCAAATCTGTGTTTAGGTGGATTTTCGAGACCTTAACAATATTTTTCCTAAAGATGACTTTTCACTTCCAATCACCGAGATCATGGTCGATGCTACCACAGGCTATGAAAGATTAACCTTCATGAATGGTTCAACTGGCTATAATCAAATTCGAATGGCACCCGCAGATAAGGAGAAGACGAACTTCTAGTACTTTGAAAGGAATATATCTATAAAGTCATACCTTTTGGCTTAAAGAATACAGACGCCACTTATCATAGAGCGATGTCGAAGATTTTTGATGATATGCTTCATCAACATGTTAAATGCTACGTTGATGACTTCATGGAGAAATGAAAAGAAAAGGAAAATCATCTGCAAGATCTTCATCTGGTATTTGAACGATTACGTTGATTCCAACTAACTGAACCCACTAAAATGTGTATTTGGTGTGTCCTCAGGCAAATTTCTAGGGTTTATTGTTCGACATCTAGGAATTGAGATTGACAGTCTAAAATCGATGTCATTCTAAAAATGTCAGAACCAAGAAACATCCACGAATTGAAGAGTCTTCAAGGAAATTAGCCTATATACGGAGATTCATTTCTAACTTAGCAGGTCAATGTCAACCATTCACCCACTTGATGAAGAAGTATACATCATTTAATTAGGATAAAGCTTCTACTGATGCCTTCACCAAGATTAAAAAATACTTGTTAAATCCATCTGTCTTACAAGCACTGGTATCAGGATGCCTATTTATCTCATATCACAAGTATGCATTAAAATTGGTAGCATCACTTGATTGTGTCACTTTAGAACATGTACCATGAAAAGAGAATAAGCATGTCAATGTCTTAGCAAAAATAGCATCAACATTAACATCAGGTAGTGAGGAAATAAAAGTCTCTATATGTCAAAGATGGGTTGTTCCACCAATAACTCATGATGTAGAAGAGAAAGAACAAATTGGTGCAATTTCTATCTATAAGATCAAAAAAGAGGACTGGTACCAGCCGCTTATTGACTATTTGAAACATGATAAAATACCTAAAGACCTACGCCATAAGACAGAGGTGAGGTAAATAGCTTCTCGCTTCATATACTTTCAAGGCACTCTTTATCAACACTCTTTTGATGGAGTCTTTTTATGTTATCTCGAAGAAGAAAAAAAAGCTACACTAGAAAAAACACACTCAGGGATCTGTGGAGCACACCAATCAAGTCCTAAACTTCACTTCCAAATTAAAAGAATGGGGTACTATCGGCCTACAATGGTGAAAGATTGCATAGACTATGCTAGAAAGTGCAAAAGTTGTCAATTGTATGCTAATTTGAGCTATCAACCACCCGAGCCTTTACACCCAATAGTTATTTCTTGGCCTTTTGATGCTTGGGGGCTTGATGTGGTAGGACTATTGCCAAAAAGCTCTAGGGGGCATCTTTGCATATTGGTCATAATAGATTACTTCTCAAAGTGAGTAGAAGCTGCAGCATTAAAAGACGTCACGAAAGAAATAGTTGTAAACTTCATTCAGACAAACACCATATACTGTTATAGGGTACGAAGATATATCATAACTAATAATGGAAATGAGTTCTACAATACAACCATGGACAAGTTGTATGCGCAGTTCAGTTTCAAACAACATAACTCTTTCATATACAATGCTCTGGCTAATGCTTGGTAGAAACTTTTAACAAGACCTTATGCAATATTCTTAAGAATGTGGAGAATCGCTTAAAAAAGGATTGGCATGATAGAATTGGATAAGCATTATAGGCTTATCGTACTACAATCCAAACATCGACTCAAGTTACTCCATATTCCTTGGTATATGGGTTGAAGTTGTTCTTCCAATAGAATTTCAAATTCCATCTTTAAGAATTGCAATCCAAGGACTCTCTAATGAAGACAATGTTTGTCTATGCCTCGAAGAACTTGAAGCTTTAGATGAAAAGCATCTTAAGGTACAATAACAATAAGCTTTAGATTGAGGATTGGGCCTATCATCGCTAAATTTTTGAAAAGATACCATGCTTGAAATCTGATGTAGCTCCTAGCCCGTCACAAGCTAAAACTATGAAAGGAATAAAAAAAACAAGAAAAAAATGAGTTATGTTATGACTTGATTCTTTATCCACAAAGGTACGTAGGCAACTTAGAATTCATTTTGAGTACAGTCACACAAAAAAAAGTTATTGATAAAAAAAATCATTTAAACTATGTTGTGACTTGATCCTTTGTTCACAAAGGTACGTAGGCAACTTAGAAATTATTCAAAGTACAGTCACACCATCCTTTAAAACTATTTGAACCTATATGATTGTTCACATGGAAAAAAAGGAATAAATAAACCTCAAAACACAATCATAACATGTAAATCCAGATAATAACATGCAAGTGAAGGCAAAATATAGACTTTATTAATAAAAAAAAAGATTTTATTACATAAAGTATGTATTCTCAACATAAAGTTATAAGCTCATGTTACCAAAACAAAACAAAAGAGCATTCAAAGCATAAGAGACCGTTAACATATTTTGGCTTACGCTGTCCTTCTAACTCTTTTTGTTTGGTCTTTAACACTCCTTTTAAATTTTGAAGAATGATTGTGTCAGTTTCACTTATCATAGGGGAAGAGGATATTGTGGTGATTTTTCTCTTATAAAGTTCTTCATCATGCACCTTGATGGATGACTCTAACTTAGTCGTCTTGCTTCACGGCTCCATCAATTGTTCCTTTATTTTTGTTATCTCAGCATGAGTGGTGGAAATAGATCTGGATGTCTTCTCTTTAAAAGCTTCAGAATTTTTTAGCTTCACTTCAAGCTTTTCAATGTTTAAGGCTCGTTGCACCGATGTTGTCATAGGAGATAGTTAAAACTCTAAGTGGATAAACTTTTTAGCATCTTCAATAACCTCAATCACTATTCTTCTGATAAAGGAGCAATCAACCTTTATATCCTCTATGGAGTGGAGGATCTTCTCAACTTAACCAGCTAAGTTAGGAATACAATGGACTGGTGTACGAACAATCTTATTTCTGATGCTCTCCCAACATTTAATAGCAAATTCAGATCTTATCTCACTTATTATGTCATTAGCACAATACCAAGTAACTCCTGAAGGCTTGAAGGCAATAGTAGGTCCAGGAATACGCAAGCTAGTCCCTATATTATTAAGGATTCGTGGAGGTGGTGCTATAGATGAATGATTAGACTGCTCATACGGTAAACTAGATGAAGGGTGAGAGTTTTCAATCCCAGCAGCTAAATTATTGAAAGGATTAAGGCTAGTGACATAAGCAACACTCATTTTCAGCCCAATATACATATCAAAGTCATTCCTCAAGTCCTGTTGACCAAGTTGAAACAAGGAACAATAAGAAAAAAAAAAGTTAGGTTAATATATGACAAGTAATATGAATTGAAGAGTAAAGAAGATGTCAAACCAATTCATTAACATTGTCTAGCATAATTGATGCACTAGGGACTCTATGAAAAAACTCGATTTGCAAGGATTAAACACCTTCTTGGTACATTTTAAACGTTTCCAATGATGATCATTATCTTCATGTTCAATGTCCTCAACATTTAAAATTGCTTCAACATCGTCTTCCTTCTCCTGCTACACGTATATTATTTTGAGCATCTCAAAAAAAAAATTAACAAGGCACATGGAAAAAGGATAAGTTTTTATTTACCAATCATGAAGAAAAAGATTATGCGCTCATTTCCTTTTCCCCTAAGGAGTTAGTGGATTTCTTCTTGAGATGATCTTTTAAAGCACTCACTCTTTTCATATTAAGAATCACAAATGGTGTCTTCTTTATATGGGCACCATCCTTCTTGCCTAAATCAACATTAGCTACATGCTTGTCTTTTTTATGGGTAGGAGAAATTCTTTTCTTTTTTGTTAAAATAGGGTCATTCTTCTTCTTTTTACCCCTTAGGATATTGTAGCAACATTAGCAGGACTTTTGAAAATGATTTTCATCTCTAGAGAACAAACTTTGGACCACTTTAGAGTCCATCGGTCCATGTAGCATTTAGTCACCAAAAGAAGTTTAGCGATTGGGGACAATGAAAGCTTGCACTGGGAATGAGTGTTGAGTTTAGTAAAACTATGTCAAAGTTGAAATGCATCTTTCAAGGTTGGAACCCCAGTTCTCCTTCCACAGTCATGGGGAATATATTGGCGAAATCCAAACTGTTTACTGAATCTATCAGAATAATAGGGCTCAATAATAAAAGAATTATCACAACGAAGAGTCAAATTGCTAGATTGAATATTCATAAAGTAGTCACTCTTAAGGACCAACAAGTTACCATCATCATGCAAGACAACAATTTTGGCCAGGGGAAGTAATGTAGTAGATATAAGCATTAGCTTGAGATTCATTGAAATGTTTTGTCAACCCCACGCTGGTATATTTCATTATCCCAACTAACTTGGCAGGGCTAATGGATGTTTGATGGGTGTCAAATTTTTCTGCAAGCCAACTACTAAGAAAATTAATAGGAAAAGGGATGTCTCGTGCAATCATACTTAATGCAGATTGGATTTCCTTTAGACCTTTGAAGATAATCAACTACTAAGAAAATGAATAGGAACTGGTATTACAAGAGAGAATTACCTTCCAGCCGCCATCATAAATGTTATTTTAAAAGTACTAGGACGAATGAAACCAACATCTTTGCTAGGAAATACAAATTTGCATAGCCATTATGAAAGAAAAGCCGTTAAATAAACTTCATCTTGAATATGAAGAGGGACATTAAGCTTTTTAAGAGGATGGATGAATTTTCTTCAGCGAATATAAGATATGTCAATTGAGCCAGATGGATAAATAATCTTATTGGCTTTGCTAGACTTACCTATGAAGAAAGGCATCTTCTATCTCAAGTCATCTCTAAACAAGAAATCTACGTAATCTTGAAAAGTCATTACATAGTCACCATCAACGGTCTCACATTCTTTATGAAAGGAAATATATAGATACCTGCAACTCTTTGGAAGAAAAGAACGTCCTTTCTTATCAGATTCATTAAGTTCATTAGCAGAAGGGATGACTTCATCATAAAAAGTATCGCAAATAAAAAGGTAGCTGCATGATTTCAATTTCCAAAGTGACAAAAACTCCTCACCATTCGAGGTAGATAGCATGTTAGTAGCAAGATTCTAATGGTTGTAGAAAAAAAGAATAGCATTCATCTGCCAGTCATATGTAAAAAGGAATGCAAAAATGGTGTTTTGAATACGTGTCTTCTCGAGGATCGGCTCGTAGTATTTCAAAATATCTTTTGCCATTCTCAATACTTGGGAGTATACTCAAGTGCATCAAAGATTGGGAAATAATCCTTGCAAGTAGCATCTCCATCACGTTTACGATAGTCTAATGGCGGCAAATCAAGTAAAAAAGTAGTTGAATGTGGAAAGGAGGACTGAATTTGTAAAAATAACTGAGGCAAACCACTATGACCATAAAGTTCATAAGAAGTTTTTGATGACCATGAAGTCAAATACTTGATGTTTTCGGAAGACCACTTCTTAGCAAATAATAGTAGGTTCGTATATGCGAAGACTTGTCCTACGATTCTTGTCCTCAATTACCAAGAACCTTTTAGAAAAAGAAAAAGAATTCCTAAAAGTCACCATCTAAAAAAAATAATGTGTATTAGGTGCATGTTTGAAAAAAAAAGGATAAGGAACAAGATTATAAATCCCATGATATTTATATGTCCTAAAGATAATAATAAAAAAAAGGGTGAGAAATTACCTTGAGCAAGAGTCAAAGAAGAGTGATGCTCTAATGTTTAGAAAAGGTTATGAATAGCCAAAATTGATGGGTTATAATAAATGTTTTTACGATCGTGACCATTAAGAAAAAAAAAACTCTTCAAGCACCAACCCTTGTGAAATATTATAGCAAGAGAATTCAGATCACCAAAGAAACTCACATAGAACCCTAGGCAAGGCGGTTAACCTACATCAAAATTCCAAAGAATGTCAAAGAAAATTTAGTTATGATCCAACACGGGACAAATACTTATATCATTGAAGATATGATCCATTCATTGAATATGAACAAGTCACAGAGTTATTCAAGTGGAGAAAACCTCGCAAAATAAGATAAGATTGAAAAAAAATGCTAATATGGTTGAGAAGCTGTAGGAAGAATCTGTAAGACTGTCCGTGTGAACGGCATTGATTTCTGATGGAAACGAGAAGGTAAAACACTGGCAAAAGCTCTTTTATTTATAAGGCTGAAATGGTGGAATTGTTTTGGCCTTCATGTCTGATGAATTCTAGAACTACGAAAGAAGTCACCTTGAATTCCCAATGTTTATAGAAATAATCCAGAGTTGAGAGAACACATCATATAATTTATCAATTCAGGGCTGAGAATATATCATAATTTATGGTAGCAACGATTAGGGAGCATTGGTAACAAGGATGCTGAATCTCTTGCGACATCTTCAACCGTAAACATGCTTGATGAACAAGGAATTTGCAATTCTGAACCACTAGTTGAAAGATCATATATATTCACACATAAAGCCCGAAAAGCTGTGTGAATGAGACCAATTCACATACTAAAACAACAAAGTTGAAGTTCTGCTATGATTGTTTTATAAGCATAATTTACATCCAAGTTGAGGTTTTGGAATACTAACAATGGTAAGAAGAATGATCAAGTGGAATCTGTCTACAACAAATATTGCATCCAACTTCAATCCTTGATGAGGATCTGCATATAAATCATATGGAATCTGTCTACAACAGACGATGCATCCAATGTCATAGACTTTTGAATCTATCTACAACTCAGAATCATGTCTTACATACATACGAAAGCAAAAAAAAAAAATTGCAGTTGTAAAACAAATGATGAAATGAGGCATGCATACCTGGACTGCTAGGAGCAGGTTGCAGAAGAACTGTTAAGTTGAGGTTGTAGAGGAACTGCTAAGTTGACGCTGCAATACTAATAAAAGAATAGAATGAAGGGCTGCATGGTTGGTAACAAAAAGAAAGGCAATGTAGTGTTCTTTTATAGCCATACAACAAATGATTTTTTTTCCTGATTACAAAAGAAGAAAAATCTTCATATTCTATCAAAGTAAGGTCGGGTTGCTGTTATTTTCCTCTTCTAAAAGAAATACATGAGGAGATATTAAAAGTCTTTTCTATTTCAAATCACGACAAAAAGAAACAAAAGAAGAAGAAAAAATCTCCATGTTTTGCTTTGGAACTTCTGTGGCTACTAGGTTGATCATACAAACTATCACCTTATGAGTACTACGAGGTGAAGGAATAAACACAATATTTTATTTTTAAAACGTGTTTGCCGAACACGGTTTTAAAAATAATTTTAGCCACTAAGTTTTAGTTAATGACATGTTTGGCAAACACTCAGCAATAGTTATTTTTTTATGTTTTTACCAAATAGACCCCAAAAAATTCTTAAAAATTCTGGAAAAAAAATTAGGGATCATTTTCAAATTATTTATAGGTCTCTCGTGTTTTTTTTTAAAATCATTTTATTTAATATTTGGACTCTAGACTTACAATGTAAAATATTAAACCGATATTAAATATAACTACTTTTCTCCAAAATTTCAGGAAAAACAATTCAAAAAAATCCAAAAAAAATTTCTTTATTAAAAATACAAAAATAAATTTTTATTTTTGTGTATGCGACCAAATTCTAAAACTTTCATGCATATTTCATAAAAATAATAAAAATTGTATTTTTATCATACTTTGAAAAATAAAAAAAAATCATTAATGGTTATCATAACAAATTTTTGATTGTCAATTAGGATTTGGCCAAAATTCCAAAAATACCATAAAAATTATATGTTTATTTAATCTTTATAATATGTATATTACATTAAAAAAATAGGCTTTAGAAAGGTTAAGTTTTAGCCTAATAAAGTAAGGATTTTTTTATTGATGAGGACTTTTCTTGAACCCTAAACAAACCAATAAATAGATACATGACTTTAGAAAAACAATCAAACAATAATGTAGTTTACCTTAAGTGGGTGCACCGGGGGTGATATGTCTTTTCCATGTACAAATAGTCCTCTTCTTATACTCTTCCGGACTATTAGATTTTCTAGTAATCATAAATTAGGTGACGACTCCTGAACCTTATCAATCATATTTTTTATAATTAATCCCAACACATCCAAAGCTCCCTCGATTTAGGAGTCATACTCTCCTTTCAACTTTATACACGTCACGGCAATAATTGAAAAATCATAAGGAAATTATGAATTTGCCAATATGTTAGTTTTAATTTATTTTTTTATTTTACTTAAGAGCAATATAGTCATTTTGTTATGCTAAATAAAAATAAAAGACTGAAAAGCCCCTAGACCTTAGCTTTTTAAAAAATGTCTGTAAGGGTATTTAAATAATTTAATTGTTTTGAAAAAAAAAATACTAAAATATCCATGTATATCAGTTTAATTTTTTATTTAAAAGGTAAATATGTTATTTTATTGTGTAAAAAAATATAAAAATGTTGTTCTACGCCATTTAATTTTGGTAAAACCAATTGATTAATGTGAAAATACCATTTTTCCTTTTCAATATCGCATCTTCTGTTTTTATAATGGAGGACAAAAAAGTTATTTTACTATCCAATATACATAATAAAACAAGGTTAAATATGTTATTTTACTGTGAAAAAAATATAAAAATATTATTCTACGCCATTCAATTTTGATAAAACCAAATGAACAAAGTGAAAATACTATTTTTCCTTTTAAGCATCGCATCTTTGGTTTTTATATTGGACGAAAAAAGCGTTGTTTTATTATGCAATACGCATAATAAAACATTGATCCTTTTAGTTTTTTCTTTAATATAAGTTAAATTATTATTTTTTATTAAAAAATTACTATTAATTTGATAAAAATAATAAAATGATATATATGACATCTTCTGCTAAGAATAAGATAGATATGAAAAAATATGAGGAAAATTAAGATAAAACACAAAAACCTAATATGGACAATTGTTACCCATTTTTTGGATGCATGTTTTTTTTGCCTTTAACCAATACTTATTCAACACAAAAAGTTTTTTTTTTTTCCAAGTATCACGGTATTGATTATACTAAATAAATATATATTTTGCATCTTTACATAAGAAGAAGGAAGCCTATTTGTCGTATATTTTAAGGTAAATTATTGTTTGTTTTAATTAATTAAATTTTATTATTAATTTGGTGGAAATGAAAGGAGGTTTGTCGTATATTTTTATGTATATAAGATTGATATGAGAA
>Ga0325403_1007833_pt1 | contig 10212 bp, 7 predicted proteins | sample PopdelMetagenome_19_FD_205665 | JGI IMG/M metagenome (GOLD analysis project Ga0325403, IMG submission 205665) | Populus deltoides microbial communities from Bellville, Georgia, United States - Xylem-PdKOR-R4 | ecosystem: Host-associated > Plants > Phyllosphere > Stem > Wood/Secondary xylem...
AGACTCCTACGGGAGGCAGCAGTGGGGAATTTTCCGCAATGGGCGAAAGCTTGACGGAGCAATGCCGCGTGGAGGTAGAAGGCCTACGGGTCGTGAACTTCTTTTCCCGGAGAAGAAGCAATGACGTGGAAGCATCGGCTAACTCTGTGCCAGCTGTTCCTAAGCCCTAACTCCTAGCTGTTACTCTTCCTACTCGATCGGCTTGCTGTTGAGAGTGTTTACTTCAGCTTAGAGGGAATTCTCCTTATTCGAATCTTCTTACATTTCATCCATATCGCGGCTAGCACCGATGAGATACTGGGACATTCAATTCAGCCTTTCGGTCAATCTTTCCCTTTCTGCTCCTCATCTAAATGAGCTAGCCGGGTATGAAATACCTTCGACGCTCCTTGCCTCTATCTTTTCCTTGACACTCTCCTTGGCATCAACCGGCCTCCCCTGGCTCTTCCACCGTCCGGGCTCCCTTTCCTCCCTATGCTCCCCCGGCGCAGTAGTTCCGTTTGACCGTCTTGTCTCCCCCTGCCGCCTGACTGACCATTCTTATACTTACCATTCATTCCTCCTTGCAACCTTCAGGAGATAGGAAGAACTGAGAAGTCAACTCTTCCCAGGGCAGATGCAGGAGGTCAGGGTGAGCTTCCTTGAGAGGTATCGGTTATCCAAGGCCTCGTTAGCACACTGGTCTGGAGCTCTTTCATCCAACCGCTGCTCTTCCTCTGGCTTTGAACCGAGTAACGAGTTGGTTTCGGGAACCAGTCGGTGCTCTGTGCTCAGTTAGGCTCAACCGCGGAGCAGTTTGCCAATTAGAACTGCGAGCTATGGCCCCGAGAGGACCTCTTGCTCTTGATCTTGAATCAAGGGTTCTATCTATCCCCACCCCTAAGATAAGAGCCCAAAAGCTCTCTGTCATGCAACCCGAGAAAGAGAGCCAGGCAGCGTTCGTTGTTCGTGTGGACTTGGAAAAGGCAACAATCCGGCTCAATGTTCATTGCCGGTTTGCTGAGCAGTGACGTAGCGGTGAAGGGTTCGCTCGCAGTTGTAGTTGGGGTATGGGAAGAGTCATTCACGGCGATGCGACCTTCTAGCATATGACGTCCTTGAACGAAGGCAAGCCGCGAATACAAATACGAGAGATTCAACCCGGTAGGAGAAAGAAACCTGTTGAAGAAGTTGACTTTGGGAAGGTGAGAGCCTAAGAAAAAGGCTGATTTTAGCTTTTCCTGTGCCTGACTGATGTGATGGCTTTCCAGAGGCCGGTGAAGACTACCAGCCAATGATGGATCTGGGCCTACTACCGCAAAGTAGCCTATGAAGTCGTGAATCACGTACTAAAGTCAAACTACTTGTCCTCCCCAAAAGAGCAGCTGAAATCAACCCATGGCAAAGCAGCATACCCGTTTAAGCATAGTCGCTCGTCTAAGGTTTCGGGACAAGAAGAGAGGCGATTTCGAGTGCTCATGTGCCAATTTCGGGTGAGGTAATATTAATTGATCCTCCGTAGTTGATGAACCTCTTTCAGAGCCTAATGTGACTTTGAGGGTTGATTAAAGACGGGAATAAGCCAATAAACATAGCTTTCTTGCTTGTGTCTTACTTATAAAGAGCTAATTCCTGACTATAAACACAAAGGGTCGGTGGTAGTAAAGGTAGGAGAGCCGGCTTTGTCAGCCCCGGCTGAGTTCGTTCCTCCCCGGCTTACGGTTCAGTTACTTGCCTTTGAACCTACGCTCTCTCCTTGGCCCGGTGCGCCTTCTTCGGTAAAGACTGTCTCCTTCCCTTCTGACTTTCCTGAGCGCTTAGGATCACACTGGAGTAACAAGACGACCAGAAAGACCGGTTAGGAGAGCAAGGGATATTCTAACAACGGTTATTGCTAAGACTGGTTATTCAACAGCGCATACTGGTCTACGAGTACTAGGCATGCATGCCCCACCTTCCTCCAGGTTATACAATATCTGGTTCGATAGGACCAGGAGTGAAGTTCCTATTAAGGAAGATGTGCCAGTGCTTTCAAAATTTTTATTAAATGTCGAAAGAGGGGGTGGAGTTCTCCATTCTCTATCTATTCTAAACTTTCTAAGTCAAACCAATCCTCAGATGTCTTTCACTATCTGGGATAGAACTTCTTTTCTGCTTTTTTTCCTTGACCTGACGGTTCAGAGTGCCCCCTAAAGAAAGCTCTTTCATACGATTACTTTCCCCTAGCCACTAAGAAAATAGAAGCGAATCTACCATACGTCTCTGATGAGGGAAAGATCACCTCCGCTCTATTCTATGAATCTTGCTGCTCGTGAAATCACAGAAAGAACTGCTTTTCGAAGATCAGTAGAAAAAGAAAGAGCTGCGTAAGTTACGAACGAGAGCACTCCTGCGGCTGCTTCTACCGATTGGTATGTTCTTCAGATCTTTTCAACGAATGGGGCTTCTTCCCTGCTCTATCTGCTTTTGACCCTCTGGTGGGCGAGAAGTCTTGACTGCCGTCCTTTGAGCTACTAGCTACCCTTGTGAGAGAAATTCCCTTTTGCTACCGACTGAAGCGAAGGTTAGCGGCGTTAAATACCGTATGTCCTAAGTCTTACTGTCCTTACGTCATTGGCGCCTGCTGAGTGAGAGATTTCTGGTTGAGCTCTGTCTGAACGGAACCAATAGGCTTAAAGCGGTTCTTCGCCTCAAGGGTAATCTCACGACCAGATGCGCGAAATACCCGGTTTTATAGTAAAAAGATCTGCTAGCTATGGAGAAAGGCTCCCGTCGACCTTCCTTCGATGACATCTCTGAGGCTCCACATTTCTTTATAGTCAAGAAAGACAGGAAGGCGAAAGAAGGCCTTTACCTCTTCCTTTGCACCTTCGGATTCACTTTCCCAAGAAGCTGATTCTTACACCCTTCCATCTTGCTCGCTCTAAACTATCCATAGTCATTAGTCATTAATGTGTCACTTCCTTGTCCGATTCTACTACTATGAATCCTTCCTGCCCCTCACAGATTTAGTGAAAAGAGCTAGATTCTGCGGATTTGAGGCATCAAGACTAGTTTCAAAGGCCTTAATCATATCCTCGCTTTCTTAACTTAATAAAATAGATGTCTCGCCTGCCGAATCCTTTGGGCATCCATATAGCAGATCTGTGGGAAAGAAGACTCGAAGCAGGTGCCATTAGGCTTGCTAAAGAAATGCTTATCTCAGGGCTAACAGGAAAATCCCGAACACCGTCTTCAATAGCTGCTGATTCGAGAACAAGAACCATGGCATTCGATGCAGCCTAGTCCCGTCTTTGTCCTAACAGCTGAGCCAATAGCAGCGCATTCAATAGCAGCAGCAGCCTAAAACGCACGGAGGGAACGTGCTACTTTATAAAAGACCGGGATTTGGAGTCAACTTCCTTCCTTGCTTCCCGTGATTGGCTTCGTCGGAGCCTATTCTGTGATGGAGAGATCGAAAGCATTTTCGGGAAAACTTTCTTTGTTTTAGGAATGTCAAGTGTGAAGCTTGACTTTACCCAGACTGCTTTCGTCTGAAGTTGTCTACCGTACTTGATCAGTCAAGGGCTTTAGCACCTCCTTGTGCCATTAGAGAAGTGCATTCGAGAAGTCAGACTTTCATTAGCAATTCGCTTTCTTCATGGTTACGCGGGCAATTCAACAACATATGATTCGCCCCGAATATCTAACATCTGATTCACCGGCATACGATTAGCCGGCAGTTCCCGTTTATCCCGAGCTAGGAGCTCCGCTTTCTTCTCTTATGCAATTGCAATTTCTGGTAGGTTAGAATCGAACTAGCCGACATGAGAAAGAGTTTAGATATCCACGATCAGTAGATAGAGAATCGAACAAGTTGCGGGAAAGAGCTGGTAGTATATCGTATAATAAGATCAAGGCTGCTTGAATACACAACCCCTTTTCAGATCCATTTTTTGGTCTTTGTATGAAGAGAAAAGACAAGGGGGGCTAGGGTATGGCTTATACAGCAGAGGAATTTCATTCCGGGAACCCGTCTATGAGACGGCTATGGGTATAGACAGACATACCCGAAAGACCATTCCTTCACCACTTCAAAGAATAGACGGAGACGAGACGTACGATTGAAATCACGTTTATGAAAGCAATGGCTCTTAGCCGACTAAGATGACCACATAGTGGTATACTACTTCACGTAATTCACGTAATTTTCCACTTTACCACTATCAGACTAGACCGGAGCTTTTGAATAGGGCTTTGAGGATAAAAAGACTAGCCGGAAAGCCATTCCCCTGCTTGCGACCGCTGGACCACTTGGAATGATGGAAAAGAGAGGAAGAGAGTACAGAGAGCATTCCATATGGGGCTTCCCATCGGGGCTACCATTTTCTCAGGCCCGATCGAGGTTCTCTTCTTTCCCGTTCATATGAAAAAGACCTGCAATGCTAATCTCGTTAGGCCACCCGAACCCATCGCACCTTTGACAGGAGGAGTTAGATAGGTGAAAAGATAACAAGACAACACCTGCCTATATCGCTCCTGTCTAAGCGAGCGAGACTTTTTCCATTGATATTTCCATATCATGTAGCGAGACTCCACTTTAGATCCTGCGAGCTTAGTTTATGAATAATGCAGCAATCGTAGGGTCGACAGTACCGGTGGGCTTTGAGCTACCAGAGCAAGGAGATAGAGCTTGAGCTTTTCCTTCATGGACCAAGGCGACTCTCGTTAGCTCTACTTGGGCTTAGTGCGATTCGAAACTGGGATTTTTTCTAGCCCGAAGAACGAACAAAGACAACAAGGAGCGACTGATAAGGAGCGGTTCAAGCTTTCTGGCCATTCCAACTGCCTCCATTATTCTACTTTTTAAGCGCCATAAGCAGCCAAGCATAGTGGTTCGCTCAAGCAAAGCAATGGAGTTTGCGAAACTTCCGTTCCGGTAGTCCTTAACGCAAGGAAATAGTAAGATCAGACCCTCTAACCAGAATTCGATTACACACAAGCTGCCAAGTAAGCTCTCGAAAGAGCTACCTCAGAATGAAAGCTACATCAATCCAAAGGAATTCAATCCGTTATATCTCCACCTCGTAAAGCCGTAACAGCATCGACTCATTAATGCGCCCTCAAGGGGCAGCCTATGGAACAAGGAAGAGGCTCGGCAGGAGACTCGCAACTAAGCACCTAAGCCCTAATTTAATCTGGATTAAGCTACTTGTGCACCCGCAGTCTTATGGTCTGGTGGTTTCGCCGTCTATGTATGACGTACATAGCACTAACTCGACCTTAGGGGGCAAGTAGGCCAGGCCTCTTAAGGTTACCTAGTTTGCTTAATCGCAATGATCATTAGAGCTCTCGATACCGGCTGGATCGGCGCACCTGTCACTCACACTAAGAAGAAATTGGAAACTTAGTTTCATCCATCACACGAAAGAAAAGATCAGACTCGGCACACGGGAAAAAGAGTTCGTTTACACTTCAATCACCACAAAGTGCTGGGGCCACTGGAATAGAAAACTCAGAAGACCTAAAAATCATCACTCTGCTGCAGAAAAGAAAGGGAATCTATCTCCTACAGGTCTGCTGACGAGAGCGTCGATTGCTATTCGACGAAGGAACTTTGGATTTCTAGACACGGCAAAAACAATCAAAACTAGTGTCGTCTGCGCTGACTTATTGACAAGTTAAAGAAAGTCCAAATTAGCACAATCTTTTGGATATCCTAACGGGTAAACTCCAACCTCTCGCGGGCTGTGCCTGAGACCCCCTCTTAGTCTTAGGAGATCCCCTACGAACGGTCTGATAGAACCGGGAAAGAAAAAGAAAGTAGATTCAAAACTAGAAGACCAAGAACTTAACTGCTGGAGGAAGTCAAGCAAGCAGCAAATGACATAGAATAGGGTGGAATCTTGTAGGGAGGTGCAGATTCATTTCTGAATAGCAAAGAAGATCAATTGAATAAGAATAAGAGAGGAAAGCACGACTTCTTTCTTTCATGATGTAGTTGTCCTGCTTGAATCGATATTGGCTTAGATGTGATGCACCCAGAGAAAGATCATAAGGCTAAGGAGAATTGACACGAGTTTGAATAACTTCTTATCATGTTCAAAGCCGATTGCCCGCAGCTTTTGGGGGAAGAAAGACTAGTAGCACCACTTCTCAAGATAGAATGTCCCAAGTGAGTCGTAACAGGTAGTCTGAATCAAAGACTGCCCTTTGATCTCTGTTTTTACATTCCCCTACCCCGGGTGAGAAAAAGAAATGGAACTATCCAATCTCACTGTCAATGCAATTACATGATCTGTCAGCGCACACCCTTGCCAATCTACTTATGAGGAGGAGGTTTTTGAAGGGTCTCTTGATGCAGCTGAAAACTCTTTTTCTTCTCTTTCAAGACAGATGGCAGACTTGTCTCCCCTGCACTCTGGTGCTCCAGACGTAATCCACCAAATAAAAGATTTTTTGTGCTATAGTATGGATGTGTTGGCTGATGACGCGTGCATAGCACCTTTCTAGGATCTGATCAATGCAGTCCTTTTGACAGAGCCGACTTCCCCAGCTTCCTCTAATAGTAGTTGAGAAGTCAACTACCTCTCTTAGACTATGGACGAGAGTCTAAAGCTTACTGTAAGTGCCTTTCCCACTGCCAATGAACTGTTTACTTCGCCTATACCAACTCTCCTTTCGTGGGTATCGTAAAGATTCTTGTCAAAAAAGAAATATGATGGAAAAGGTTTTTCAAAGGGTAAAACCCGGAAAGCTAGTGCTCGTGAATGGGCTCCTTACATGCAGATTATATTAGCTGTCCTTAGGCTTCCTCTTATTTCGATAAAATCCTCCATTCACTTTATTTAATAACTCGTGCTTGATGCAATAAGCGCAAGGAGATTAAGCGTGTTTTTCCACAGATTGAAATTGTCTTGAATCGGCATACAGGCAAGTAGTAGATCTATCCTCCAAGCAGGTAATGAACTGGCCAGTGAAGAAGGCATCTTTTCCTTCCTAATACTTCTTTTGAAGGTTTCCGTCTTTTACTTGCTATTTATCTTGTCCGGTGACGTATTTCTATTTCTTTATCAGCAGGCTAAAGTCCCGAACTCCTGCTGTAAGACTCGGCTTCTTTTTCCGCCGAACGTAGGATGAAAAGAAGGGAAGATTAGAGATTGACCTCTCTCTTCCTGAGAGAAGAAGAACCAAAGGGCATCTTTTTGGACAAAAAAACCTTACAATGAAGAAATTCGCATTTTGGGTGAACTGGCTGGAGATATAGGTATCCCACCATAACTCATCCGAACGCTGCACGACGCTAGCCAGATCCCTAGGACGGGAGAGAAAGTTGAATAACAAACCATTGTACAGCAAAAAGGCTTCTTTGAGCCTGACCTCATCAACTGGATCAATTCGAATGCGAAATGGCAGTCTTGCAAGGGAAGGGGGAAAAAAATCATTAAAACGTGCAGCAGGAGGTTCTTCATTTCCTCACATAGAAAGTTGTCATCCATGGCGGAGCACTCTAAGTGAGCGCGAGACGGTGTTTTTTTTGGAGGGGTGTGTTGCGAAGAAGGAGTGTAGTTCTGTACTGGCTTACTGATGGTGGCCGAGTCCTCCTCTTTGATCTTGAAAAAGATAGTTATGATTACGAAGCCGCTTCCTAAATAGGTGTTAAGGAGCATATCAGAGATGTGCATGTTCAAATCTGAAGGCAGGTTTGCATTACATCTTGATCTCTGAATCTTAACTTAATTTATGGGTTCTTGATAGTGACTTTTTCACTCAAAAAATGGGCGCTTTTTCATTCAATAGCTCTTCTTCTCTTGAAAACGAAAATTCCACATTTCTGTCTCCAGAAAGTAACAAGTCAAAGGGACATCGGCGAACCATGGAAGGATACGATCCTGTGGCTTTCAAAGATGGGGTACTTCTCATGAGGGTGTCAATCAAGATCTATTCCTTTCATTGTTAGACAAGGAGCGAAGCTATGCCCTCTTGTGGGGCAAGTTATTGATTTTCTCCCCTTAGACTTTCATATACCATGAGCTTGGTTCCCCTTGGCCGGGCATAGAAGTCAACCATCCCTCTTTTTTCTCTTATCCAATGGTTGGTGATCAATTCAATCCCTTGTAAATAGAAAGGTGGACACACATCCGCCTTGTTCACTTCAAACTGAACTACTTTTTTTTCTTGCCGGCAAGCGCTACGGCAACGCTTATGGCTGCAATCCAAACAGCAATGGCCCTCGCGGATTTCTCCTGCGGCTCATACATAACGTCAGTTATCTGGTCCCCCCTATCAACAGCTATCCCTTTGGCCGCCTCTACCCTATGATTTAATATATCTGTTTTTCCGCCTGCACCGCATTCGCTATGTGTTCTACGCCTTCTATGTTTAAAAAGAGGTTGATTACATCGGGTATCTTTCCCCACCCCGCATCCGAAAGCATGGAATGAGGGCGTAAGCTATGGCGGAAAGGTCTCCTCCGTTTATTCCTTTGTTTATGGCACTGCTCATCTGTGTCAGCTGCCACCATTGTAGTCCGGGCTTGTTTCTCTTTTGCACGAGTGCATTTCTGATTCTCGGGTACTTGAGAAGTTCCCTGTGTGTTGCCGCCATTTGCTGGTTTTTTGCAATCTCGTGGTTCATGTTTTATTTGTTGTTCTTTTTCTATTATGTATTGGTGCCCTACTCGTTCCGTAGATACCCGTATCTTTCCGCATGTAACATTTTCCCCTGTTTTTCGTTATTAGCTCTCGGCCGGTTCTCGTTTCCGGCCTTTTTTACGATTTATTCCGGTAAGGTTGCCTTTTCTGGCCAAAAAATTCTTTTTTGGGACGCCCATTTACTGCGGGCAGGTTATCTCTTAGCTATTCTTCTACTTTACGCTATTTCTTCGTGCGTGAGAGTATGCTTTCTTTTAAGGCTTATACATACATTATTTTTCTGCAAGCTGCGAGGGGGGGAATTGGGCAACCGGATTGAACTGATTAGGCAAAGCAAAAAAGAAGAAAATGCCATTGACATTGAATCAATAGTAAGTAAGAAAGCCAAATAGCCTATAGCCCATAGTTGGCTGCTTCTAGTGGACAACTAGGCTTTGAGGGAGGAAAGAGACTGTTGCATATTCATCTGACTCTAGATCTATAAATTTGCATTTCCATTCCCAGTGCAAATGATGGGCAATTGACTGTTTGCACGAGTAGGCTGTTAGAATGCCCTGTTGGTGGAAGGGGAAGGTTTTACATATCTATTATCTTGCCTCCTCTGTTTGTTTATCGCCGCGATTCCTTATCCCTATCCCTTTGTTGATGAATCCCATCTCTTCCTTTCATTTCTTCTCTCCTCAAACGAAAGGTCTTTCTTTGTTTAGTTCAAAGAGGGGTATTATGACCTGGTGGAAAAAGATCTTAAATGGCAATGGCTTTTGTTATATTTGTTATAAATGGAAATGTCGCTTTTTTAGCCTTCTCGGGCAGCTGCTATTTGAAATCCATTCCCGCTGCTGTCGTCAACGGTAGAACTCCTCGGGCATCCGTCCGCTTCTGGAGTTCAGGACTGAGTCTCGATCTCTCCGTTTGCTGTTCCTGCTGCCCCGGTGAAAGATCGAATAAATGGGCGATATCAGGCCGATGCCTCCCCTTCAATGTGCAAGATTGAAGTTCTGTATCAGCTTATTGATGTTGTTGAAGTAGCGGTTGAATTATCCATTTCCGTTTTTTCCATGGAAGTTGGGAGTTCAGGAAGCTCGCTCTCCCCTAATTGGGCCAAAGAGAGAAAGTTCTTTATTAGAGCAGTATCCCGGGCTACTCCCTAACAACTGGCTCAATGGCAATGCTTTGTGCACTTAGGCTTAGCATTGGCTCAAGCCGCCCAGGGATGAAGTCGCTGGTCCTTTACTTTAGGGCCAGGGATGAAAGTGTCTGGTTTGATAGAAGCAGGCTTCCCTTGTTTGTTTTTTTTTTTTATGTTATCGCAAAAAATAAAGAAAATAGAAAAAATAATAAAATAAAAGCAATATTATTAAGACAATAAATTCATTGTTACGCTTTCACATCAAAGTGAAATAGAGTACTTCATTTTTTTTTATTTCATTTAATGCCTATTGGTGTTCCAAAAGTCCCTTTTCGAAATCCCGGGGAGGATAGTTCAAATTGGATTGACGTATAGTGCGACTTGTCAGAGACATTGGGTCATTATGGGATTTCCCCGTTCTCTACCCCGATCGAGATATCCTCTGTTTCACCAAAGAAGGATTGATTAAAT
>Ga0325403_1007837_pt1 | contig 10211 bp, 5 predicted proteins | sample PopdelMetagenome_19_FD_205665 | JGI IMG/M metagenome (GOLD analysis project Ga0325403, IMG submission 205665) | Populus deltoides microbial communities from Bellville, Georgia, United States - Xylem-PdKOR-R4 | ecosystem: Host-associated > Plants > Phyllosphere > Stem > Wood/Secondary xylem...
AGGATGGTCATTCCATTAGGTGTATCAGACTATCAATTCCAAGTAGACCCATATTGTCTTGGACTTGGTAGACTGTTAAGTTCAAGTGCCTTGGATTTGACATATTCTCCAGACTCATGTTACCTTAAACTTGGCTAAATGTCAAATCCAAGTACCTTGGGTTTGGTATGTTCCGCCAGACTCACATTACCTCATTCCTTTAGGCGTGTCAAGAGAGGATGTTCATCCCTTTTGACGTGCCTAAGAAATGATGTGTATTCCCTTGAGCATGCTCGAAGCTTGACACACTATTAAGCTCAACCGCATTTGTTTTTTCAAAAATTTGGTTCATTAGTAAGAAAACTTATGTATGAATTTCTCAACAAATAGGTTCCAAATTATAATATATATTTTAAATGTCTTTATGAAATATGAGTTTAAATTTGAGATTAATGTCATTTTTTCTTTTTGTGCCAACTGAGCTTTTTTTTTTTTTGTTTTTTGATTCACGTGGTGTGTTTGAGCTAGTTTGCGCGCACCTCGACTAATCCCCACGGATCCTGAAGTTAACGACCACGTAAGTCTCCAGTGGCCATCAATATTAGCAACCTCAGGACTCGAACCTGAAATTACAAAAAAAAATAAACATCTTGATCTCAAATTCTTACAACTAAATTACCTTCTAGATGATTACTGAGCCTTTTTTTTGATTAACCGGGAAACTGATAGCAGACATGGCAATACCAATGAAAAATATAGTAATCTAATTTGAAGTGAGTCATAAGTCAACAATCAAAATTAAGCCAATGTACCTTGCCCCATATTAAAAACAACCTCTCTCTGATTGGTGTATAGAAGAAGTACAGCACCACCCGAAAACATCACAAAAACATAAAGAGAATTGTATTTGACAAAGTTTTATCATTTTTTTTTATTTTTAAATCAAACAACCAAGCTACCCTCTTCCATCTTTTTTCTTTTTTTTACTTTTTTATCATGAACTTAAATATCTAAAACACCCTTGAGGGAGAAAGTGTGTGTCTTCATAAAGGCTACATCATTTAAAAGAACACTTACACACACACACTCGCCCACGAATAACAAGGAGACAAAGGTCCGAAAGAGGATCTCATTAGCTTTTCTCACATAAAATAAAAGGTTAACTGCAAATAAAATAAAAGGTTAACTGCAGTTATAAATTATTCATGAATTAGTATTAAAAAATAATATAAATTATATTTTAAAATTTTACTTAATAATTTAAATTATTGAGTTAAAATAGTTCTTTATCATAGTATTAAAGTCTTAATAACCAAGCGTTCACGAGTTCGAATCTTACCATTTCTATTTATTTGATAAAAATTAAGAATAAAACACTTGTGCAAGTGTGTTAAAGAATATTATAAATCATATCTTGAAACCTCACCTAACAGCTTAAGCTATTGGGTTGAGATAGTTTCTTAACACTCAGAAGGTCATTTTAGTCATTTAATCAGACAAGTGTCCATAGCTTAGGCATTCCAAAGTATAAAATAAAACCCCGCCAGAATTCACAACAACCAGTCCGTGGTCTCTTTTCGAAATCAGTAGACTGATCGGTGAGTTAGTTGCAGTAACTCAGCCAGTATCATCAACTCTCATGGAATCTTCTTCTCTTCAACTTCTCCAAGGTTTGCACCCATCTTCTCCCTCTAGTTCCTACTTAGGGTTTTCAATTTTTCACTCATTTAATTAAATTATCCATCCTCTTTTGCTTCTTAGAATGGCACAACCAGGTCAAATTTCAGTTTCTTCTACGGATTATTCCGCTGCTGCATCTTCTTCTTCTTCGAACCACGCTTCTTTTCCAGCCCACGAAGAAGATAATCAACGGTTTCGTCAAATTGAGTATAGACAGCCAGAGATAGAGTATCTGCAACACCAATACATTGACCTTTCCCACCGTGGAAATTATTTTGCGTTTGATGATTTATCTGCTATCAGAGATTGCACGTGGTTTTGTGTCGTCGTGGTTCTCACATTCTGCTTCTTTGGTTTGTCTTTCGTTTATCATTTTTCTTATTATTATTTTTTTTTAAAAAAATTGTTTTTAGATCAGATTTTAGACTGTTTAATGTTAAATTTTGTAGATAGTTTTAGTATCTTATAATTGGTTGTTAATTTGACAGTGTCCATGACTTTGATTTTGGGGGTTTATGGTTCAATGAGGCTAACCCTAGGACCGAAATGCTCGATTCTTTTACCACCTAATCCCTTATTTGTGCGCTCTATAAAGGTAAATTATTTTATTTTATCTGTACCTGTTGTTCTTAAAGCTGGTACCGACGGGAATTAATGGTTTAGATGCAGTACTTCCATTATTGAATTAAAAGAGGTTCTTGAACTTGATATGCTGTTTTGGGTTGTAATTTTGATAAATTTGGGTTGGTTTTCTCTAGGTGGAACAGTTTTATGATACTAATCCGGGGCTGATGCTATATGGGTTTTCTAAACCTCCTCCGCTTGATGTTGTACGGACCTGGTCTAGAACTCTTGATGTCTCTGTTCCTGCCGATTCTCACAAGGCAGGTGTTTTTTTTCTGTGCAATGGTGTCTGTAAAGCTATGGTTGCAGTTATGTTTTGAATTGGTTTTGGTGCTTGTGAATGTTCTTGTGCTTATTTTGCTTTTGTTCTCCAGGACTTCGTATATTTTCTGAATGAGGGATCTCAAATAAATATCTCATACAGGGTGAACTCCCCGAGCTCCTCAGTTTTCCTTGTAATTGCACAAGGTATGCTTAGGAACTGATTATTAGATAAATTTTGTGGCTTTTCTGGAATTGTCATATGTGCTTGCTTCTAGGGTAGGTATGCAAATGTAATGAGTCCATGTGATTTGGGAATTAATTATCTTTCTTTGTTGGCTACAAAATTGGACTTTGAGTTTTATTTTCATGTGATTCTGAAGCTGGAAAATCGCAGGGAATGAAGGCCTTTCTCAATGGCTTGGGGATCCAACTTATCCAAACACTACTTTATCATGGAATGTCATTCAAGGTGAGATTAAGGTTGTGATTTTAGATGTTTTCTTTGTATAAGCATGTTAACTGATATGGAATTTTTTTCTTCGCAGGAAGTGGTTTTGTCCAACAGAGTATATTGGCCTCTGCAAGCTACCATATTGCACTGGGTAACTTGAACTCAGAGAAAGTAGAGGCAATTTGCAAACTTTTTGACCTGTTTATGTATAATCAATTGGTTTCGTCTTGCAGGAATGTTCCACGAGCAATTAATAAAGATTTAACCCATAAATATCTCATTTCTTCTATTACTATCCACAGATAGACAGTTCTTTGTTTTTGTAGTTCATTGGCTTCCTAGACATGATATTTAGTAATTGAAGAATAAGTTGGCTTCCCAGACATTATATTAAGTAATTGAAGAATAAAAAGACATGAACGATACTTTATCTGAAAATTTAGGACCTTGCCTCTCCTTGTTTCTTGTATTGAACTTGCTAAAATATTTTCCTTTGGGCAATGTTTAGATCACCCGGTGCACCTTATCATTGTGATATTTTCTACGTTGGCGGATAAGTGCAAAATATGAAAATTTCCTTGTGCCACTGGTGCTTGAACCACATAATTTTTTTGTTTGATTCACTTACAAAAGAATATGAGAATCTACATGGATTAGTATTTGGCTAACGTTACCTTTAGACCTGTGAATTATGCCATAAATAGCAAAAAAGGTGCTTATTTTTCTTTACATTGTTTTTCATCTCTTGATAAGTTTACAATTTTTCTACGTTGAGAGCATTCATGTTCTTGTCAACCTAAGCTACAACTCATTTGAAAGGACAAACTTTGTAGACAAAACATGAAAAAGTATTTTTTGGTTTTGGCCATTTGCACTCCAGTGACAGAGGTCCCCCCCCTCCCTCCCTCTCCCTCTCCATTTTCATCATCCCCAGGATCCTTCCTCCTATACAAAAATCTTAGGCAATATATATATATATATATATATATATATATATTTTTTTTTTTGATGGTGCATCCATGCAGGGTTCTGGAAGTCAACCCTTTAGACCCATAACCTACTTAAGATATATTCAAAGAGTAAAAAAATGGCCTATTTTCATATGTGCTATATCATAGGCGTGAAATATCTTTGTGTTCATTTTATTACTTTATAATCTTGTTTCTACTTGTGTTGATTTTGAAACAGTCCTGTGTCCTTCCTGGATGGCTGTTTGCACTATTTACTTGGGTGAGTCTTTTTTTTTTAAACAGGTTCAGTTAGCCATCAGAGTAAGATCTTTCCAATACAATACAACCAAAGCTCACTACAAATGTACATTTACTGATGGCAAGTGTAGTTTGAACATTATGTTTCCCAATGGAAATGTTGCTGTCTTAAACTCTTTCGGTCCAGAACAGGTAAATCTGTTTATCTTCACTGTAATGTCTCTGTTTTAATGTAAGGCCAACATCTGGAGTTGAGAGCTTTGTTGAATGGATGAGGAAAAGAATGAGTTTTAAAAGTACCAGTCCCACTTTAGACGTCACTTTGGAGTTCCATTTCTTTTAAGGCTGGCCCATTGGCACTCTTACAGTATTGTATTTATAGATTTCAGTAGGACTACCAGAGAAAAGATCATCATCTAATAGTCTGTAGAACCGAAGATTCACAACCTTTATCCATGGTTTTTTTTTTCATTTGCTTCAGGGTTCAGAAAGTGATGAGTGGAATGTCAAAGTCTCCTATGTACCAAGATGGGCCACATATATTGTCGGCATAGGTATACTCCATTCTTGTGTTTCCTCTCTTTAATTGACACAGGGATATCTTATGTTTACTTGTTTTTCTGCCTGTAGGTGGAATGACAGTTCTCATAATAGCGGCATTCAACTTCTTGAACATGTTTCAATGCATTCGTGAAGATGGAACCAGAATTCTGTTTGGAGAGGTAGAAGCCGAGAGAGCCCCCTTGCTTTCATGTAAAGATGATGACCTTTCAAGCTGGGGCTCATCTTATGATTCTGTCTCAAACGATGAGAAGGATGTTGAAGATTTTCTTGCAGCTGGTTCCCTTGAAGGGAAATCAGGAGATGGTGAAAATGGCAATAACACCCGTCGTCTTTGTGCAATTTGCTTTGATGCTCCAAGGGAATGTTTCTTCCTCCCATGTGGGCACTGTGTTGCTTGTTTTGCTTGTGGAACAAGGTAATTGCTCTCCACCCTCAAATTTAGTTTATTTTCTTGATCTTGAAACAGCACTTTCTGGACCTTGTGACAAATTAAGGTTGGCAAACTGGGGATGATGTAAATGCATCAATTCTTCCTTTAGTCTGTGAGGGCGTGCCCTATGTAACCCTAGGATGTGTTTTAGACTTAGTTGGCACTTGGTAGATGGCATATTGAACTGAAGAAAGCACTATTAATATGCATATGGTTACAGAAAGTATTTACAATGCGACAAGTCCATGCTTAGGCCTTTGGTATTGTAAAATATCATTGTTTTAAATCACAGTAAGAGTGTCGCTGGCTGATGCGGATGCTCTGTGATGGTAGTGGACAAGATAACCCCTTCCGTGATAGGTGGTAAAATATCAGCAGTCTAAATGTCTCACATTCCTTGGTTATACTCGATATTTAAAACCATGTTGTCTGCAGAGTTGATGAGACCTAGAGAGGCTTAGAAACCATTTCAGTGTTTTAGTTGGTCTATCGGAGCACTTTAATAGTATCTTTTAATTACTGGACTATTGTTTTAATGGAAGCTAGATGGCTGCATCCTTTGTTAGGCACAATCTCAACCTGACACCAATTATTTGGCATGGCCTTTAGAACAAGCTGATCACGGCATGGTTTGGTTGGGTGGGACTTGTGGACTGTCATGATTTGTAGTTAAAGTTGATAGCATGCCATATTAAGGTATTCTATTCTGTCTCATAATAGCAATTGCTCATAAAAAGAGTCGGATGATTTTAGTGTTTTCAAATATCGCAGGGAATCAATAAAAACGTGTAAAGTTCCGGAATGCTATTTAGCGTCATTTTACTTCTGACTCACTCTTCTGGGTCATAGCTCCTAGTCAGAATTGGTCTGAATAAATTTGGTGTTTGCCAACACTGATTGTGTTTACTGATGCAAGGCTATTTTTCCTTCCAAGACAATCAGCTTGACCAATAAGAAGCCAATTTATATGTTTAAATTTGATCTTTGCAGGATAGCAGAAGCTGATGGCACTTGCCCTATATGTCGCAGGAATTTGAAGAAGGTGAGGAAGATTTTTACAGTTTAAGCAACATGAAGCTATATTCTTAACACCTTGTAGATCCGGTAATATCTTGCAACATGGATTAGTTGCATCTACACCATTGCTTGCTTTCATGCCCATGAAAACCATTTGATGGTATCGCATTTGATTTAAATCAAGGATGGAGATGCGATTGCATGAGCTTATTCTTTAAAGTGGAAGACCATGCCCTTTGTTTTTTGTTTTGACCCTTCCGCCATGTAACATTCATTATCTCTTTGTATAGGCGTAGAATACATGTTACCTAGGACCCATGATCCAAAGGTTTAATGCAATATGTTATCTTCTGTTTTTCCATATTTGGTCTCCGAGGGCTTCATCATGTGGCAAAAACGTGATCATCAGGATGATTTGATTTGATTTTTATTAGGTTAATTTACTATTTTAGTTTTAGGTTTAAATAGATAACAAAAGAAATTCAGATATAATCTCTAATATCTAGTGAAGCCTGTTGAGGTGAGAGAGTTATTTCTCACGATAACATTGCATATGGCTTCAATACTGGTAATGCTCCCTGTCATCTCTTAAAAGTTAAAAACCAGATGATCAGTAATCAATCAGCTGCGCCTTAGGAAAGGAAAAATAATCAAACTTAATTAGACTAAATACTTTACCAGTCATATTTTAACACAAAGCAAAACAAAGATTTGCTTGCTCTTTCATACTGAAAGCGACCCAGAAGAGTAAACGACAGTCAACAAATGCAAAACTATTTCCCAAAAATCCATCCCCCCTGACCCCACATTGTTTAACCATGTTTAACTAGAGAAATAAAATGAGGAGGACAAATCGAAGACGACTCCATGACCATTTCCCCATTTTCTTCGTGGGGAGGATAAATTTTATCAGGATTGGAAATGAGCCGCAGCCTTCCTCTCTTTTGTCCCAGCCACTTAAAATCCTACCTTATCACCTCTCCTTTTCTCCATCGAGTACGAGAGAAAAAAAAAAAAGTATTTCCTGAATATACTAGTGGCCATGTACAGTCTGCCTGTCCAGGAATTTGTTTTTGGGTCAAATATGGATATACAATTTTGATTTCAAATAATCTCATACCATCTACAATTAGTTATTTTAGGCGTGGTCCGATGTATGAAAAATCTCCTGCCTTAATTTAAGCTTTTCAAAAAATTCCATAATAAATTGATTTATATTTTATTCATGTATAAGTTCTGTTGGTATTGTGGTTTAATTTGTTTTTTCAAACTATATTCATATTAAAAAAACATTAAATTAATGATTTTTTTTATAGTTTTGATATACAAGTATTAAAAATTAAAAAAATATTTTAAAAAATCATTAATAATTTATTTTTATTAAAAATCACGTTTGCAAAAATATCATACTTCGTTCCACCAAACATGTGATGATTTTTACACACTATTCATTTTAAAGTACATGTTGATACTATGACACTATTTGAAGGTATAGTTAATAGTTGGACTATAATTTTTAAGATTTTTGATTTTTTTAAAAAAATTTCAAATTAATATTTTCTAATCATTTTAATATATTAATTTAAAAAATTATTTTAATATATTTCTATAAAAACAAAAACAGTTTAAAAACCAACAATTGTTACTACAAATAAAACAAAATTGAAATAATAGGCCGTCAAAAATCCGAGGCAAATTGGGTAGGGCAAAAATTCCTGTCAGTCGAATAAACAAAAGAACCTTGATTCCCCACCTAAGCTGAGCTGATTCCCCAAACCGAGGTTCCGCATATCGAAAGGAAGGCGTGGCCTCCAAGTTCCGAAAATCTACCTGACCCCACCCCCTCCAAGACTCTTTTCAACCGTCCGATCAGAATCTTATATCATCAAGACACAACCTCCCTCCTCAACCAGTAAGAATTAAGGCTGCTCAGATTAGTCCCCCACCTCTCATTTAATCTCTCTATCAAACCATTTTACATAATTATGAAATAGCCTCCACCCCCTTTAAACCAAGCTCACATTTGATAAAAAACATTATTCACCAAAAAATTAATTTTATTAATTGAAACATTCTACCTGGGCCAATTTGAAATTTATGAATTTTTTTAACCATCTATTTAAGAATAAAAAATATTTATAAATCAAATTGAATACATCTTTATAATTGTAGGACTAAAGTCGATGTTTTCCAAATAAATAAGAACCATTCAACAGCCCCACCGCTCTCACTACTTAAGCACCACAACCCCCTCTCCTTTATCGCCGCCTCTCTCTCTCTCTCTCACAACCCATCCAAAACCAATCTCTCCCTTTCTCTCTCTGAAAAAAATGGCTGGAACCGGAGTTGTGGCTGTCTACGGCAATGGAACAATAACAGAAACCAAAAAATCCCCATTCTCCGTTAAGGTAGGCCTAGCTCAAATGCTCAGAGGCGGGGTCATAATGGACGTGGTCACCGCTGAACAAGCCCGTATAGCCGAAGAAGCCGGAGCTTGCGCCGTCATGGCATTAGAACGAGTCCCCGCCGACATCCGTGCACAAGGTGGTGTGGCACGCATGAGCGACCCTCAGCTCATCAAAGAAATAAAACAAGCAGTGACCATCCCTGTCATGGCGAAAGCCCGAATCGGGCATTTCGTCGAAGCCCAGATCCTTGAAGCGATTGGTGTCGATTATGTTGACGAATCCGAGGTTCTTACACTGGCTGATGAAGATAATCACATTAACAAACATAACTTCCGCATCCCTTTTGTTTGCGGATGCCGGAATTTGGGTGAGGCCTTGAGGAGGATAAGGGAAGGGGCGGCAATGATTAGGACTAAAGGCGAGGCGGGCACGGGGAACGTTATTGAAGCTGTAAGGCATGTTAGGTCTGTGATGGGTGATATAAGGATGTTGAGAAATATGGATGATGATGAGGTTTTTACCTTTGCAAAGAAGATTGCTGCGCCTTATGATTTGGTTATGCAGACAAAGCAGCTTGGGAGGTTGCCTGTTGTGCAATTCGCTGCGGGTGGAGTGGCTACTCCTGCTGATGCAGCGTTGATGATGCAGTTGGGATGCGATGGGGTGTTTGTAGGGTCTGGGGTTTTTAAGAGTGGGGATCCGGTTAAGAGGGGGAGAGCTATCGTGCAGGCTGTTACCCATTATAGTGATCCTGAGCTGCTGGCTGAGGTGAGTTGTGGGCTTGGTGAGGCTATGGTCGGGCTTAATTTGAATGATAAGAAAGTGGAGAGGTTTGCTAGTCGGTCGGATTAGGAGGGGGGGTTTGGTGGTTTGTTGGGGGTGGCTCAAGGTGAGGTTCAAAGATGTTGGTGCTTGATAGTAGTAATTTTATTAAGATTGTTGGTTTTTGGATTTGATGTTTTCGAGATTTTATAATTCTTGTACTTTGTTATGTTTTAGATGGTGTTACTATCTTGGGTGGCGTTGTTTATTTGTCAATGGTCAAATATATGGCACCTTTTATGTTCTATCTTTAATTAATAGCTTATTATCCCTTTGATCAGTTGATGGCTATTTGTTTTCTGTCTTTAACAATGATAATCAGGAAACTTATATGTTTATGTATGTGCTCCTTGATGTGGGACTGAGGCATTTTTTTGAGTCTAGTCTGTAGCTGTAAGTGAAGAGAAAGTGTTGTGATTACTGGTGTTTGGCTTTGTTGTCCCAGTGCTCTTACTCTGGGATTTGACAGCATGCACAACATCGACATAATTATTCTATTTTACTTCTGCCGATTTTTCTTTGATTCAAAAAATTATGTTAACTTCGTTGATTCTTGTTAAAACAATCTCAGATAAACGCCAATGATTGATATCTGTGGACATGCTGCTGTTTTCTATTGAAGATTTGTTCCCTTGTCAATTTTAAGAAAGTTAAAACCAGGTGATTACTTGTACTGTTGATTCACTGACCTGTTCTTGGTCCTGGAGGTGTGACCATGCAGCTTGGAACTGCTGCATATCACTAAGAAACGAAAGAAAACCTTA
>Ga0325403_1007838_pt1 | contig 10210 bp, 8 predicted proteins | sample PopdelMetagenome_19_FD_205665 | JGI IMG/M metagenome (GOLD analysis project Ga0325403, IMG submission 205665) | Populus deltoides microbial communities from Bellville, Georgia, United States - Xylem-PdKOR-R4 | ecosystem: Host-associated > Plants > Phyllosphere > Stem > Wood/Secondary xylem...
AATTTTTGTTTTTATGGGGAAAATGCAAATAAAAATATAGAGTGAGGTTTATTTTTTTGAAAAAATAATATATATTAATTTTTATTCTTTGTATTTTAACTATTTTACCATAATCACTGCTTTAACCACTATTACAGTGGTAAAATAATTTTCACCCATCTTCTAATTCTTAACCATCTTTATTATTTTTACTTCCACGGGTATTGATAGAATTACCTTTTTAATCATTATTTCATTTTTATTTTAAAAACGAGTCATTAAATGTTTTTAATTCCATCATGCTATCTGTTATTATTTCAAGCATGGTATTGGACTTAAAACGTGTTCCTATTTCTTTATTCCTGTTATCATTCCTCCATTAATTCTCATTCTAGACATTTTTTTTTATTAATATAAATTGAGTGACCAGCTTGTACATGCTTCGACTAATTTTATAGATTCTAAAGTTAACAACCATGTAAGCCTCTAGTGGCTATCATATATATTAGCAACCACAGGGCTCGAACTTGAGATCACAGGGGAGCAAATCTCTTGATCCTAATCTCTTATCATTGAAATACTTACTAAATGGTTTTATCTCAGACATTTTATTCTTATAACCAAATGACACCTTAGTGCTAGTATCTTGAAAAAATTATTAATTTTTTATTAAAATCACTTTGAAAAAAAATATAATTTTAATTAATGTGCAAGTTAATAAAGAAAATACCTCTTATCGTTGAGTTAATAAAAAAATCATATCATTTTGATGAGATAATTATCCTCGATCTACAAAATTGAAACGAAAATCAAAATGGTTTCTTCTTTGAATGCATATTGGTTATCAAATTTGCTTATTTAATTGAATAAATTTTTTAAAATCATTTAAATTTAGAGAGAGAGATTCTTGATTTAGTGGGTAAATAAGTAGATAGGGATAATTATTTTCAGTTTAGTTTGGTTTTTATAAAAAAAATAATCAAACTAAATTTTTTTTAAAAAAACCGAAACTGATTCAAACCAACCGGTTTGGATTTGGTTCGGTTTTATAGGACAAAAACCGGTTTAGCTTAGTTTTTTCGGTTTGGCTCGGTTTTTTTGTCCTTTTTTTGTTTGGGTTCAGTTCGGTTTGGTTTTTTCAGTTTCAAGCTTATAAAACTGAACCGATCGGTTTTTTTTAATTTTAATCGGTTTTTTTTACAGTTTGATTTTTTCGGTTATTTTTTTTCCGGTTTAATTGGTTTTTTAGTTTTTTTACTCACCCCTATAAGCAGCTCTTCAATTCCATATCAATATCTAGATCCAATCTCAATATTAGGCTAGAATGTGTTTTCCTATGAAGTTTTTAAAATCAAGAATTAATTGTTATGTATTGATTTTAAAATGCTATGTATTAATTGTTATCTCAATATCATAACTATTTTAAAATCAATATCAGAGTATTGTATTTTTTTCAGTTTTTCAGGGCAAGTTAAGTTCAAATCCTGCAATTTCCCAACACTTAAAGCCACAAAGATGCTTTGTTATCTATCCATTAAATGAAAAAAATTACAAGGGCACTTTATTCCAAGAAAACGCAGGACCACACTTATGATTATGATCATATGATCATTCTCGTTTTCGTTTGTATTTGTGTTTTTGTTTGTTTTTATATTCTAAAAAAATTTAAATTTTTTTATTTTTTATTTTAAATTAATATTTTTTTAGTGTTTTTAGATAATTTTAATGCGCTAATATCAAAAATAAATTTTAAAAAATAAAAAATATTTTAAAAAATAACCATAATTGACTCAAACACATCTATCGAGAGTAGAGAGTTTTTTTTTGAGTGGTAAACAGGGAATAGGTGAACTACAATTTGCCATCTTTGATGGCCCAAGAACTTGTTGTTCACTGTAGAGAGCGAAGCACATGCACCATGCTCGATTGAAAAAAGAAGAAGAAAAGGAAATAAATAAAGAAAGAAACACGCAAGCAATGCAAAGGCAAATTGTTTTACGAAACATACAGATGGCAATTCTTGACCACGAAGGCTGCAAATCAAATATGGAATCTATTCAAAAAGTAGACGTATCATTTCGAGTTTTATTTTACATGGAAATTATTATTTTTGAAGAGGTTAATCGTCACTGATTAGAAGGAATAATCCGTAAATCTTAAATTCAAGATTTGATGTAATCTAACTGGGTCATATAGCATGAGTTTCACGACTGGCTTGCTTGATTTAAGAGAGAGAGAAGGGAAGAAAACGAAAGCAAAGAGTGAAATATGATGGGTTTTCTGTTCGTCGGTAAATTTGTTAACTCGCCTCTCTAGGTTTCTTTTTTCCTTTTTATTGAAGATCCAAACACGTCTGACAGAGACTCATGAGAATTAGGAGTTGCATAGATGATCTTGCGCAGTTCTTCATTTTTAAATGCTGTCTACAAAATATAACATCTTCCGAGCAAATCCTTGACATGGTCAACTCAGTCTGTGGATTAGCCCGCTGAAAACTACTTCAATCTGACATGCTTGACTGTTCTCTTAAAAAGGTGATGTCTGTTTCGTATAAACAGATAAAATATTGATGCAAAGTAAAAAAAAGATTCAAGCGATGAACCAGGCAAATTTGAACCACGGAATATTACTCAACGTTTTCAATCTAGTCATGATGCTGTGCAAAGCTCTACTGTATATTTAATTTGGGGTTGGTGGTATTTGAAAACGTAACACCTTGATAAATAATATTCCTGAATCCTTACTTTCCAGAACTTGTATTGATTTCACACTCTAATCATTGCAACTTTGCAACAATTTTAAGGTTCGAGACTTGACCGATTTAGGTTAAATTAGGTAGGTCAACTTATTCGGGGGGTGGAAGATTCTGTCTTCGTTTCTGTGATAAATGCTGTGTTTTGACCACTGACAAAAGCCCGGCATTAGTAAAAAAACAAAAGTTCAATGTAGTCATTCTTTTTTCTACTGTTACAACTTTTCAGGTGACCGTAGTTAATTATATAATAATGGATAGTGTGGTTGTGATTATTTTTAAAGTATTTTTATTTGAAAATTTATTGAGATAATATATTTTTTATTTTTTAAAATTAATTTTTTTATATCAAAATAATATGAAAATATTAAAAAAATAATTTTAAATAAAAAAATAAAATAAAATAAACAGTACCTTGTTTTTGCCCTGTGGGGCAGTTAAAACATTAAAATACATTCCGTGTTCAGACAACCAATTCAATTGTTGGTTTGTATAATTTGCTATCTCAAAATGTAAAATTATCATAATAAGATAAACCTGAAATAATCATTTACCATCCCTCTCTAATTAGTAATGTTTTCTGACTGAGAAACTCTCTCGTGATGTTTTGCTGGTATAAAATAGAGGTGATTATTTGTGGTCTGATTTAGTTTTTATTTAAAAAAATAATTAAATTGAACTTTTTTAAAAAAAACCAAAACTGGTTCAAACCGACTGGTTTCGATTCAGTTTTTTAGAATAAAAACCGGTTTAAATCAGTTTAGCTCGGTTTTTTCTGGTTTGTCTCTGTTTTTTTCTGGTTTAGCTCAGTTTTTTTCGGTTTGGGTTCGGTTTGGTTTTTTCGGTTTCACGCTTATAAAACCGAAACCGAACCAAACCAAACCAGTCAGTTTTTTTAAAATTTTAATTGATTTAATTTTTTTTTTCACAGTATAGTTTTTTCAATTATTTTTTTTTCTAATTTTTTTAATTTTCTTGATTTTTTTTATATAAAGTATAAAATAGAAAAGCTTTCGCTCACATAATTAGGTTTCCATGTAAGCCTTTGACCAAGTATTATTGTCCATGACGTCACGATCTGCCCTTCCCAATCTCATAATATCAACAAGGATTTGATTCAGAAATGCTCGATACTTTTCTTGATTCATAATAACTTCCACCTCTAAATAAAATCAAAGTCAAAACGCAAAAGCTCTTCCCCGTATATGATGCATGTAGGATTCAATTTGTATCAGGAAAATCTGGAGGATAGCGCTGTAATCATTCCATAGATTCTGGAATCAAATCCAATTAAATGAGCAAAAGGCACTGATTAACCTGGCTTGTGATCCTTGCTTCCATTTTATAATGCGTTACTGGCTCCTGCTAAGGGAATCTGAAGAACAGCTCGTATTGATAAACACATGTCAGCAACTCCGAGCGACAAATAAATTAGGTGAAGGCACATAGTCAAACCAGGGTGTTGTACATGTAAAGAAAGCCATGATTGAAGAATGATTCTTGAGGTAAAGTAAACGCTTGAAGCATCCTTCACAATCAAAGCTTGATTGTTATTGCGTATAATAATTTACAGGAAAATAATTCTTTAGGGAAAGTAAACGCTTGAAGCATCCTTTACAATCAAAAGCTTAATTGTTATTGCGTATAATAATTTACAGGTTTTTACAATCCTGTAGTTCTGTCTTTCTTGCAATCAACACCATTTATCAATTTTTCCTTGTGTAGTGCATGGCATTCACATGGAAGATGCTCTGGCACATCATCACTACTGCTCGCGAATGACTTGTTTTCTTGTTTCTTTTTACTTTTATTATTCTTGAACTGATAGTTAATTGGCTTCCTTCTTTTCAATCGATTTCTACCTTCTAGGCCCCGGCATTTTGTGTTTTCGTATCTTTGTCAACCTGATATAAAGGAAGGATTGTTTTTGCTTCCTATGCTTTTAGGTTAATTTGTCTCTGGGCTCTTCCTCCCCGCACTTTCCCTGTGTTTGTTAGAAGCAAAGCACCCGTGTTTGATAATTAAGTCATTCTTTTTAGAATGATTACCAGGTATACTCACTGGAACTGGACTGAACATAACATTTTCAGGATGACTCAACATCATGCACCTTCCAATTTATATAGCCGCAAAGCTAGAGAAAGCTGTCCTGTATTCATCATAAGGTGGCAAAAATAAACCGAGAAGAATCGTAAAGTGAAGAATACCCTTTTAACTAGCTTATTTGAATGATTAATCTGATCCTGAAATATGACGGAATCAAACACGTCACTGCTGAAGTTAGCATTGCTGCCTAAACTCCAGGTCGTCAAGATTCTTGAACTTGAGCAATTATTTAAAATATCAATCAGTATAATTAAAATATCCAACACATTATCTCTTGGATTTCAATATATATATATATATATATGGGAAAGAAAAGGTGGAAAGATGGTCACCCTTGAGAATGAAAAAGTGAGTGCTCTCTATAACCGTAAAGGCGTAAATAGAAGTTGTAGGTTGGTTTTGCTAATCCATATATAAACTTGAGGAACATGCAAACCTGTGAAAGCGGTCGAGTTCCTAACATCATGTCGGAGTGCTACTTGATCCATAATTATTATATCAAAGCTAAGTCATCGGCCAGGCAAAGTCGCCGCCGCCCATGTGCCAATGCAGGGTCTTCCTTCTATGCTGCGTTACTGCACTGCCAGACAATTTCTAGTGGTACACGAGATCACTCTATCAAACCTGGCAAAGGGAATATGGCACAAGTTCATATTGATATCCCATTAAAGAATTGTTGGGAAATTTACCTTCTTAGGACTGCTGGAGAGTTCAAGGCAAATTTTAGGCAAGAAATTCTTCTACCAAATTAGCCCCCGTAAGAACTACGTAAACCAGGTCCACAAGATCCAAAACAAAGGAGCAGGAGGGGATAGCCATGCTTCTTGACTGTCTGAAAGGGTTGATCCACGGCCAGTAGGGTAGAAAAATGGAAGCATCTCGGCACCGAAAAAAAAAGGACCAGTACAAAATAGCATTATCTGCTTAATTAGTTTGGCCAGTGCAATTAATGTGCAGACGTCAAACAAGACCGGTCTTTCTTCTCTTTTGATATTTTTCATTCCTGGAAAAATGTCCAGCAATTTAATTTCTCCGAAGCTCATCATAACTATCCTCCTATTATTAATTAAAAGCACAAATCCACGTGACATGGAACATTCAAGCAATAAACACTCCTTATAAACCAGCCACACTGCCACTGAGACTAACGAGTAAACTAACAACCTTTGTTAACGAGGAGCAGATATACAGAAGTCTGAAAGATACATAAACAATCAAGCAGACTGCAAGGTGCAAACATATAAACACAGTTACAACAAGAATCGGAGTATAAACAAATCTACAGACATAAATGTTGTACCTATTTGACCAATAAAAGCAGCAGATAAATCCTTTTTCTGAAGCTGTGTTACTTCAGCTTTCATCAATGCCTCTGCAGGAGAAATTAATGCTATACAAAATCCATCGCTCCTACAATAAGTTGCTGCCTTTGAATGAAGTAACTGTGGATGGTACAAAGGAAGGCTGCTTCCAGTTGCAGATGATCTTTTATCCTGCTACGTCCAACCAGAAGCAGGGATTCCCTGCTTCTGAAACCATTCAAGCATGTGGAATCTTTCAGAGAGTACAGTTCTCACATCGTTCTGCTGAGAGAGGTGCTTGAGGAGTGGAAGAAGCACATCCAGAAGCTGAACAGCCCATAAATATGGATAGAGAGGTGGTTGAGTAAATGAACAAACAAGACTGGGGAATAATTATGAATTTAAGTAATTTAGATATTCCTACCTGTGTATCATGTGGTTGTCCTGCAGAAAATGGAACGCATGGAATTCCATTCAGTGGTTGCAACAAGAAACTGAATGGATTGTTGTCAACAATAACAATCCGGCATGGATCATTTGATATGCAGGAGAGATCTTTCACATGCTCCTGATACTCCCTGTTCAGTGGTCACATACAGCATGAAAGGTTTTCAAAACTAAAAAATGAATCTCAAGCGTAAGGATACAAGAGAAGTTAATTCCTTCATTTAGAAATAAATCGACTATACAAAGTATCTGCATTTGCTCAACTTAATCACAGAAGCATACTGCGTCATTATCAGGAATTGACATCTTTATCAGGAATTGACATCTTTATCATCAAAATTTCACATCCACTCAAAACTAGAAAGATGAGTTTGAAGCACTAAAAGTGAGTGGCATAAAGCACTCATGAAGAATTGGAACACATTATTAAAACCAAGCAAATCCATTGCAGTTAATAAATAAATACAGTCATTATGATGGGGGTGGGGGTGGTTTAAATATGAATTCATTAGCACCATTACACAGGCAATTATTGGGAGCATAAACAATCTAGTTTCTGTAAAAAGAAAAACAAACTAAACTCAAAATTCAACATAGTGATAGCCCCAGTCTAATCAAGATTATCTAGAATGTGTCTTCTGAAGTGAGCATGAACTTAATTTCTATAGAATATGTAAAACCTTGTTTTGAACGTTGAGAAAAATTCCAGCATTAAATATGTAACTCTTTAGCTTGCGTGAGGTAGATGATATTTAATCTTGTAAGAAATTTTCAAGAATTAGCTTTACCATGTATAACTCTTATTCACAGACAGATACATCAAATGATTGCATAGAATTTACTTAACATGAAATCATAGTAACTTAAGTCGACCTGCTAAATGTAAAATCTGCACGATCATACCTAATTCATTTCATAATATCAGCTTTTTCTGTAAAGTATAGAGACCATTCACACCATATATTGTTACTCTAGCATAATAAGCATCCAGAAAAAAACATATAGAGACACTCTAATATCCAAGACTGTCAGAAAAAAGATTTCTTCCAAAATATTATAAGAGTTTTAACTGTTTCCAATAAAATCACTTAAGCAATGTGTGATGGTCATAACTTATGTCCAATTCAAAAGATGTGCGCATACTTCATGGTAGAATATTGTTAACTGGTGTATGCTTGCGTATTCGGCAAACTAAAAGGACAAGAACACAAGTTCCACTTGTCCTTTTGAGAAGCCTTTTTATCTAGAGAAGTAAATATCCTAAATTTCAAATAACTAGTGTGCTATCAGCAGTTACAAACTCAAGGAAGGAAAGACATAATGTAAGAAAGACCAGAAAAATATGAATACAACAATTCGTGCTTACGTGCTAGTTGTTGAAGGCCGATAAAGACGTAGACTAAATCGATTTTCTGTATCTATTCTGTCAACAAGTGGTCTGGCATAACCTGCAAATATTCAAAGGTGGTATTTCTAACTCGCTAAGAAAATAATAATAAAGGTGGAAGAGCTAATAGCCGATACAGTAAGTATAGCAGCCAGATGTATGGTGAAGTAAATATCAGACCTTCAAGGCCAGCTGTAAATAGCACAAGCTCTGCAAATTCACTGAGTTGTTTAAGGAATTCATCCAACCCTGGACGCTCAAATACCGTAACATAATTGATCTTAAGTTTCCCTTCGCATTCCTTCAAATCCCAACATACTCAAGTCAAAATAGTCTAACTTAAATAATTTTACTTAAAATGACTTGCATATAAGAACCTTGTCTGAAGATACACATTCCAGCTCAAACCACTTCAATCCAGCTTCCATTGCTTGATTGCACAGAAGCGCTGGCAAACTAGATGTCTCATAAGAACATACTAGAGTTTCATCCAAGTCAAGAACCACCTGCAGTACATATTCTGGAGTCAATGTCATGTTGAATTACTGTTTTTAAAGAAGCAGCAAGAGAGAAGATAGAGAAAAACCCTGCTAAACACCTTTCGCACAATGATTTTACAGATTATAAAGTTAAATACCCAAGACCAACAACACATATCAATGCATAACCTCAGAATTTTAAACCCTCTCGGCACATTACCATACAAAAAATCAATAGTGGGATTTCACAGCAGTAATTAACTAACTCACGTACCGAGTGACAAAATCAAAGCTTGGAACCCAAAAAAGTAATCCTTTTATAACTTCAAATGTTCAAGATTTAATAGAAGATGTAAGAAAACCATAAATAAATATCAGAAACATAACCTACATAAAATATCCAAAATACAAGAAAGCTTAGAGTATTACGAGCACGAAAACATATCATTTACAATGGGAAAACATAAGACACAAAAATAATGTAAAGCATCTTTAAAGCGCACTTTATCCAGGGGAATTTATTAAATTCCTGATGTATCAGGTTGATGTATTGGGTCCCGAGGAGGGGACTTGGTCTCGGTTAGCATGCAAGCTGACCTGAAGATGATACCCCTTATCATTGAATAAAAACAAGAAAGCACACTTTATTATCACATAGAAATTTTTAAAAAAATTTTTTTTATAGATTTAGCTCGTAAATATGATTTCTCAAATTGTTAAATCCACACCAACATGCAACACTCCTCTAAATAGTACTAGTAATAGTTCATGAAAGCTAAAACTAGAATTTCCCAATCTATTACTATTGACTACTAATTCTAGTAACTAACATCTTAATTTGGCCTTAACTCTCCATATCTATCTACGTCATAAAATACATAACCTGGCAAACACAAAAATCATAAACCTCTTGAAAAAATAACTCATCCTTTTATTATTATTATTATTATTATTATATGCATAAATCAGAACACATACAGAACCTTCTTTGAGAGCAACTATCATAACCAGAGAAAATCGATATCATACGGTGAGTTTCTGGATAGGCTCGTTGGCGGAAACGGCGTCGGTGCCGGCGGGGATCTCGACTGTTGCGGGAGGAGGATCGGTGGTCTCAGGCAACTCGCCGAGAGGCAAGGGCTTGAAAGTATGAGAAGGAGTAGAGAGAGATTGAGGTCCAACGGCTCTAAGGATCTGCAAAAAGATCTGGAAGAAGAAAGCAAGCCAGTTCCACAGTGCCCTCCATAATTGAATTGACCGTGGTGAGTAAACCACCTCGGGATGAGTCAGCTCAGCCATATAGTATGATCAACTGGTTCGATGGCGGCGATGGTTTGTAACTTATCAAGAGAGAGAGAGCGAGCCAGTGAGATTGTTTCCTTCAAAAAAATACTTGATTTGCTGAGTGTTATGTTTGTTTTATTATAAAATTCCGTGCACTTAGGCCGGGCGACGGTGAAGAGGAGTGATGACGTGGCTGTTGTGGTCATCGAGGCGAGTGTGTGATTATTCTTCGATTTGATCAAAGTATAGAAAGAGGAAGGATGTAAATCACATCACAACTAAATTGGTGATTTTTCAAACATGCATTTGGTGCCCCCTCTTGCTTCCGTGTTGATTTGAAATCGTTGTAAGATTCTGCGCTTTTTACTCCTAATAAAGAAAAGTAAATTCGGTGCGTGACATGGACATGACTTTTTTTGTTTTCCACTATTTAATTTCTTTTTTAAAATCAATCAAGATAAAAAAAAAAAAAAAA
>Ga0325403_1007839_pt1 | contig 10210 bp, 3 predicted proteins | sample PopdelMetagenome_19_FD_205665 | JGI IMG/M metagenome (GOLD analysis project Ga0325403, IMG submission 205665) | Populus deltoides microbial communities from Bellville, Georgia, United States - Xylem-PdKOR-R4 | ecosystem: Host-associated > Plants > Phyllosphere > Stem > Wood/Secondary xylem...
ACACGGCAGATCTTTGCAAGCCAGCCATTAATTAACCTTTCTCTATGGGCTGGCTATAAATGAATGAAATATATACGACTTTTCTCTTCTTTCTATATATGAATATTTATAGAAAGGGACGTATGTAGAAGAAGAAGATAAACAATGGTCGCGGTGGTTTGGTTGAGAGAGAAGGCTCATAAGAAGGCAACTCGGTCAAATATAACAAGACTTGTTTAACCTTGTTCTTTCTGTTGAGATTCATGTCATTCCATTATCTCAAAAGGATTGATAGTAATTTTTATTTTATCATGGTAAATTTGTTTACTTAATTGTTACCATACTCATTAATTAAATGTTTGGCAAATGAATTTATTATCTGTGATTTCATTTACTATGTATATCGTGTATTATATGATCAATTCACGTATAATATAATACTAGATTCTAAGCATGCGCCGTGCCGCGGACATAGTAAATTTTTTCTTAATGTAAAAAAAAAAAAAACTTAGAAGATGACAATGCAAGCAAATTGATTAACTTTACTAATAAGCAACCCAAGATATGAAATCAAACTCACCCAAAAAAAGCAAAAAGAAAACTTGAGTCAACATGAGCTACTTGACTAACTCATGGCCTGCGATATGAGATTGAGATAAAAAATTCAAAGGAAAGACCTGATAAAAAAAAAATCAAAGTTCAATAAAAAAAATCGAGCTAATCTGAGTTAATTTTACTTACTCGGTCTTAGGATAACTTAATAAGAAAAAAAAGCTAAAAATAATAAAGGTCAAGAGCCAATAATTTAATTATAAATGATAAAATTAAAAAATAAAAATCAATTTTATAAAAAAAAAGTTGAGGGAAAAAAACTCGGGTTAACTCGACTAACCCGTGACATGAGATCGAAATAAAAAAAACTTAGACTTTCAAAAGAAGAACTTAGCAAAAAAAACCAAATTTAAATAAAAAAATATTGCAAAAAAACCCGAGCTAACCCAGGCTAACTTAACTAACCTGCACTGAGGACAACTCAACAAAAAAAAAATTCAAAAGAAATACCTAGTAAAAAAAAACTGAAGTTCAATTTTTTTAAAAAAAACTAAGTTAATCCTAGTTAACTTTACTTATTTGCTCTCAGGATAACTTTATAAAAAAACAAAAAGTCAACAATTTAATTTTAAATGATAAAATTAAAAAAATAAAAAAAAAGTCTATGAAACAAATTTGAGTCAACCTGAGTTAACTTAACTAACCTGTTACTCAGATTATAAAATTGGAATAACTCAACAAAAAAAAATTGGAGCAAACAACGAAGCCAAAAGCCAATAACCAAATCTCAAATGATGAATTTGAAAAAAAAAAAATTTTAATAAATGACAAAAAAAAAACCTGAACTTATTTGGGCTCAAGTCATGAGATAATGATTACCTTAAAGGAGGGAAACCATGAAAAATGACAAAGTAAAATTCCCAACCATAAAACAATTTAAAACTCAAACAATATGGATCAAATATGATATAAAAACGAAATGTAAGAAAATAATTAGGGGCTAAGTTGAAAAAAAAATTAAAAAAAGGATAGAAAAAATGTAACTTTAAGAATGAGGATCAAAATTGGATAAAAAATAAAATATAATATTGAGGGCTAAAATTTAAAAAAAAAACAAATCAAGAAAAGAATAAGAAAATAGCAATTAAAAAAATGAAGATCAAAATTGTATTAAAAAACAAATGCAATAAAATGGTAAGGGACAATTGAAAAAAAAATTAAGAAAAGTATATAAAACACAGAAAAAAAAAAAAGCAATCAAAAATAGAATGATCAAATTGGATATAAATATTAATGGAATAAAATACCCAGGAACAAAATTGTAAAAGAGCTAACCTTCAAAAGGCATTAAAAGCAAAATAAGTAGTAAGTAAAAGAATGAGGGTCAAAATCGATAAAATTACAAACTAGAGGACACAATTGTATTTTGGAAGGGCTGTCATGATTTCCAAGGCATAAGAGAGAAAAGAGATAAAAACTCCATCGCAGCCCAACCGGACCTCTATTGTTAGTACGCCCACATTGCTGGAAAAAGGATGATTCGTCGCTCCCAAGTCCCAAGCCCTCTACGAAAGAAGGATTTTGGCAAATTTTTGGCCTCGTATGTGTCGCTCAAAAGGCTCAGGGGCTATCATGTGCCAACGCGATTCATAATTTTTTTTAATAATATTTAATTATTTAAAATTATCAAATAACCACTAACTAAATCCAAAAAATCCATAATAAAAAGACTAAAATGCCATTGAAACCAACCTTAGTTTTTTTTATTCAAGGGTGATTGTGTAATTTAATTGTTTAAAAAAATTAAAAAGATGAAGAAGCCTCTTGTGCAATTGTTTTTTTGAAAAGACAAAAGAGATGATGATCAAAAGCTTAACACTTTTTTTTTAAGGGAAAAATAATCATTTTAATCTGATAAAAAAGATGATTCTACCACCGATCACAAGCTTTCTAAGTTTATTTTGTTCAAGAGTACAAAAATCATTTCACTGATTCAATAAACAGTGAAATGTATTTAACGGCAATAGTGTTATAGTGATGGCTTTTAGTTTATTTTTATTTTCCTTTTCTTTTTGGTAATGTGGGCAAATGAATACGTGGTCAGTGATTAATTTATATGTCTTCACCATAGCTGACCCGTGCCTAGCTCATCCTCCACGCGAAGCCGCCTTGTTTTAGTATATACCCTCTAGCTTGTAGTGTTTTTGTCTGTAAAAGGACGTTATAAAAAACTCTAAACTGAAGCCAAAACCAGGTATTGGAGGAAAGAAATTGCTGGAACGATCATCCGGAAGCATGTTTGATGCCAACAGGTATAAAGCTCAACGAAGACAGCACGGTTCATATCTATCTATTGAAGGCTCTTTTGGCATCTTGTAATTCACCTGCAACAAGTTCTTTGTGTCGTCTGCTTTCTCTTATGATAATTAATTATTCTTATTTTTGGATTGGAATAGAGGGTTTCGACCTCCAATTATATATATATATCTTGTGAGTTTAAAAAGAGTATAGCTTTGTTATGGTTTGTTTGGAACCTAAGAATGAATTCACAATAGAGTTAAATGAATTCTTTTAAAGATATTGATTCATATTCTAAATGAAATTTAATTTATAAAAAAATATAGAGATCTTGTGATTTACTATAATAATCTCTCGTTGATAAATTAACGTTGAAAACAATATTCTAAAAAACCCCACATGTTAACAAAAATCCTATTTTTACCCCTCTTTTTCTCCTCCTAAAAAATCTTTGACAACACTATATCCTATCTTTCTTTACTTGGCATTAATACTCATCAAGATATTCTTACTCCTCTTCATAGAGAGACTCAGTCCTTCACTACTTGATAGTCCTCCTTGTTAATATCAGATTGTATTATTCAAATATACTTAGTTGTCTTTCTTAGGTATAGGATTCTATTTGTAACAACCTCCTAGTTTGGAGGATATTTAATAATTCTATGTTATTCATTTGATGTATTTATACACTTGTTTTGGTCAATAACAAAGAGGAAAAACTGAAGTTATAGTTTATATCTTATCATGGTATTAGAACAAAACTAAAAGATAACAAATTCCTTCTTTTTTTTTTAGACATGGCCAATCTATCAACCTCTATTCTTAACACCAATGAATCCCATCACACCCTTATCAGCATTAATGTTATTACCTAAACCCCTCTAAAACTCATTTCCAGCAATTACACCTCTTGGAAGCTACAATTTTAAACGTGTTTTATTGGCTATGATCTCTTAGGCTATATTGATGGCTCACAGCCTTGTCCCTCAGCCACTCTCACACAAAATGACATAACTAGATCAAACCCTACTCACATTCTCTAGATATGACAAGATAAATTAATCTTGAATGCCATCATTGGCTCCATTCCCAAACTATCATACTATTCATTACTCAAGCCACGACTGCTCAAGAAGCATGGATTATCTTGGCCACCACGCCATGCCTTCTCATGGACGCATCAAACAGGCCAAGGGCCAACTCAAGATGATCACCAAAGGCTCTGACAGTGTCACAATGTTCCTGCAACTTATAAAAGCAAAAGCTGATGAACTTGCCCTTCTTGGCGCACCACTTGATGTAGAAGACCTCACAGACAAGATACTTGATGAACTTGGCGATGAATATAAAGAACTAACATGTGTTATCCAAGCTACAAACACATTTTTAACCTTTGAGGATATGCATGAAAAACTGCTCAATTTTGAAGCTTCGGCGCTCACTACAAAACCAGAACTATTTTATTTTCCTACCATTGCTAATCCCACGAGCAAGAATAACTAGCGCCCACCTGCATCCTCAAACAACAACAATCATTCATGGCATCCCTCCAACAGCCAATCTAGTAGGTATCATACAACACAAAACAACAAACAACCCACAACATAAAATAGGTATCAAGAAACTCGTTCATCTCGACCATACCTAGGTTACTGCTAAATCTGTAAGATACAATGTCATACAACAAAACGATGTCCTTCATTTCGGTTAGTCCCAGTTCAAACATCTAATAGCAATCCCACTACTTTGATCAATAAACCTGCTTCTCCATGGAAACCAAGGGCTCATTATGATACCAATAATCACATCAATGAACCTTGGCTCTTGGACAGTGGCGCCTCTCACCATGTTACAGCTGATCTAAACAATCTTTCTATGCATACTCCATACAACGAATCAGATGACATTATGATCGAAGATGGCTTGGGTCTCTCCATTACTCATACAGTTTCTTCCTCTCTCAAAACATCTCATAACACTTTTCAATTGAATAATGTCTTGTGTGTTCCTACTATAAAAAAAAAATCTCATTTCAATTTCTTAATTTTAAATCTCAAATAATGTCTCAATTGAATTCTTACTCACTGATTTTCTTATAAAGAAAATTCACACGGGGACAACACTTTTGAAGGGCCAAACTAAAGATGATGTTTATGAGTGGTCAGTATCTCCACCATTACTTTTTTTCAAGCATCACAACAACTTTATCCGAGTGTCATCATCGATTAGGACACCCAGCTTTTCCCATTCTGAAACAGATTGTTTCCAACAATAATCTTGGTTTCTCTTCTTCCTCTAACTTTTCATGTAATGCTTGTTTATATAATAAAAGCCACAAATTATCATTTTCTTAATCCATAATTATTTCTTCTCAACCTTTTGAAAATGGCTTTTCTGATGTTTGGACTTCTCCAATTATATCAAATGATGGCTTTAAATATTATGTGATTTTTGTGTATCATTTCACCAGATATATTTGGTTCTATCTTCTTAAACAAAAGTCAGAAGTCAAAACCATTTTAATTAAATTTAAAGCCATTGTTGAAAAACACTTTGATAAAACAATAAAAACATTTTACTCTAACAATGATGGTGAATATATTGCTCTATCCCATTTCCTTTCAAAAAATGGTATTTCTCATCTCACTACATCACCTCACACACCTAAACACAATGGTTTTTTTAGAAAGGAGACATCTTCATATTATAGAAATTGGATAAGCATTACCATCACATGCCTCTTTTCTTTTAAGTTATTAGACTTATCCCTTAGCTACAACAGTCTATTTGATAAATTGTTTGCCAACACCCACACTAAAACCTTTCATTTCTATATGAAGTTTTTTTTTTTAAAAAAAAAAACAACTCCTAATTACTCAAAATTAAAAATCTTTGGTTGTTTATGCTATCCCTGACTTAAGACCATACGCAACCAATAAACTAGACAATCGATCCAAACCATGTGTATTCCTTGAATATTCTTTAACTCAGAGTGCCTATTCCTGTCTTGATCCATCCATCTCTAAAATATATGTCTCTATGCATGTCAGATTTCTTGAATCTGTATTTCCTTTCACTCATATCTCTGTTCATTCCTCTCATCCCCAATCAAACTCCCTCGCCACTTTGAATCTCATCCTCGTCCTTGGTACTATTACTCCATCTGCCATCTGCAGTGGAAGCTCTACAACAATTCTCTAGTGAAGTCTAACCCATACTAGTCCTGACTGGCACATCTACTCAACCACCACCACATGAATCTGCCAATATCAATACTTTCTGACAACCATTATAACAGATAGACTTGTTTATGCCTCATCCATAACCTACCCACTCTTTAACTACTAGAGCCAAAAACAATATTCATAAACCTCTCACAAAAATAAATCTACACACCCAATTAACAAAAGGTAGAGACCCTGAACCAACCACAATGACCCAAGCCCTCAAAGATCATAAATTACGTTAAACCATGTCTAAGGAGTATGATGCTCTAGTAAAGAATGGCCTATGAGTTCTAGTTCCCCCAGCTACAAGTCACAATCTTGTTGGTTGCAAGTGAATTTTTTTAACTAAACATAAATCTGATGGTTCTGTTGACAAGTTCAAAACTTGTTTGGTTGAAAAAGGTTTCCACCAACGCTCTGGAATAGACTACTATGACACATTCAGTCCAGTTACAAAACCAACCACTGTTCAACTTGTTATCAGTATGACTATGAGTCATGGTTGGTCCTTAAGACAACTTGATGTAATCAATGCCTTTCTTTAAGGTCACCTTTCAGAGAATGTCTACATGTTATAACCACTAGGATTTGTTGATAAAGACAACCCCTCATATGTCTGCAAACTCAGAAAAGCAATTTATGGCCTAAAACAAGCCTTTTGGGCATGGTACCAAGAGCTATGAACCTTTGTACTTTAGTTTGGATTTCAAAATTTATATAAGGATACCTCTTTATTTGTCTTTCATGCTAATGACTACATCATGTATCTCCTTGTTTATGTGGATGATTTAATTCTCACAGGAGACAAATGTTACCAAAGTCAAACAATTTATTGACACTCTAGCTCAATGATTTCCCATCAAAGATATTTGATAACTCACAATATTTTTGGGTGTAGAAGTTGCTCCAAAAAACATGGCTTGTTACTCTCACACAGACGTTACATCATAGATCTTCTAACTCAAACCAAGATGCAAGAGGCCAAGACTGTTCTTACTTTCATACCAACCAGTCCTATTTTTATGTAAAACTTAAGATCCTCTTTGTCTGATCCAACTGAATATTATTAGGTAGTTGGGAGCCTCCAATATTTGCTAATAAAAAGACCAGACATAACATTTTTTATTAACAAGCTGCCATAATAAATGCACTGCCTAACAACAAAACATTGGTCCTTTGTAAAAACGGCTATTGCGTTATCTTATTGGAGGCACAATTAATGATAGTTTACAAATCTACAATGACTCTTCTATCAATTTGCATGCTTTTTCTAATGATGATTGGGCAGGAGAGAAGGATTTTTTTTGCTCAACAAGTGTCTATGTTGTTTATCCTGGTAAGAATCTACTATCCTGTAGTTCTATAAAGCAATAAACTGTTGTTAAATCCTCTACTAAGGCAGAGTATCACTCTACTGCAAATACTGTTGTTGAACTTAATTGTATTTTTTTTATCTATTATGATAATATTGGAGCAACCTAACTCTGTTCCAATCCAATTTTTCATTTCCGCATGAAGCATATTGCAATAAACTTTTATTTTTTTGGGATCAAGTTCAAAATGGTGCTCTTCATGTTGCTCATGTCTCTTCTAAAGATTAACTTGTTGATGCTCTCACAAAACCTCTTTCACGATAATGTTTTCTTCAACTCAAGTATAGGATTGGAGTTCTCTCCTGAAATCCATCTTGATGAGACATAATAGAGGGACTTAGTGATGTCAATCTTGTGATCATGTGGTCGTGCAACCCACATGCAAAGACACCAATTTCTGGAAAGCCATGTAAATCAGGTTTGATAGGAGTGTGACACAAAGATAACTTGTACCTAGGCATCAGAACTATTGGAAATTAAAACCCCTATCCAATGAATATTAATTTGCAAACGAGAAGTATAAGGATGACATCACGAAGTCAATTATTCTTCGATAAATCATTTTTTAGTTCTTTAGAAAACCAAGGAAGGGTGATTATTCCATTAACACACAACAAGTACAGTAAAAGAAGTTTATTAATCTGAAAATTATGTAACTTACATGTCTGGTTATGCCTTTATTTATACTAACTCTAGACTCAAATAAACCCTAATGGATCCCCCTTAGGTGGACTTATATGAGGCCCACTTACAATTGACCCAAATAAGTAATAATAACCCAAAGACTAAAAAGAAAATAATAAAAATCCAAAAATTACTATCCTAAATATGCTATAATAAGATTTGTCACCCTTAAGAAGTTCCAATTAGACTAGGAAATCTGATCTAAAGGTAGAATTAATTCTAAAGTCTTCTTTTCTTGTTGTAGCTAGGATGAATAAGAAATCCTTATAAGAAAAGGATTCTGAAATATTGATAAATCCTTGCCACACTTGAAAACTATATTGCAGCCCATTAAAGATCCTTGTAGAACAAGGAGATTCCCAAAACAAGCTGTCACAGTCTTGTAGGAAAAGAATCCTAACCAAATAGCAAGTCCACAAGTAAAAAAGAAGTAAATAACAAAATTCGTACATCCTCTATTAACTAGAATTGCGATGCCTTCTCGAACTCTGATTGACCTGAAATTTTAACCCAAGATAGGACAACATGTCAGGAGACTCCACATAACATTTCAGCCCCATCAATGGTTGGATTGAGAATTATGACTGTTGCCGTGAAATTGGACAATGGTGCATCTTACATCAAAATCCAAATCTGATTTTTTTTTTTTTTGCCTGGATCGTATCATTGAGTTCAGGATGGCATTGCAATATTGGTCAATAAAGGCTGTATGAATTTTATTATTTACTTTCTTTGAACTTATGGACTTTCTATTTGGCAAGGATTCTTTCCCTACAAGGGCATGACAGGTTATTTTGGGAATCTTTTAGCTCTACAAAGATTTTTAATATGCTGCAACATAGTTTCTAAGTGTGACAGGATTCATAAATGTTACAGAATCCTTTTCTTACAAGAATTCCTTATTCATCCTAGCTATAACAAAGAAAGAAAACTTCAGAATTAATTCTACCTTCAGATCAAATTTCCTAGTGTACTTGGGACTTTTTAATGGTGACAAATCTGATTCTAACATATTTAGGATAGTAATTTTCAGATTTTTATTATTTTTGTTATTTTGTTCTTAGTCTTTGGGTTATTATTACTTATTTGGGTCAATTGTAAGGCCTCATATAAGTCCACCTAAGAGGGATCCATTAGGGTTTATTTAAGTCTAAAGTCAGTATAAATAAAGACATACTAGACATGTAAGTTAGACAATTCAAATTAATAAAACTTCTTATTTGACGTACTTTGTATGTGTGTTGGTGAGATAATCTCCCTTACTTGGTTCTCTAAAGAATAGAAAAACGACTTATCAAAGAACAACTGACTTTGTGGCGTTAGCCTTATGCTTCTCGTTCGCGAATCAATATTTATTGGGTAGGGGTTTTCGTTTTCAATAGTGTTAGTGTCTAGATACAAGTTATCTTTGTGTCACACTCATATCAAACCTGATTTACTTGACTTTTCAAGAATTGATGTCTTTGCGTGTGGGTTGCGTGACCACGTGATCACGAGATTCGCATCACTTAGTCCTTAACTACTTGACTTAGTCCTCCTTGTAGGTATCAGATTGCATTATTCAAATATACTTAGCTGTCTTTTCTAGGTATAAGATTCTGTTTGTAACAACCTCCTAGTTTAATTATAGGATCTTGAACAATTCTATGTTATTCATTTGATGTATTTACACACTTGTTTTGGTCGATAACAAAGAGGAAAAACTGAAGCCATAGTTTATATCTTATCACCTCATAAGGCATGTAATTAATCTTTCATTTTATTTTTTTATCTTTTATTTTTGTTGGTTTTTGCTGGAATCTTTCATTTCTTTTTCTTCTTCTTCTTTTGTTGTACTTAGCCAATTATGCATGAATGATGGGTATTTTTGTAACAATTTTTTTTTAAATTAATAAAAAAATAATTAAAATTGCTATTTCAATTTATTTTTGCATGCATTATAAATAGTATAATTGAACTCAATTATATGTTTTAGTATTTTATTTCAAATATAAAAATCATAATAGACTATTAATTGAATTTAAATTTACTTAATGAATTTAATTCAGCAAGTAATTTAATTTCAAACAAGATATGAAGTAAATCAACTCTCACATT
>Ga0325403_1007840_pt1 | contig 10209 bp, 5 predicted proteins | sample PopdelMetagenome_19_FD_205665 | JGI IMG/M metagenome (GOLD analysis project Ga0325403, IMG submission 205665) | Populus deltoides microbial communities from Bellville, Georgia, United States - Xylem-PdKOR-R4 | ecosystem: Host-associated > Plants > Phyllosphere > Stem > Wood/Secondary xylem...
TTTTTTTTTTGTGGTAAATCAAATTACGAGCAGCAAGTGATGATGAATAGTTATCAATCGCGTGTCTAGAAAAATAGCAAAAACCACCAAGAATTACTTTACTTTAATATTGATAATGACTTTCATTTATTCCTGCAATCATTGTTCTTGGTTTTAAAATTCAGTCCCCCTTCTGATCTGAATTGTGGATTGGTGGGTAAATTTAAATTGACCCATTCAATCCTACTTCAGTAATTTTTAAAAAAACAAATTAAAGTAAAATCATTTTAAAAAGATGTAAAAAGTAAAACTAGATAAATTCCTACCTGATTCAACATGAAACCCGACTCGAGTTAGGTTTCGGGTCAGTAAATCATCGACTTGACCAAACCGGATTTAATAATACTAAAAATGCTATTAGAAATGGCACCTGAATTTTTGATTTTTTTTTAATGAATAAATTCTATTAATGGCTTTTAGTTAGGAGCAGCATTGATTAAAAATGTAAAGATTTTTTAGGGGTAACATTGTCTGATTCTTTACTTCAGGCACTTAGTTGACAATCGCATTACAGCCGGGGACTTGTTTGTAGTTATCCCCAAAGCGTGACATTTTTCTTTACAGGGTCTGAAAGCGAATCTTGTCGCTTATAAAATTGAACACGTGTCAATAAAATCAGCCTCTTTGGTGAGGCAGAGCTTCACACGTGTCAATAAAGGAAGCCTGTTCGTGAGGCAGTGCTTCACGCGTATCAATTCAAGTGCGTTTAGTAACGAGGTACAAACCATTTTTTTAAAATAATTATTTTTTTTAATAAAAATTAATATTTTGATATTTTTAGAATTTTTTTAATGCATCGATTTTAAAAATAATTTTTTAAAAATAAAAAAATATTATTTTAATATATTTTAATATAAAAATACTTTAAAAAACAACCACAACTACATCAAAAAAAAACACTTAATTTGTTTTCACATACCCAATTATTTTTTAATCAATCAAGGTTGGAAACACAAAGACCACGGGTTTACAAATTCTATTTAATGATTTATTAATTTTTAAAATTTATTTATATTGATGATCCCCCTGTTTTATTTCTTTCCCTTTCAAAAAAATCAAGGGCCACTTCAACAATTAGTTATAAATTCAGACGGATTTGATGTATTAATATAGTAGAATAAGGATTTGGACCGCTTCTGGCCAGAGAAAAATGTAATCAATAACTCAGTTTCACCAGCTAAAAAATCTAGATCTGCCCATATTCTTGTTATCCGGAATAAAATCAGACTCTTAGCCTATTGACTTTTTAAGAAAATTAATTTTTTAGTATAAAATTTCATTTTATTTTTTTAAAAAATAACTCAGATTAATATGTTTGGTAGTGTGATTGCAGTTGTTTTTTAAAATGTTTTCACTCATAAATATATTAAAATAACATATATTTTTTAATTTTTTAAAAATCATTTTTAAAATCAACTCATCAAAATAATCCAAAACTACAATAAAAAAAAACTTAAGAAAATACACTAATCATAACATCCAGCATTGCTCGTCATAATTAGACCAACCATCTCGCATTCTAGCACTAATAATCTCTTGATTAGGCATGATTATATGACCACGTAGCTACTAATAATCCTATTATGCCCTCAAATTACAGGAACCCACCATTCATGGAATCACTATTTAGTAATTAGGGGATGCACAACTATTATTTTTCAAAGTTTGTTTTATTCAAAAATATATTAAAATAATATATTTTTAATTTTTTTAAAAATTACTCTTGATACAGTATATTAATTTAAAAATACTAAAAGAAAATAAAAATAAAAAAATAAAATTTTTTAAAGGACGAAAATAATGAAGCAACCCATCTCCCTTGTCTCTGTTAGCCGGCACATGCACAGTGTCGCTGGCTTTAATGACCAATAACATCAGTCCAGATCTCTACTTGTACCATGAGATTCCCATTATTTTTTAAAATATTTTTAAGAATTAAATAAGAACACGGGTAACATTTTTAAAAAGTGATTACTATTATTTTTTAAAATATTTTTTATTTAAAAATATATTTTTTATTTTTTTAAAATTATTTTTGATATCAAAGAATTAAAATAATTTAAAAATATAAAAAAATATTAATTTAAAGCAAAAAAATAAAAATAAATTTTTTTTAAATTTTTTCAAAAACATTTGTAAAATATAAAAATAAACATGGTTATATAAATAAAAGAGATAAACAAGGAAGAGGATAAACAATTAAGCATATATATTATATGGCCCGTAATTCTTCCATTTCTAACCTGGCCTGTACCGAATTTTATGTTGAATTTGATGAGAGATGATTCATCATTTTTTTATTTTTTTATTTTTTTTTTAAAATAATATAGTTTTAACTTAAAAAAATCTTGAAACAACTCAATTTAAAATTGAGTAGAGTTTAATAACGCAATCCACGTATTGGATGAGGACAGATTTGATATGACCGTTTCTTATTAGATTTGTAGATGTTGCAATTTATTATCTTCAGTTTAAAAAATCCTACTGCTGGTTTGCTGGGTTTTTAGAAAAACTCTCAATTCTTTCCCAATGGTTAATTAATAGCATATATATATATATATATATATATATATATATATATAATGGACACCCCCTTTCCTTCTAGTAGCAATTTAAGAGCTAGGGTTTAGATCACTCTTGAAAACCACAAGATTCGAACTAAAAAATTGAATTAAACATGGAATATGATTGTTAAAAAAGGACATTCCCTGTGGTATTATTAACTAGATTAATTAATTCATGTCCTCTGAAATCTCAGAGAAGAAATGTCAGCAACTTTGTGGCTATCGATACATCCAAGTACGACTTCTGTCTCTGATTAACCTTCTTACAAAAGTGGACACATGTAAATTAATGTATCTTGTTCGATACAATCTTGTCAGACGAGAATCTTGACCAAGAGTTTTCTCGATCTCAAATCAAATTTATTAAACATGCCCGGTGCATGATCCAGCTTAACAAGTTTGATTTTCAATCGAGACAGCAATACTGTTTTATTCTTTTAAAATATATCAAAATAAAATCGTTTTGCAATTTTCCCTTTTTATAAGAGCTAGACAGGTTTGTTTTGACAGATTAATCAGGAGATTATCCCCGGGTTAATTATATTTTAAACTCGGCCTAGACTAAGAGTAAGAGACGGGTGCAGCGACCTAGTAAGCATGCCCCAAACGTGTCATTGTTAATTCAATCATAGTAGATAACACAGAGGGTAAAACAGGAGGGAGAGTTCAATTTGTAGTTTGATTGCTTAAAAAATGGACGGGTTCAGTGTTTTTTCCTTGTAGAAACAAATGATGTCTCCTCCTTGCAACGTCCTTCTAAATTATTATAAGGGCAATGTTTACCTGCCATAGTCTGGACCAGTGACGTGTGCAATGATGTGGGTGGCTGTGAACAGGATGGCAAGCTAATAGCCATAGCCTGGCTTGAATACTTACTGTCACACAAATAGGTTCCCCTATTTAAGCCCCCAGGTACTAGATGTTTTGGTTTCTCTGTGTCAGCAAGAAGAGGAGAAAGATAACTAGATTGTTTTCCAGTAAGTTTGTGAATGTTGTCTATGGTTTTGCTTTAGTCAAGGAATGAAAAGAAAATATGGCCTATGCCAGGAATAAATTTGTATGTGAATAAAATCTGCGTACGCGGAGGAAACAGGAAAATCAGTTTCTCTTTTATATGTTCTCTGTGTGTTTTGCTTTCTTCTGATTTGTAGACTTCTTGTTTTCGATAGGTTGACGAACGAGTAGGTCTGGAAGGATTTGTGCCGTGTTAAGACTGGAAGAAGGGAGCTTAATTCTTGGGCTGGACTTTTGTTTGGCTCGATAAAAGCATGGCAGAAGAGTATAGAGAGGCATTGTTGAAGAAGGATGATTACTATGAGGATTGCCCAGGATGTAAGGTTGATCAACTTAAAGAGTTGAAGAAAGGATTCCCTTTTCGTGATCTTATTTCGATATGGATTGTTGTGCTTTGTACTGGTAAGACTCTCATTTCAAATCATTTTGGACTTGAAAAGAAACCTGAGTTGTGGCTTGCAGCTTGTCAAGGTGAAAAGGTAGTGACTAGATTATCATTAAATGGTTTGGTTTGAAGCTGAATTGGGTGGCATTTCAACTTCATCACATCTCAATTGGCCTTCTGTTTCAGTTTTTTGGCTTCTCGCATCACTTGTACACTGTTTATTTGTGCAGTTTCTTTGATATATGGTAACTGTAATGTCATTTTTTGCAGCACTTCCAATATCAACTCTCTTCCCATTCCTTTATTTCATGGTGAGTTCCTGAACATGTTTTACACGCCATCTGTATAATGCACACCGGAGTTTATGATTGCTTCTTTCCAAATGGCCCTGAAATGCACAGGCTATTCATGAATTGCATCTTTCTATTTGCAGATTAGAGATTTTGGAATTGCTGAGCGAGAGGAAGATATTGGCTACTATGCTGGATATGTTGGTGAGCTTCCTTTCCAGTATTTGCTTTTGACATATGTTGGAAAGTCATCATATAAGTTGTTGATGAAATGGTCCTGACGAATCTTTCTATGTATGTCAAAAGGGTCCTCATTTATGATTGGGAGAGCTCTAACTTCTGTTTTCTGGGGAATAGTAGCTGACCGCTATGGTCGAAAACCTGTTATACTTTTAGGGACCATCGCAGTGTGAGTAATCTCTACATTTCAAGTTCATGTTCTTACCATTAAGGTTGGGTTTTTGTGTTCTAAAAATATCATGTTTGCTTTGTCTTGATTATCTTGATTATTGGTTGGTCTCAGGGTCATTTTCAATACTCTCTTTGGTCTTAGTGTGAATTTTTGGATGGCCATTATTACAAGATTTCTTCTTGGGAGTTTGAATGGTTTACTCGGACCAATAAAGGTAGGATTCTGTGCTATTTTTATCAAAATTTCCCTTGGTTAGCAAGGAACGACTGATAGTTCTCACTGTTCTCTTGGTTTTCTATTACTTCTGTGATTTTTAGTTACGATTTATCCCTTCTATTCTGTATTCCTTCATGAGCAGGCATATGCAGTTGAGATTTTCAGGGCAGAATATCAAGCATTAGGATTATCAACAGTGAGTTTTATTAAACCTGTGCATAGTCCTGAGTTCTTTTGAAGCCCTGTTGGGTCTGAATTAACAGATGATTCAATTCCAGGTTAGTACAGCATGGGGTCTAGGACTGATCATTGGCCCAGCTCTAGGAGGTTTCCTGGCCCAGGTATTTAAATTTCTTGATGATTTATTCATGCAATAACGTTCTGCAATTAAAATTCCGTCATTTTCATGGTCCGCTGTAAAAATTTGGGAATAGCATTCACAATGTGAAACTAACTCCCCCTCTCACACTTTCCTTCCTACCCCTTCTCTTCTTGTTAACAATTCTTCTAATGCTTGTTCACAATTTTGGTACTTCAGCCAGCTGAGAAATATCCAAATTTATTTTCCAAGGAATCTCTTTTTGGAAGGTAAATGAGTTTGAACTGTTCGATTTTTATCATGAGATGTTCTGTTTGATAACTTAAGTTTACATCTTCCAGTCATACAATGATATTCACAAACAGAGTGTCCTGTGCAGATTTCCCTACTTCTTACCCTGCTTCTGTATATCACTTTTCGCATTGGTGGTCACGATTGTTTCTTGCTGGCTTCCGGTACTTGTCTCTATCAACTGATGCCTGTAAAATTTATGTAATGTTTCTTTCAAAGAGGTCTTTTCTCATGCTGAGCATTGATCGTTGTTGTTTTGACCACTGATTGCTGGAAGTAAATCTTCTGTAGACTTCCATGATCATCAAAATATTACATTTTGGGTAGTTCTGGATATATCCTACTCTGGGATTAAGTTTGTTTTGTGAATCCAGAACTTGATTTATATCTCACTAGACGGCATCCTGACAAGTATATTATCTCTATCAGTATGTCATAACAATCAAAATCGACCAGCAAGGTCATCATGTCTTTTGTGCAACTTTTGGCTTGCAAATTTTTCCAGGACATTCATCCCTCTGTCTCTCGATGACTAGAATGTGTTCAATTTATGTTAGAATGGTGTTGGGATTAAGGAAACAAAACTATGACCTTCATCTGATCTTTCACTACATGCTTGTTTTGGTGATAACTTTGTGGATGTATTACTGCCTATTTACCTCAACGTGGTTATTACAGGAAACTTTGCATGTGCACAATGAAAAGAAGACTTCATCCAATGATTCTTATGATGCTTTGGAAGCTGCAACCGGCGCATCTAAAGGAGACGAAACAAGAACAGATGATAAAGGAAGGAAACCATCTTCTAATGAAAGCCTTCTAAAGAATTGGCCTTTGATGTCCTCCATCATTGTCTATTGTATTTTCTCACTTCATGACATGGCTTACACCGAGGTATTTATCTTTCTCATTCCTATTAACCCGTTACTTTAATGACTGCAGTCAGGACTGCTTACAGATTCACTCCTGTAGAAACAGCTTTATTTCATGCACTTAATAATGCTTTGTCTCTAGTTATAAGAGTGGCTATACTTGATTTCTTCTTCCTGTAGATATTCTCATTATGGGCCGAAAGCTCTAGAAAACTTGGAGGCCTGGGCTATACAACAGAGGATGTTGGTGAAGTTCTTGCAATCTCAGGCATGTATATAACATTCAAAAGCTACTGAAACTTGATACAATACTCATGTTAACAACCGTGCTTTATGGCGACCCTATTCTCGAACTTACAGTGGAAACTCACTGACAAATTGTTCAAATAATAGGTTTCAGCCTTCTTGTCTTTCAACTTTCTCTGTATCCGTACGTGGAGAGGATTCTTGGACCGATACCAGTAGCTCGAATAGCAGCGGCAAGCACTTAACACCCTTTAGCATCTATGTATGTTTCGTGCTTCCATCTATTCCTTTGTGACAGTTTTTCGTGAACTTCCCAATGCAGGCCTTATCCATACTGCTACTGTCAAGTTACCCTTTTATAGCTATGTTATCCGGTCTCGGCCTCAGCATTTTGATAAATTGTGCATCTATAATGAAGAATGTTTTTTCTGTAAGTGCACTTGAAGTTTGAACAACTTCAAATGGATGGTAGAATCAAATCCTTTCGGATAAGAAAGATTTTTATCTCTTGTTGCGCTTCTCTGACACTACCTACCATGTTTGGATCACCAGGTTTCAATTGTAACGGGCATGTTTATTCTGCAAAACAATGCTGTGGTAAAGTTCTTTTCTTGATTTACTTACCACAACTCCCCTGCTTCAATATACTGTCTTGATTTATTGCTGTTGCTTGTTGGAAAAACAGGATCAAAACCAAAGAGGAGCTGCTAATGGCATTTCTATGACAGGAATGTCTCTTTTCAAGGCGGTCGGTCCGGCTGGGGGAGGTGCTATGTAAGTGCCTGGGAACATGTCTTTTCTCCTTTCTATTTTGAAAGAATAGAAATTCACTCTAAAATTATCCCAAAACTCAATTTATTTTTATGTCGACACTTCTGTTCCCTCAACAAAACATGTTTATCTCCCTTGTATACATGTTTTTATTTATTTATCCCGAAACAGTAAGCGAAAACAATCTCAATGTCCTAGTCTTTACAACAAAACTTACATCTCTTATTTAACACTTGAAGAAATTTAACAATTGTTTGCAGATTATCCTGGGCGCAAAGGCGCCGAAATGCTGCATTTCTGCCAGGTATAATTTTTTGAGGATAGTTGCATTGCTAGAATCAACCTGTACCTTTTCATGTCCAAGCTAGAGCTTGACTCTGTAATGTTCAAATGCAGGGGTGCAGATGGTTTTCTTCATCCTGAACGCGGTTGAATTAATTGGAGTGCTGATGACCTTCAAACCTTTCCTGGCACAGAGACAAGACAAACCAAGAAACGGGACTGCCTGACTTTCATTAACAATCAATTACCTTAAAAAGGGCTATTGTTGTTGTCCGCAGGAGGAGAAACTAGTTCTGCGGTATGCATCTTTTATGTAATGTTTTGGTCTGGGCAAAAGGCAGCACTGCTATAATGCAGGCAGATCCTTGGTGTTTTTCACAATCATTATTGTATATAATTGCCAGGATGATTCAATATATTTTATTCAATAATTTCAAAAAATAATGTTTTTTGAAATAATCCATGGGAGCCGAAACTATTGCAGATACCAAAAATAAATAATGTTTTAAAATAAAACTCTTTTCTTTATTATTATTATTATTATTATTATTTGGCGTCCCAATCATTGGCAATTAAACAGTAGCACCATGATGATGTCTATACCAGAGAGTTAGGTGAGCATGTTGCTGTACGTAGAACGTGCTTAATAATTAATGACCTGAAAGGAAAGGTCAATCAGACGCAGGCTAGCTATCATGTGACTTCCATGGAATCTGCAGCTGTCAATTAACAGACTCCTCCTTCCAATATTAATCATTGGCTAGATTTCGCTTTTCTTCATTAATAACAATGGAAGGTCTCATTTGTGCCATCTTTTAAGCTATGAAGTGACTTCACAACATTTTCTTACGTGGCTGACAGCTAGTGCTTAGAGTAGTTTGAGTTACCGGTGGTTTTTAAATAAATATATATTTTTTAAAAATATATTTTTAATGTTAGCAAGTCAAAATAATCATAATTTTTTTAAAAAAATAAAATTAAAAAATCTTTAAAAATACTTTTTAAATGCAAAAACAAATATACACGAGAAAAAATATTGATTAAAAAAAAATGATTTATAAAAAAGAGTTAACCCATGATCCCCAAACCTGATCATACCAAATCAGGTTTGGATGAATTTTTTTTTAAAAAATTAAAATAGTATTATTCTAATAAAAATATATTCAACTAGATTGAGCAAAGGGACCCGCAGGCCGATTCAAACAACTCAGTTTTTTTAACATACCAGTTTCCCGACCGAAGAGAACAACTAGGTGGATCGCAAGAATCCAACACGATGTATACATTACGCCAAATCAAACAAGAAATTCTATTGTGAAGATATTTCCTTCATCTTCTTTTTCAACCATAAATGTTCTGGCCGGGCTCTAGGGCAGGCGCAAATATTGTACTGTGCCGGAAACTGCCACAGGCTTGAACAATAAATTCCAATCGATAAAGCTACGTGCTTCATTCATCTAGTTAAGGGCTGCTCTTTTTTCTTTTTCTGGCCTTCCTCATCAAAGGTCAACCATTCATTCCCGCCTAGCTGTATAGGGCTATAGGCAGCTAGTGGGTTGAACAAGACCTGAAGCAGCTTCCCTAGCATTGGTACATGATGCTTCAGCTGGTTGATTTTGGTAAGTGAGATTTATGTCTTCCAGTTTAATCCCAGTACTGCATGGATATTTCTTACTGCAATCAAATTTCACTGCGATTTCTTTTCCCGATGATCCATGGATATCCTGGTAGGTCACGTCGCTAATTTGAACCCCAGAAGCCTATTTAATTTATACAAAACGGCAAAGTGATCAAAAAATAATAAATTTTTTGAATGTTCAAGCTAGTGTCTCTTCAATTTACAATCTTATAAAGTAGAATTAAAAGGGAGTTACCTGACCAGGGCAATTCTTGTTCCCGGGGCAATAATTCTGATCAATTATAATTGGGTTTTGGACATTATTCATGACTGCATGTTGGAAGAGAATATTTCTAGCAAAACCATTGCTAGGTCTTCCCCAGGACTTGATTCTCACTCCATTTTCAGTGCCAGTAAATGTAGTGGTTTTGACTGTCACATTCTGCACACCAGCCTCTTGGACATCTTGGCCTAAACTTCCAATGCTACATCAACCATGTACACATAATTATCTAATTAACTGATCCCATGATTAGGAGCATATTAAATATTAGAAAAGTACGATCATTAGACTATGTTTTGCTTACCTGATTCCATGGCCAGGTCCACACGCCACGTTTTCAATCCACAAATTAGAGGTACCAGGGCCAATAGATACACAGTCGTCACCAGTTCCAATCCTCGAATTCAAGATGGTGACACTGGTTGATGAGGAAACATGAATGCCATCCGTGTTAGGGCTGTTGCCAGCGGCAGATACTCTCACTCCTTTCACTTTGACATTTTGGCAGGCATTGATGACAATGTGGAACATTTGGCTATTTAGTGATGTTAGTCCAGTGATCACAATGTTATTTGAATTGGAAAATTCGAGTAACTGCAAAAAAACA
>Ga0325403_1007841_pt1 | contig 10209 bp, 9 predicted proteins | sample PopdelMetagenome_19_FD_205665 | JGI IMG/M metagenome (GOLD analysis project Ga0325403, IMG submission 205665) | Populus deltoides microbial communities from Bellville, Georgia, United States - Xylem-PdKOR-R4 | ecosystem: Host-associated > Plants > Phyllosphere > Stem > Wood/Secondary xylem...
AGGTCAGTAGGCATCAATCCTTCATAGAAATATTGAATGAGCAGCTGATCGGGTATTTGATGATGAGGGCATTGAATGCACAGTTGCTCAAATCTTTCCCAATACTCGAAAAGTGTCTCTCTATAAGATTGTCGAATCCCACATATTTCTTTTCTTATGTTGGCAACTCGAGATGCTGGGAAATACTTTTCAAGAAAAATCTTCTTCATGGCATTCTAAGTTCCAATGGAACCTGGGAGAATAGAGAAAAACCATGCCTTTGCTACCCCTTTCAAAGAGAAAGGGAAAGCTTTCAACTTAACTTGTTCTTCATCAACTCCATTTGGTTTCATGCCAACACAAACCATATGGAACTCCTTGAGATGAGTATGAGGATGTTCTCTTGCAAGACCATTGAAAGTGGGTAGCAAATGTATAAAACCAGATTTGAGCTCAAAGTTTACATTATTGTCGATGTTTATGCACAATGGCTGATTTTCCATGTTAGGAGCAGCAAGCTTCTTGAGTGTTTGTTGTCGTGCAACAGCCGTGGTGTTAAGGCGAGCTTCCTTTCGTAACCTGTGTAAAGTTTTTTATATTTCGAGATCCAACTGCACTTGACTTTGATTAGTAGAACAGGTTACTGGCATAAATCATCAAGAAAACTCAAAAGAAACCAACTACACAAGAGATCGAAAACAATGCAAATTATACGAAAATCCTACGGTAGAAAACAAAAACTGCCTAAAAACCCTAGAAAACAGTGGAATTTGGCCTCAATAGGGCGGGGCTAGTATTTATCACTAGTCCTGTTTAGAACGTCGTTTCCCTTCAGTACTCAAAAGGCCAATACCTAATTCCACCAAAAAATATGTTTTGAACAGTACCGCTGTCGTAATAAACAGTACCGCAACAAGCAAAAATTCTGTTTTCTTTTTTCAGAAAAAGAAATAACAATCACAGTAAATAAAAATAATAGCACAAGAATCAACTAAATATACTTCCCTGGCAACGGCGCCAAAATTTGTTGCGATGTCGCGGTCACACAAATTAATTACCCTAGCTTCAAACACAACAAACAAGATAGTATAGAGCAAGCATGGGGTCGATCCCACGAGGAAGTTCAAGTCAAATTTTTCTGCTAGATGATGTGCAACTTTGGAGGGGTTTGGACGTTATCTAGGCTAAAGCAAAAGAAAACAGAAAACTATCAAACGAAATTTAATAAAATCAGAAAATTATCAAGAGACCAAACCTTGGTCACAAGCACACATCCACCTACAGAAATCAGAACTGATCATGGAAACGAAACATCAATTTATATTCTGAATATTTATCTCTTCTTAACATTGGTTAGTTAACGGATCCGCCATAAAACTAACCCTAACCATCAAACAACCACAGTGTCTGCACTAGTAATTTAATTTAATGGCAGCCTTAAGAACTAGATAAGTTGATTAATCAAGAAAACATAATTGTCCGCAGTCTATGTTTGATTTGATTGAATGTTCTCCCTAAGATTAATAACGTAGATCCGCCACAATTATTAAACTCAGTTGCTTCACAAGTTCATATACCACAACTCTGGTTTTGATATCAAACTTAGCAATAGATTGTCTACAATAATAACTTAGAGTCCGCTCTAACAATTAAAATAAACAATCATAGGAAAAATAAGCAAAGGAGAACAAACATATTCATCATATAAACTGAAAAGAAAAGGTAAAATAAATCTCACAGTTCTTGAAATCCAAAGGTTTCCGTGTCCTTGCAACCAAGAAAAACTGTTTAGCCTTGCATGTTTGTTGAACAACTAATCAAAAAGAAGGAAGTATGCATAATTTAGGGTTTCTTAGAGGAAGGGGGCCTTTTTCTCTTCTTGGCTGGCCGCTCCCCTTCTCTTCTCTCATTCTTTTTATATCTTAGGAAACCCTAGGTCTCTATTTTACAAAATAGTCCTCCATTAAGTAGACTGTTTACATTTAAGTACTTCAATGACTATTTTCCTAAAAAAATAAGAAATAGCCTTGCATAGAATCTTCAAGCTTTGACTTAGAGGAGCTAAATTGCTGAAATAAAAACTTGGATATAGGTTTAGATGCTTCGGAATGTAATTTGGACTTGTTTCTTCACGAAACCTGTTTGCTGGCAGAATTCAGATGTCATCTTTGAAAAATCATATATCCATCATATGACATCGGTTTTGGCTGAACTTTGGAGCGTTTATAGAACTTTGAGTCATGAATCCAAAAAAATTGAGTTTGCATCAATTGGACTTCTGTAGCTCCAGATATTCAAGTTGAAATGGACAAAGGTCAACACTGGCAGATTGCGACATCTGACTTTAAAGGCTGTGATTTCCATGCTCTTCCTTATTTAATTTTCTCGCCTTAGATTTTCCAGAAAGGTATGGATGTTAGCTTTTTAATGCCACTGGAATCACTTCATTTCAACCTCTAGAGCTCACGCTCTGCATAAAACATCGACTGAAGGTCAAATCTACCAATTATCTCCAATTTACTCCTTTTTGCATCTTTCATCCAAAAGTGCCTTCAAAACATAAAACAAAGAATATCAAGGCATTTTATATATAAAAAATAGGCAAAAAACTAGTTAAATGTGGGTGAAAATATCGAATAATATGGTTGCATCAGTGGGAAATGGTACGGGCTGCTTAGGGTATAGAGAGGGTACTAAGGGATACCCCGAAGCCAGTGGTCGAGCAGAGTCAGGCAACTGGAGCTAGTCTTTCCTTTGTAGCTTATAGAATTGTGAATAACTTGCATGTGTTATCTAGTAAATTGGGTGTAGGAGTGACGATTAGTACACCTTTGGGAGAGAATATGCATATTGAAGATATTTATAGAGGGGTAAAAATTATATATTAGGGGGTCAGAATTGAGGGTAGATCTTTTACTGTTAGAGTTATATGATTTTGACTTGAATCTGGGCATGACTTGACTAAGTAAACATAAGGCATAAGGGGACTGTTTCACCAAAATGGTGACAACCCAAGGAATAGGTGATAAAAGAGTAGTGTTTAAAGGGGAACGAAAAGATATTCCAAGCGTGTAATCTCAGTCTTGGTGGCTGGAAAGTTACTGAAGAAGGATTGTTTTGCTTGGTTAGCCTATGTAAGAGAGCTGGAAAAGGTAGTATAGATTTGGCTGGTATTCCCGTTGTGAGGGAGTTTCGAGATGTATTCTCAGAAGAGTTGTCTGGATTACCTCCAGTTAGAGAAATTGAAGTTTCCATAGAAACTATTCCAGGAATTTCTCTTATAGCCTAGTCTTCTTATAGGATGACACCTATGGAATTGGCTGAACTGAAGGTCTAACTTCAGGAATTGTTAGATAAAGGCTTCATTCGGCCTAGTAACTCATCTTAGGGAGCTTCGGTATTGATTGTAAAAAAAATAAAAAATAAAAAAGGAAGAAGGATGGCACACTTCGTTTGTGCATTGATTATCGTCAATCGAATAAAGTGACGGTGAAGAACAAGTACCCATTCCCACGAATAGATAATTTATTTGATCAGTTGAAGGGTGCTAAAGTGTTCTCTATGATAGAATTGTGATCTGGATATCACTAGTTGAGAATCAACGAACAAGACAAACAAAAGACTGCATTCCGAACCCGTTATGGACATTAGGAGTTTTTGGTGATGCCTTTTAGGTTAACCAATGCTTCGGCCATGTTTATGGACTTGATGAATCGGGTGTTTCGGCCGTACTTGGACTAATATGCAGAGGGTAATTATTGACGATATCTTGGTGTTTTCAAGCTCTTACTCGGAGCATGAACAACATCTAAGGGTTGTGCTGACTGTAAGGGAGAATCAATTATATGAAAGCTGGATAAGTGTGAGTTATGGCTCAAAGAAGTAGTATTTTTGAGGCCATATAATCTTCGCAGAAGGAATATTTGTGGATCCAAGAAAGGCTGAGGTCGTGTTGAAATGGGAAAGGCCTACCAGCATGACAGAAATCTAGAGTTCTTGGGTCTTGTTGGGTATTATAGGAGGTTTATCAAGGGGTTCTCCACCATAGCATAACCTTTGACTAAGCTGACCCGCAAGGAAGTCAGGTTTGTTTAGTCAGAAAAGTGTGAAGCGAGCTTTCAAGAACCGAAGGAGAGACTCATTTCTACTCCCGCGCTAGCCCTTCCATCACGGACAAAAGGGTTTGTGGTCTATAGTGATGCCTAAAAAAAAGGGTCTAGGATGGATGTTGATACAACACGGGCGTGTGATTGCTTATGCATCAAGACAACTAAGGTCGCATGAGGTGAATTACCCAGTTCATGGCTTAGAACTTGCAGCAGTGGTATTTGCCTTAAGAGTATGGAGACATTGTTTTTGTGGGTCTCAAGTTTAAATCTTTACAAACCATAAAAGTTTGAAGTATTTGATGTCACAGAAGGAGTTAAATATGTGACAAAGAAGATGGGCAGAGTTAATAAAAGATTGCGATTGTGTGATTGACTACCATCTTGGTAAGGCTAATGTAGTAACCGATGCATTGATTAGGAAGGGAAAAACAGTAATGAATGATATGGATATTAAGGAACAGAGAAGTATAGTGGAATTGAAGAAATTGGGCTTGCAGCTAAGGGTAGGTTTGAGGGATCACTATTAGCTCAGTTAAAGATTCGATTTGTGCCTCGAGGCAAGGTCTTGGTGGCTCAACATGTAGAAAAAAAAAGGTAAGGGATATCAAAGAAAGTGGAAACCAGGGTATAGAGAAAACATTTCAAATGTTATCTGATGGGTTAATAGTTATGGGTAGGCGAATTTATTTGCCCGATCATAAGACTTTGAAAGAAGTATTGAGAGAAACCCATGAATCCCGTTTTGCTACTCATCCTGGAAGTATGAAGATGTATAAAAATTTAAAGAAATACTATTGGTGGCCAAATATGAAGAGGAAAATAACAGAATTTATGTCGAACTGTGGGATTTGTCAACAAATAAAGATAAAACACTAGAGACCTGTAGGGGATTTACAGTTATTGTCGATTCCAGAATGGAAATGGGAGGATATTTCTATGATTTTGTGACGAGATTACCTAGGGGAAGGAAGGGGAATGATGCCATATGGGTGGTTATGGATCGATTGACAAAATTTGTTTTGTTTTGCCTATGAAAATAACTAACTCGATGGATAAGCTAACAAAATTATATGTAAATGAAGTAATCAAACTTTATGGAGTGCTAGTGTCGATTATATCAGATCAGGATCCAAGGTTCATGTCGAGATTATGGCCTAGTTTAAACGAGCATTGGGGAGAGTTGAATGTAAGCACAACATTTCTTCCTCAGACTGATAGTCAATTTGGAAGGACCATTCAAACTCTTGAAGATCTCCTTGGGTCCTGTGTGCTGGAGTTCAGAGGGAACTGAGAAGATCTCCTGCCATTTGTGAAATTTACTTATAATAAAAGCCATCAAGCTATTATTGATATGGCTCCATATGAAGCATTATATGAGAGGAAATGTTGTACCCCAATATGCTCGGAGGAAGTAGGAAAAAAGGAAGCTTTTGGGACCTGAAATGGTGCAACTGACAACTAACAAGGTGAGGGAAATCAAAAGGAGGATGAAGGAAGTCAAGGATGGATAAAAAAAGAAGAAGAAGAAGAAGAAATTATGCAGATAACCAAAGAAGGCCTTTAGAATTCTAAGTGGGGGATAAGGTATTTTAGAAGGTGGCGCCTTGGAAAGGCATCATTCGATTTGGAGTAAAAGGGAAATTAGCTCCGAGATATATTGGCCCTTTCGAGATTAAGGAAAGAATCAGATCAGTTGCCTATCGTTTAGAGTTGCCTGTATATTTAGATAAGATTCACAATGTGTTCCATGTGTCATTGCTGCAAAAGGCCAAGATAGACCCCTCATGGGTATCGCCACACGTTCCTATAAAGATTAAAAGGGATCTAACCATGGAAGCTAAGCTTGTTAAGATCTTGGATCGAGATGTGAGGGTGTTGAGGAATAAGAGAGTTTCCCTAGTGAGAGTATTGTCAAGAAACTCTCAAATAGAAGAAGAAACATGGGAAAGAGAATCCGTGATGAAGCAAAAGTTCCCGCATTTATTCTTCAACATAAGTACGTAACTTAAATTTCGAGGATGAAATTTCTATTAGAAAGGGAGAATGTAAACACCGGGGAAAAATAAAGGTTGCTTTGATTGCAAACTAACTAAATGAGAAATAAAAGTGAAGAAATTCATGCATATGGTTAAATAAAAGCGAGAATTCGGATATTTTTGGATAAAAGTTTCTGGACGAAATATTTCAAGACATTATAAATCAACCGAAAATGTTGAGGGATTGGATTAAATTAAAGAAAATAAACTAAACTAAAAGTTGTGGGGTAAAATTATAAGAAATGAAAAGAGGTATAATTTAATTATAAGAAGAAAAAAAAAAGAGCATAAATACTCATTTCTCACCAAAAATCTGCAGCAATCGTAAGGAAAGAAAAGAGGGAGTTTTTGTATCCATTCTTGCAAAATCAAGAGAGAAACACAAAAATTTCAAGAACCCATCTAAAATTAAGGGTTTATAGATGGAATAAACAGTTGTGGGCAAGGAATTAATAAGAAAATTGAAGAAGAAAAGAAGTTGGAGGTCCGGTTGTCATTAGATAAGAAAGGATCCAGTTGAAAATCTTCAACTGGTTAAAGATCAAAACCTTAATTCATACCGGGTAAGGTGTTTTAAACATGATCTTATAAGTTATTTCAAATTCGATAATGAATTGATGCGTTGATGTGAATTATAGATTAGGGTTCTTAGACTTGAATTTGTGGGGGGGTATTTGTTGTTAAAATTAAGTTAATTCATGTGTGGTATGTGATTGGGGACGTGAAACCATTATAATTTACCCAGAAAATATAGTTTATGAAAGTTATGTGTGTAGGGAAGGGGGGGTGATGAATCTGGACAAACTCGTCTCCTAACTTTCGATAAGATTTCGGATAGGAGGATGAGGGAATTAGAACCAGGTTCCTTCATAGAAATTGTAGTTTTGAATATTAGCTAACTAAAGAAATTGGTCTTGCTCAATTTGGAGCTATAGAACTCCAGTCATGACAGGCCTTGTAGGGCAGTAAGTTTGATTTGTTGATAAGCAATTTTGACTATCTTAGAGGCAGAACCGAGTTCTCCTTTCTCAGAGAACTTATAGCCTTATGTCTTAGCTTTCCAATAAGACTAATCTCGCTTGAATCGGAGTTCTATAACTCTAGATATAGTTAGAAATCTGATGAGAGGTTAGATAGTAACAGTTCAAAAACAAGACAGTAACAGTCGAACAGTAATAGTCTAAATGTTTGTTGATGAGCGATTTTGACTGTCTTAGAGGCAGAATTGGGTTCTCCTTTCTTCAGAGAACTTGTAGCCTCATGTCTTAGCTTTCCAACGAGACTAATCTCGCTTGAATCAAAGTTATATAACTTCAGATATAGTTAAAAATCTGAGGAGAGGTCAAACAGTAACAGTTGGACAGTAACAGTCTAAATATAAAGAAAGGAATGATAACTGTGGTTGGACAAAGAAACGACAATATTTATGGGTGAAATGAGAAAAACATAAAATATTAAGAAATGATTGAAAGAAAGACTTATTGGTTGTTGATTTGGTTATTATAAAACATATCCTTGGGTGAGGAAAATTTATGAGATAAACCTGTGATTTGCAAGAGGGACCACAGGCGTGGTGCAACAGCAGCAACAGGGGAGCACGAGTAGAGCTTCTATTGCAGGTAAGGGATCCACACCTATACTTTCTAGTTAAATTTTTTGATTTAATATGTTATTGATGTGAGATATGAATTACTGAACATTGGATATTAGGAGAAAGGAGGAAAGCTTGCGTAATGATGTCAATATTTTGGATAATATTCTGAATGTATGTGTATTCAAGGTGAACGGTTGTTGTGTGATTTGCCAAATGATGAAATTATCGTTGACAAAAGAAATATGAGAAGTGTGATTTGGGGCATGAACTAGCATACATTTAGTGTATGTTAGGATCCTGGGCAAGGGGATTGCCATGTTTGGCTAGCATACATTTAGTGTATGTTACGATCCCAGGTAAGGGGACCGCCATGTTTGGCTAGCATACATTTAGTGTATGTTAGGATCTCGGGTAAGGGGACCACAATGTATTGACTATCATACATTTAGTGCATGTTAGTATCCTGGGTAAGGGGATCCCTAAGTATTGACTAGCATACATGTAGTGTATGTTAAGATCCCGGGTAAGGGGATCACCTTGCATCGACTCCTATGGGGTGATGATGATAACAGTGAAATTGGTATCGGTAATGTGTTAAGCGAAAATAATCATGGATGGTCTTATGAGATCTTGAATAGAGGTTGATAATGGAAGATGAATTGGTTTTTAGTAGTTGAAGGAGAAAAAATTTCCAATAACAACCAAAAGGGAGAAGTGAATAAAATATGAATGCATGTTTGCTTTTTTTAAAATTACTGGATATTTGTATTGCTTTATTATTGTGATATTCATATTTCAATAACATGTATTTTGTTTTCAGGACCATCACATTCACGACAAGAGTAGATTTTAGCTTAAGTTCACTTTTTGTAATTTAGGTCCTAGGAAGTATACCCTTGTATTTTGGTAATATTACAACTTTTTTATAACTCAATTTGTACAATTGATATTTAAACTGGAATAGATGAATTTAATTATATACTTTGTATAACCATGTTCCATGTATGCATGTTTATATCTTTATCCATCCATAATGATAATTATTGTACAATGTATATCATAAACATTGTGGTTGATATGAAAGATGATGTTTGTGGGATTGAGACCAAGGATGATTGGGTTGAATTGAGTTAGGAGATGCGGTATATTAGAAGTGTAAACACGTCGTATGTTGATAACTTGGAACCTCCCGGTATATGAGAGACTCCGTCAAAATTTTGGTAAACTTTAATACAAACACCATGAATAGATATAGAAAAAAAAATTTAATCACTCTATTTATCAGTTAACATGAGATCGTTGCTTTATCCCACATATGGAGATGTTACACTAATGGTATTTCAAATAAGTCTAATACAAACTCTTTTTATTTCTTAACTGAAAACCACACACAAAGGAGGTTCCAATCAGATTATAAATTATTAACATGATCATATTAATTATCTTATTTGAGTAATGCCAATACTTGTAAATATTGTCGAGTATTCATGATGATAACTTATGTCAACAACAAATCAAGTTATTTTCATAACACAAGTATCAGCTATACCATACAGTTGGATATAAAAGGATCAAGTATTTGTTGTACCAAGGGTTGTTCACCACAAATCTAGATTAACCATTTAACAAGCCAGGTATTAAGACACTACCAGAAATTCGCTAAATAGCAACGGATTTACCGACGGAAAATTTCCGTCGGTAATTTGAGGTCGAAATTACCGATGGACAATATTCCGTCCGTAATTCAATCGGTAACTACCCTTGGTACAACAAATACTGTCATACCTGTTCTAAGAAGCCCGGGCGGAATATAGATGTTTGTCTTCGACCGTTGATTGATGAGTTGGCGCAGTTGTGGTCCTCCTGAGCTCTAACTTATGATATATCGAGGAAACAAAATTTCCTTATGAGGGCGGCTTTGATGTGGACTATCAATGATTTTTCAGCTTATGGAATGCTTTTTGGTTGGAGCACGCATGGGAAACTCGCATGTCCATACTGCATGGAAAACAACAAGGCATTCACTCTAGCAAATGGAGGTAAAGCTTCTTTTTTGATTGTCACTGTCGCTTCTTGCCACTTAATCACAGGTACAGAAAGAACAAAAAAGATTTCTTTGATGGCAGAGTTGAAAAAGATGTTGCATCCCCGCGTCTTTCTGGTGAAGAATTGCATGATGTTGTCTCAGAATATGGTGACATTGTGTTTGGCCTTCAATCAAGTAAGCAAAAGTTTCCTGATTTTGGTTTGACCCATAATTGGGTAAAGGGAAGTATCTTTTGGGAGCTTTCTTATTGAAAGACCAATCTGCTCCGCCATAACCTTGACATTATGCACATCGAAAAGAACATGTTTGAGAACATTTTCAACAACGTTATGGATGTGAAAGGGAAGACAAATGAGAACATCAAGGCTAGATTGGATATAGCTTTATACTGTAACCGTAAAAATATAGAGTTGGTTTATGATGAGTCATAGGTCGCAAAACCAA
>Ga0325403_1007842_pt1 | contig 10209 bp, 1 predicted proteins | sample PopdelMetagenome_19_FD_205665 | JGI IMG/M metagenome (GOLD analysis project Ga0325403, IMG submission 205665) | Populus deltoides microbial communities from Bellville, Georgia, United States - Xylem-PdKOR-R4 | ecosystem: Host-associated > Plants > Phyllosphere > Stem > Wood/Secondary xylem...
TAAGTTAAAAACCCATCCAGTCAAAAATTTTAGATTTAAGTGCGTGATTGACATTTCAGTAATTTTTGTGATTGAGTGTTTAAAAAAACTGATTTTAATAATGGTTTTTAAAAAGTAGTTTTTTTTTAAAAAAAATATGTGTTTAGATAAAATTATTATATGATTGATTTTTGCATACAAAATAAATAAAAAATAGATTTTTATAAATGAAATGTTGGGCTTTTCAAAACATATACATGCAACAAAAATAATAAATTTAAATTTTTTTAGGAAGGATTTCGTTAGATAAATTTAGAGTTGTTTAGGTTCACACGAAGATTATTTGAAGATCATTTTTTTTTCTTTGAATATTTGCTTCAAAGCTGGGTTGTCGCAAACCACTAGCTGTCCAAGTGTTTGACCTTTAATAGTAATTCACATGAACCACCACTGAAAAGGTTACAAATGCTTTAACTTAACATTTCAGTGACAAGTTTCTTAATGTAATTATTATCCTTTCATCAAGAATGATTAAATTTAGATATTATTGCATGAAGTATATCCACTTTGTTAAGTCATGTTAGATCTTAACATTATAGTTATTGATTCTTTGAATAAGATTTTAAAATTCTTCTTAAAACTTATTCCACCTTAGCCAATGATTTCACAATTAATACTATTTGAGAACATATAAAATATTTTTCTTAATTTACATTGGATAATGACTCATCTCTTTATTACTGAAATACCTTCATATAGTTTATGGTATACCTAATATTTGTCTCTTTGTCACCTTTGATTAGAACAACACGTGGTAGGATCAAAGCATAACACTCTCTATATAAAATAATTTAGTGATCTCAAGTCTAAGAATCACTTTATTACTGAAATACCTTCATATAGTTTATGGTATACCTAATATTTGTCTCTTTGTCACCTTTGATTAGAACAACACGTGGTAGGATCAAAGCATAACACTATCTATATAAAATAATTTGGTGATCTCAAGTCTAAGAATCACTTGCACAATATCACGATTCACAAGAGTCTTTCCATAGACATAAGTGATCTCTTCGTATGAAATTCTCTTGCGGGTTAGTTCAGTGTACATATCATCTGAAAAATACCTATATATTAATATCAGATATCCTTTATACCTCCGTTTATGAGAGAAACTACTTATTTTCATAAAAAAAAGAACATAATATGCATTGGCCTCAACAACTTTAATTAATATCCAATCTTAATAGAACATTAACCAGGAATATTTAAGAACAATGTTTTAATGCAATAAAAATATCATAATTATAACAACTTTATAATTTTATGTGCAAAATATTTTTTATTTCATAGACTTTATCTTTTCTCGAAATTCATTAATTAAACATTAGATTCATTAATCAAATGAATATTAAAGATAAAAAAAGCTTTGATAATAATAAATATGTTTTACATGAATAAAATCAGCGTTACATGACCAATTGACTACATAACATATTCACTAACCTGAAAAACAAGTTATTTTACTTTTTACAATATCAAGGTTTGAAACACAATTATACTGGAGTCCAGTATAAAAAGAAAGAAGTTATTTGATTAACTAAACAATTTTTTTTTTATGGTTGGGCAAATAACAAAAGCTTATACAATACTAAACAATCTCTAAATCTTGTCATTAGCTTTTTTTTTAAATAATATTTTTATACTCAGTTAACCTCATTAACAAAATATCATAAACTTCAATACAATATTGATATAACAGATGTTTAATTAATATTTAATTTATTTTGATTTAATTATAATTTTTTTGATTAATTATTATTTATTATTATAACAGTTAGTAGCCATTGTATACACTTACTAGCCGTTATGAGTTTATTATAAAATTTAATCATAATTCATTATTTAATCTTTTATCTACTCTCTACTTATATAACCATAAACATTTTTTAGCATTTAAAAATAAGAAGTAGAAAAAGAGGAGGGGAAAATATTTATTAGCTGTTTACCTCTACTTTAAAATAAATGAGATTCTCCCTCGCTCGTGAATAGAATCGAAAATGCGTTGTAAATGCGATTACGAAATTCAAGGTCGATAGGTTGCAATTTTCACATATATTTTGTGAAATGGGTTTGTACATGTTTTATTCGATATGGATAGGATTTTTAGCATGATTGGAATTTTATAAACGCACAAAAGGGTTTTTTTTCAATTAAATAATTACTTTTGTTTATATTTTTATTTATATTATTGCATGAAAAGATAATTACTTTTGTTTATATAATATATATGATTGTTAGGTATTGACTTATGGACACAATTAATTTATGTAGAGTACTCTATTCATGAAAAATATGTGAAAATTCTGATCTCCTTTAGTTATAACTTATAGGTGATACTCTAATCAAAATTCCATGAATTTTCTAAGTTGTTGAGTCTACTTTACTTTCAAGTTGATTTAATTCTTTGATTATTTTTTTAGTTAAACTACTATTTATGTGAAATGAATTTAATTATATTAATATTTATGTAACTCAGTAATATAAATTTAAAATTCTATGAGTAAATCTAGAATTGAATCTAGAGTTGGAAATGATTAATTTCTTGGGTTCAAATTAGTTAATTTAAAACTCTAATTTTAAGGTGGAAAGTTTTTTTAATTGATTCCAATACAATACAAGATAATCTTTATCAGACCGTCATTATTAGAATATTAAAAATTACTCTCCAGTGTAATTGGGAAACAAGAGAGTATGAAGAATGAATAAATTTTTCAAATTCAAAATAATAAATCATTACACGATCCCGTGTATGAATTTACTTAATTTCTAAATTAATGTATTTCTGAAAAACATGACATCAAGTCAATTGAATGAGCTAAATTGAATAAAATATAGAGCAATAAATATGATATACTTGTTATTATTGTATAAAGTTGGTTCCCGTGGCTCAGAAGGAGGAAGCCACGGAGGGCACGTGACTAGGGACGCTTGCTTTTTAACCCTATCCAAACCTTGACAAGACGTATCATTCCGTACGCAGTCTAATTTTGGAATTTTATTGGATAAAATAAGCCAACAACTGTTTTAAACTACACTAAGAACTATCTTATAGGCATGAACTTCTTTCGTGATAGATTCTCATTGGTTAACTTAGTTGCTTTACTATGAATTCAAATGCAGATAATAACTACCATTAACTTAGAATAATTTAGAATTTTAGATGGCTCTTGTTTTGTTATATATTTAAAACCTTGATGTTTTATTACCATATATGTATAATGATGCCACATGTACATAGGATTGCAAAGGAAATTTATCCGACCAAGTTATAATTTCGATTTTTTCTACTTCTCTTTAGTTTATATGAACAACATGTAATAAAAAATTAAAGAAATAAAAAATAAATCTCTTGTCTTTAACAAAATAAATAAATAAATAAATAACTTGTTAGGTAGTTTCTTTTGTTCCTTGAGCATTAATCTTGCCTTCATTTTAACCAAAAGAAAACATATTGTTTTTCCAAGAATAAACATACTCAGAATTATATTTTATTGATTCAACAAAAAAAAGACCGGTTAAATTCATAAACACATGCATTTCCCTGATATATATTATAAAGTTATATTTTAAGAATTATTTATTGAATGCAATTTGACTTGCGCTTCATTGCAGGTTAGATATTTTTTTAAAATAAAAAAATAAGTATGCAAGTTTTTGTTTACATAAAAAAAATTATAATCATAAATTAAAAAGCCAATGCCAATGTTTCATTAAATAAATAGAGAATTATTTATGTCAATAAATACAAAAAAAAATTTCATTAACAATAACTAAAGAATAAAGTGAAAAAAATCAAGAGATAAATATGGATCAAGATATTTGATTTCATAACACGGTGCATATACCCGATTGTTTTAAATAAATTTATTTATTATAATTAATTTTTTACTTAACCAAAATATAATAAAAACATAAACACATGTGAAAGTGATTAGACAAAATCAAAGAAAAAACAAAATACCATGCATTGTTGTATTAGGAAAAATTGTTATCATTTAGTGTGAAAACCAAGTAAAAATTAAATTATATTTAATTAGAAAGTTGAGAGATACATAAAAATATAAAAATCTATCTTGAAACACGGATCATAAACTCAATTATATTTAATAAATTTAGTTCTTAGAATTATTGTTTTACTAAATAAAACAACAAAAAAAAGAGACATGCATAGGAAAATAATTGAATAAAATAAAATAAAATAAAATAAAATAATTAAAAATAAGCTATACAGAAAAAATACCTCTTGATATAAAAAAATGTTGAATTTTTTTCTTAAAATAAGAAAAAATTAAATCTATTTTTTATTTTATTTTCATCTAAAAACATCTAATAGTCACCTATTGAACCACCCAAAACCAATTTAACAATCCAAAAAACAAAAAAAAAGTTCCAAAAACATACAATCAAAGTAGGGAAATTTTTTCTTTCAACTGATATGTTTCGCTATGTGAGATTAAGGCTCCAAACAACCACCATCATACTCTCTTAGTTAAATCAAACTCGTGGATACAAAAATATAAAGAGTTTCATCATCAAAAAATAATAAAACTAATCGTTTTCTCTCTATTCACACTAACTTAAGAAGTGAAATGTTAAGAAAATAAACTTTTGAACCAAAATGAAAATGTTTAAAAACTATAGGTACTGTGAAAGAAGAAAATGGCAAGTATGAGGACTAAAAAGAAAATTTCTCTTGGATCTTAGATTGGCCATTAGTTTTCTCTTTATTTTACACTTTGGTCTTCTTTGTTTCAATTTTGTCCTTTCTTGACAATTTTAGATAAAATGGTCATGCCTTTAGACATAAATTATTGCAATTGAAAAAAAAAGTTTAAAACTAAAAACTAGGCAGTGTGGATTGCTATAATGAAAACACCACACGTTTTAATATTTTTCTTATAATAATCATCTCATTTTTAATAAATTTAATGGCATATTCTAGAAAATTCTAAATGTAAATTATACATAAGGCAAATTCTAAGAACATATTTTAAAATTCCCTTTCATTACATAAATTATTCTCTATTTGATTATTAAATAAAGAAAAAACATGACATACAATGATTTATTGCATTTTCATCAAGACACATTATAAGTAAGACTAAGGAATTGAAGGTTAAAATGAAAAGAGAAAAAACATCTGGTATAAAATTAATTTTTTATCTTAAAAAAATAAATTGAAAAAAAAACCCTTATTTTCTAATAGGATACACTAAAAAAAATACATATAGTAGAATAGATAGGTCTATTTGTTAAAGATAGTCCCTGTCCACTTAGACTTGGCCTAAGCAAACGACTTGGTTGTCCATTTTGGATAGTCCTTATTTGTTTTGACAATCCATGTTCCCTAACAGGCGTTTGCCCTAATGGGCTACCCTATACACTAAGTTGTGGGCCTTCACTTTAACAACAAATCATGGATCAAATCCCAATCCCATTTAAATTCATAAGGAGTTTATTGTTGTCATACATCACAATGCACTATTAAGACTTAGAGATCAACGCAACACCTATTTTTTCTTTAATAACTATTAGCATGAGAATTACTACACATGACTTAACATTACAACGCCAACCTTTTTTGTTAATGACTATCTTTCACTAATTTATCTTTCCAATAGGCATCGATCTTTTTTTGTCAATCACTTGTAGACACCCAAATTCCTACCAATGGCTACAATGCTTAACCCTCCCTCCAATACGGTGATTACATAATTGTTCTCCATCACTGCTTTTTTTGGTGTTCGCAACCCCATGCTTTCCGAGGTAAGCTTATATATTGAGGTTAAGTACCTCAAGTCATCAAGAAAATACATAAGATAAAACCACTAACACAAGTCCATACAATAACACACAATCATTATAACATGCATTCTTCTATTTTCTCATTCTTGTTGTTATACTTTTATTATCTCTTATAATTTATTGATTTAAGTATTAGAAGATCTTTTATTTTGATAGAGAACTTGTTTTTGTAAGAGAATAAAGAACGACCAATCTCAAACACTTTAGCATAAGACATAGTCATAGAAAGCCTAAATTCAATATAAAGTTCGTACAACTTCATCATGTTCTACTCATTTACCCTAATTATTTCTTGCTTAAGGATAATATGCTATAATTATAAATGATCTCTACAAACCAATAATAACCAATACTAATGAATTTCACAACCTAAAATTAAAAAAAAATAATCATAAAACATGAAATCATTGATGTATTCTTTTTTTTTCTCACAAAGTTGTGCACTTATCATCCAAGCATTCTGTGCATCATAATTCAATCGTGGGCCATGAAACTATCATCATCAAAGAAAAATAATAAAAGGCAACTTAATTGAAATAAAATAAAGACTGATATCCTAAACAATTATTTATAAGAGTTAGATCAAAGATTTGATGAAGTGTACATTTAATTTACGAGGTCTTTTGATTAGAAGTTGGACTCCAATTAGGGTTATCGTTATAACAATGGTTGTAGCTTTTGTGGTTATAATTATTGTTTGGTTAAAAAAACTAGTGGCGTAAAAGTTATAATAGTTAATATGAAAACATAAAATAAGATTTATAATAGTTAATATGAAAAAATAAAATAAGATCTTCAAAATAAAATTATAAAAATTTTATTGATCAGCCCAAAAGAATGGATAGCCCTATCTATTAAGTTATGGGCCTTAACCTAATAATACACCGTGGATCAAATTCTAATCTTTCATAGATTTCTAAAGAGATCAACGTTAACACACCATAATACAATGTTATGACCTCTTAGATGTTATGACAACACCTAGCTTTTTTGTCAATGGATATCTCATGCCTACATACATTGTCGATAGCTACCACTAATGGTAAGTGTAACGCTTGCCATGTCTATTATGACATCTACAATTGATAACTTGTTTTATAAGTCACTTCTTCATAATTATACCCATAAGATATGTCTATAATTCCATGTTTCACTTGGTAATTTCATGTGATCAAGGTATATAAATATCTCAAGTCACCAGGTAATAATATATAAGACCATAAAATAGGTCACATAACACATGACCAACACATTATACACCATCATATACTATTCTTTCTCTTTATTTTTACACACATTATTTTTGTCCTATAATTTACTAAATTAAACATCGAAAAGACTTATATCCTAATAAAGAATTTATTTTTACAAGAGAATGTAAAGTGGCCGAACCCAAACACTTTAGCCTAGAAGCAATCATGGAGAACCAAAATCTAATTTAAGGTTTTTATGACTATATCAATGACATTATTTATGGAGAACTGAATAAGGTTTTTGTGACTTTATTAGTAGAGTCATTTATAGAGAATTCAATGAAAGCTAGTTCATTCTCATTTTACACCTTACCAAAAAGTTCAATCCATGATTGATGATTTAGAAATACTAGGACGTGAGAAGGTGACCAATCTCCCCACTGTAGGCATTCCAACTCTTTCAAATATTCAACAAATCTCTCATAAAATAAAAGTACTTCTATTAAAGAGCTTTTAGTCTTTCTCTTCAATCAAGTATTTTTTATAGCAATTTAATCAAACATATCAAATACTAGAATAACTAAAGGAAGATAATATCAAGTTGTTTTTGCATAATTGAAATTTGATCTTAAAAAGTTTAAATGTGCAAAGAAGGAGATCAAGATAGAAAAAAAAAGGCAATTGTGTCAAACATCTACATTACTGGTTGAAATGGAGAAAGGTATGAAAATTACATGTATAAACAAAATTTTGATTTATGTGTTTATGAAATAACAAAGATCCTTATATTATCTAACATGCGATATCATATAATGAGAATGAAGGTTTTTTTTAACACTAATACTGTGTATATTATTTATGTATACCATAATCAACAATTATGATTTTTTTATAGTTGAATTGGTCATAATCAACCATTATGATTGATTGGTCATAATCAATCAACCAAAGTATAGATATGGTGATGCAATATATTGCTCTATAAAAATACATTTAAATGTCAAATTAAGGTTTTACTAATGCATTTTAATATTTTTTTCTACCAACAATTACTCTATCTTCCCTTTTAGGCCACCTGTCAAATATTTTGAAGTTAAAGGGTTTCAATTTTCCATATTAGAATGAACAAATACTTATTATTTTGGGATACTTGGTCTTGAATTTGTGACTTTGCATAAATGAACTAATGAATCTGGTTGAGACCTTTATAAGAATTGAAAGTGTTTCAATAGATTAAACTTGATCTTCAAAAGTTTAAAGGTGTAGAGAAGAAGATCAAGATAGAAGGAAGATGTATTTTTATCAATCTAAATTATTGATTGAAATGGTGCAATATATGAAATTACTTTTATTATAAAGTTATGATTTATTTATTCTTAATATAACAAATATCTTTATATTATTTAACATGTGAAGTATGCTTTAAATTTAAATTGCCATTTGAAATCTATAGCAATGAGATGGTTAACCATTTTTCTATTATCTAATATGAACACTATAAAATTCAAGATATATTAGTACATAAAGTATGAAAGATCATGCATTTTGATATCTAGGATTTGGGTGTAGTCTGCCAAAAATAATCGAGATATTTGATTAAGTTATTGATTATTAAAAAAGGTTCACTCATTGATGAAACTAGTTTTTTGATTGGTTCAAAATTAAATGTATAAATTTTCTTTTATTATTTGTTTGGAACGGAAAAATTCAATCCTAACCACCATTAATAAAAGCTAAATCTTTTTTGACAAACACTATTCACCCATATTTATTTGCATTGTTTACTAGATTAGTGTAATGATGATTTTGCCTCTCTATCCAAAAAAATTAACACTGGTTTTTGAAGTCTTTTCACATGGCTCAATAGTCATTACCAAATTCATAAGGGAGAAATAAATCTTTTTTCATTTCAATTGCATAGTGAAACAAGCAAAATACTTTTGGAAGCAAAAGATTTAAAATTGATGTCAAGAGATACTTTTGTATTTGCATAATTGTTTTTTCATCATTATAATATCATTTAAAGGGCAATTTGGCATTTGAAGAAATATAAAAAATAATAAAAATTAAAAAGCACATTGAAACAACCAAAATGCTCTTAAAAGGAAAAAAATTTAAAACTGGTGTCACTGAGCTTTTTTATCTTTTCACAATAATTTTTTATTATTATTAAGTTAGCTTAGGGATAATTTGATATTTGACTAAATATGAAAAACAAAAAGAAAGGTGGAGTTTTTGTGGTGCACTCTTCGATGCATGAGATACTTTAATGCCTCCCAACATCCAAAAATACCCTTTTATAGTGTTGTTGGAAGTGCCACCGCGTTTTTTTTCTGGTGGAGTGGCGCATGTCGATAGTGACGGTCCATGACCCTTCTTATTGTTGATATTTCAACTACAGTCCTTATTTTGAAGAGGTTTTATTTATTTTCAATTTTATCTTTTTATTCCAATTTGCTATATATTATTTTTTCAATTTGATCCTTGTTCTTTTGGTTATTTGTTTTGAGCTTTTTGTTAAATTGATTTTTTTCAATTTTACCCTTCAATTTAAAATTTATTTTTATTTTTTATTTTAATTTTGATCATCATTTTTTTTAATTGTGTTTTTCTTCATTTCATTCAATTAATTTTTCTTTTCAATTTCACCTTTCAAACAAAAATAAAATTTATTTTGTTTTTCAATTTTGATTCCTATTTTTTTAATTGTTATTTTTTGTTTTGGATAATTTTGTGTAATTGATATTTTTTTCCAAGTTAATCCCTCAAACTTTACTTTTATATATATATAAGTAAGTAAGTAAAGTTTTAGTTAATTTATATCCAAAATCTTTAAAGCGAATTTTGAGCATAAAGAGAGAGACAGAGACATTTCAAGTATTTCCTTAAACAGGAAGAGTGCTTTAGTCATTTTTTTCACATTTAGTATTTAGAATTTTATAAAAGCTCTTTTCATTTTACAGGTTTCTTAATCGGACTTAATTCTTATTTTGAATAGACAAATATATCCCTCAAGAACAATTCCTTCCTTGTAACGCAATGGTATCAAATTCTGTAAACAAATTAGCAGTTCGTTTTCCACTAATTGCCTCAATTTATAAAAATAAAAGAGAGAAAATTTAAATTTGGTTAAAATTTTGAAAAGAGGGTTTTGACCTTCCGGAAGGCT
>Ga0325403_1007843_pt1 | contig 10208 bp, 7 predicted proteins | sample PopdelMetagenome_19_FD_205665 | JGI IMG/M metagenome (GOLD analysis project Ga0325403, IMG submission 205665) | Populus deltoides microbial communities from Bellville, Georgia, United States - Xylem-PdKOR-R4 | ecosystem: Host-associated > Plants > Phyllosphere > Stem > Wood/Secondary xylem...
CCTTGAGTTATATGCATTATATCATGGAAAATATCTTGTCTATAATTTCTAATTCAAAGCTTTTATGGCTTAGGTACTGTAATTTTATCATTACATATTACAATGATTAATATTAAGAGTTTGGTGTACAATAATGATTTTCTTAAGAAAGTTAGTTTTTTTTTAATATAAAAAAAAGAAATTTATTTGACCATCAATCAACCCCTTGTTTTTTGCTTTCCCTAAATTTTGTCAACAATTGACATGCCATGTTCATTGGGAAATGTTCTTGAAATCATGGTAAGGTAGATTTTGGTCGTATGTTTTTGCGTTTTTAAATGGAAAAGATTTTTTAAACTCACAAGCATTTAAACCCTATAAAGACACATAAATTTGAGAATTTCTGGTTTTTAGATTCAAATTTGTGAATAATTTCTCAAGAACCAAACATTGAGAAGCCCTTCCCGATGTTAAAATTGAGAATTTTCAATATGGAATTTTCAGATTCAAGATTTTTGGGTATGGTCACGAGAGAGGGCTCAAGCTATGTAGGAGGATAGAGGCATCAACCTATGGGAGGGAGGGCATTAACACCCTGAGGCCTTTTCCCCGTTTTATTACAACTGTCAAGATGGCAGCTGGGATCCTAATCATTTGGATCTGAGATGGCCCAGCCAGATTCTAGTAATTACGACCCTACCAGCATGTCCTGCTATGATTGGAGCTGGGATCTAGGATGGTGATTCATTCCCTTGAGCTCTGATGCGTTCACTCTATGGCCCTATATCATACTGGCTAAGAAAAATTGTGAGCCTTTAACTCTGGCTGATGGGTTTTTTTTTTTTTTATTTGTGATTTTGTGAGGTTTAATTTAATTTATTAAAATGTGATATTGAAAGGTTTGTGAAAGAACACGTTCATTTCTCATTAAATAGGAATGGAGCAAGTAGCAGTAGTGATTGTGTGGTAGTTTCGATATTAATGTAATTATCCAAAGCCCCCACCACAGCTGAACACGAGTAAAATCACCCACCACAAATCCCTTTGACAAGACATAGCTATGTTACTTGTTTGGAAGCAAAGTTTAAACAGTATTTTTTTAAATTTTAAATTTTATTTTATTTAAAATTATATATATATATATATATATATATATATGTTTACATCGTTTTATTATATTGATATAAAATATATTTTAAAAAACAACTCTTACCATCTAAAAAAACAAAACAACCGTTATCATCTAACAAAGAACTTAATTCATATCCATCCATATTTTGTCGGAGTCATTGAATTTAAACAATGGATCAGAACTAATTAAATGGTACCACACTAGGACATCCTAGAATGGAGAAGCTACTTAGGCCTACATTTTGCCCCTTTTCAGACCAGGGAAATCAATAAAACTCCCTCCTCCCTATAATGTGTTGTCATAATCTTCTCGGAGTTAAGGAAAAAAACCGGGGCCAAAGTCCATAGCCTATCATCATCAATTGGGTTCGGTTTCATGGGGTCATTGAGAAGCAATTCTCTCCTTCGCTAACTAGGTGGCTGTAGGCAATTATGAATAGCACATAATGCATGCAAATAGGTATAATACTAGAAACTATCGTACCTCCATTGATACTTTGACAGTGATTTGATTCACTAATAGCTTCACTTTGTTGTTATCCAATGTTCTCTCTCTCTCTCTTTATTGACATATCTCCTAAGGGTACTTTTTTTGGGTTGCGTCTCCATTATACAAATGGCTCAACAAAATCAGAACTTGGTGGTCAATTATTTTTGCTACATGGAGCGCAGCGTTCTATTTTTTTCCTTTTTTTTTTTTTCTTCTGGGGGTGGAACTCTCTACCTTGTTGAAGATGCCCTAAATACAAAGAACAAGCCATGTGGGCATGTTTGGTTGACTAAAGCTTAATTTTAATGCTAAACCTGCTCTCGTGTATCTCAGCTAAACGACTCGTTGATCCTTCAAGCCAAGGGGAGACGGGATGATTTGCATGTGTTGTGTCCATGTATACCTTTGCATTAAGAATTTATGCATCGAATCCATAGCTAAGATCGCGGGCTTGAAGCTCAGCCAAGTTCAATGTCATTTAAACAGAAGCAGAACATGCCCTGAACAGCAACTGCTTGCATGATTGATTGCGTATCGATTATCTTAGTCATTTGTTGAAAATATCACTCATTAGGGTCAAGGCACCCATTATGGAAGTGGATGGTGGGAATTAAAAAATCATGATTAGACCAAGAATTTCTCTAACCAATCTCTTTATCAGAACTTTAATTGCAACCAACATTGCTAACCACTCCACTCCCTAGCTACACGCTGAATACTTTATGCCATGTAGAATAATTATTATACATCTGCCTAACTACCAATACATGCCACTCAGTGAAGAGAAGTTGTCTTCGCTTCTTGATAACTTTGCCATCCTTCTGCTTCTAAATTTGCAAACATAATTGCAGAAGGATGGTGTGTTTTAACTCTTTCAGATAAGTAATTCAAGGAATGGGCTCTGCATTTGGAGCCAGGCGATGGGTTTTGAACAGATAAATGTCGTCGTCATTGATACGGGCAAATCTGCACCTCATGAATGATAGGATTTTTATTTTAGTGTCTCGGTGTCACTTCGCTAATGGAACCGTTCTTCAAAGTAAATGTTTCTAAGAGAAAATTTTGATCCGATGAATGCATATCCGTGTTTGAGATATTTGCAGGTCATGGGTTTCGATCAGAAAATGCCCATACTGATCAGACGTCATGAAGTCTAAAAAATATCCAGTTTAGAAATAAAGCTTTCAAGTTGGACAGTTGGATTAATTAATTAATCCTAATAATCTCATGAATTCTTTCTAGTTTTAATAATTGATAGTTTATATTTGATGTTTAGCAGATAAAGATAATCTACTTACATAACATCCTCTCTGATAAAGATAAAAAAATACTCAATATATTTTTATTAGGGTGTGTTTGTATTCTAAAAAATTCATAACCATAATTTTTTTTTTTATCGAATAATTTTTTTGGTAAAGATAATTCATCAATATAAAAAAGGATACACACCAGTTAAACATACAATATTTCCTTCCAAGTAAAGGTTTGGTGACATGCCATAAGATGCATGCACAATGTTAAATGAAGAGAAGTTAAGAGATCACTAGACACTGCTCAAATCACCAGCATGTTGCCCTAAGATTCATCTGTCGATTTTAAGAAAATTCAAAACGTTTCTGATATTATCATCAATGTCGCCAAGTGGTTCACACGTGACATAACCAGTTGAAAAGAGAGCACTTGTCACCATATTATGACCCTAAGATCAAATTATAGATGATTAGAGATTTGATCCAACTAGTTTAATCAGTATCGAGTCTAATGGTGACTTATGACTTGTACTAACTGCAGAGTGATTGAGAAGGCTACTACTTTATCAGAAGACAAAAGCGAGGTCTGTGCAAGGTGAATAAATGTCAAAAGACTCGTATTATAATAGAATATTATCCACATTATCTTCTAAATGCAAACAATAAGGGTAGGGTCCTACCGTAAAGGATGTTGAAATTAACATTGTTTATGATAGTCTAGTATTCAGTGAACAGATACACTTTCAGGTTTCATGTTATGATCTTGGATGACCAGGTACTTCTTGAGATTGAAAAGGAAAGGTGGTGCTGTAGCTCTTCTGGTGCTAATAATGCATCCCACTGATCTAGATAAAAAAAAATTGTTGACAATGTTACTCAAGCAATGAAAAGAAGTGGAGCACAAAGATTCCCAGCTATAATTAGTCATGTTACTTGATTATAGTAGATTTTTAACCTGATTAGTTCCCCTGTAGAGAGGATAAAGTAACAGATTCTTCGAAGAGTTGAGTTGCTTTCTAAGCTCTTAATGTTTTCGTCTCTGCACTTTAGGAAAATGGATTTTATGTCTCATCTCAACTTTCTTCCAAGGAAGAGGGCAGCACTGGGAACAAAAGTTGCAGCAGAGGTCTGACTGCCATTTAAATTTCCAGGCATTGCAGTCAGACTGTAGAAAACTTCATACACGAGGAGACCTAGCACTTGCCAAAAGGAGAATTGAACTATGAGCGATTTCAGTTTTGCATGTCAAGTAGAATTAGGCAGACTAGCACCTACTACCAGAGTTTGAAGCCCGAATCGGAATTCATGTTTCTACGACTGGTTAAGGCTTTCTACAAGACAAGGTTGTCGGGCTAATTACCCAGTTTGTTCAAAGCTGTTAAGGAAGATTTTTTAGAGTCGAAGATGGTGAGATATATATGTAAAACAGCTCCCTGATAATTTGGCACTGATGCTGGAATATCTTAGACTCCCTTACGATCATTGTTTACAATTTCTATGGGGTGAATTATTGTCTCAATTAGCAACTGACACGCGTTACTTGCCCAATTCCCCATCAAACAGCCTAAATGTAATTCTGTTCAAGTAGCCATTTCACTTGATTTGAGAGGAGAGCGTGCCTCTGGGAAAAGGCTACCTTTTCCATGAATTTAGACGGAATCTGCTTCCCTCCTAGCTTTTCATCACTGACAGATTTCCCCAACTCATCTTGGGCCCTTGTATGAAAAACATTGTGCATGCTATGGTGTCATTAATCGTATTACAGAGACAACTATTATTGGATCTTGTCCAATTTTGTTTCATCCCATCACTTCCAGTCCTCGGTACAACTTCTCTCCATGAACATGAAGATAATGAAATTATTTTGGGAATCTTTTTGTACTGCCGTTGTAGCTGAATTCACCACACATATAATAGATTTGGCTTTATCTGGATCTTCATTTTCAGCGTCACCTTCATAGGCTTGTTCATCTATCATGTGGGTAGACAAAGAAACCATGCAAGCAACTAGTTATCTCAGTAGGTTAAGGTCAGTAACTTCCATGCACCAACACTCTTCTTATTCTACGAGCAAGTTTTGTACATGCCCAGTAAAATGAGGCACCTGCCCCTTTCCTCTGGTCAATGACTTGCATCTCGTGCTCCCTACCATCCAATGCCTCTCCACTATTCTTGCTGTCACACATGCATTATTCTGATCAAAAACATCAATAATGCAGCCCTGTCAACTGACAATCACATGCCTATAACGAGTAGTCTCCGACAAACGAATCTACAGGACAGACTATCTCATTTGTTTATACACACTACTAATGAAACCCACCACTGAAATTATATTAGACATCATCATAAGGGGTGATTTCCTCCCCCATCATCTCCAACTATTAGAGAACCTAGTGAAAAGATAATCATTCCTCTAGCACACTAAATTCTTGTTTTCCAGTGCGCGTTGATAAGAATGACAGAGAATATCACTCAGGCAGCTATTAACGAATATAAAAGCAAACTCAGTGGCCAGATTACTTGGATAAGGTCTTTTACCATACTCCATTCAACACAAACAGACAGTAGAGATTGACAAATCCAGTTCAAATAAAATTAAAAAAAAGATCAACAAACAATGCACTTTACAAACTAAAGTCCTGTACGAAACAGGAAACGATCCAGACTCTCAACGCATAGAATTGCAGTTGCACTCCCAAATGCAGGTCTTTGGAGATTTATAATTTTAACAGACTAGACAGATATTATAATTTTCTTGAAACAGAGACATAAAGGTACTAAGATAAAAACCGCAGGTACTCATGATCTTTCTACCCTTTCCAGCACTTTATCATCCCTTCCACCCCCACCTGAAACCTGACTCGTGCTCCCCTTACTAATTTCCCAAATTCAACACTCAATGGCTGCTGGATGGATAGCAACAATCATGCCAACAGCTGGCTAATTCCTGTTTTTGCATTTCTCCATGGCCCTTGGGGCTGCAATAAAAATAAACACTTGTATGCAATTAGCTTGAGAAAAGAAATTTTATACGACATAATTGGTAGGGATTAACACTCAAGTCCTTAACAAGAATCACAGCAAATTACAAGCAAGCATAATAATAGGCTCAGCCAGCACAAGCTAGGATCCACTTCAAAAACTTTGGTTCACAAAAACATTCTAGGGCATCTAAAAAATGAATCGGGTGGGTTTGTATAGCACAATTTCAGAATATTTAAAAAGTAAAATTCGTACCTGTAAAGCAAAAATCTGTTTTGTGACATTTTACATATATACCAGCATAGTATAAAGCAAAAAATGATCTTCAAAGGTTGATAAAAGGTGCATAAGCAATCACAATTTTAAAAGTTACTAATAATATTGATTTCAGAAATATGGACAACATTGTGAACTGAGACCAACAGCTAGTATTTGTGCTACCAATGTAATAAAATTCCTTGTGGTCAACAGTTCGCCTTTTTAAGGGTGCTCCAAGTCTTAATTTTCTAGAATTAATTTCAACATACTTTCGGCATAACATTTAATGCAGAAATTACAAGGTCAAAATCAATGTTAATAATGAGTCATGTCTGACCCCTTGCACTCACCCCACCAAAACAAGTACATACAGATACATGTTCATCCAAAATAACAAAGGTAGATCAGACAACCTAAACCTTTTCATCTCATGTCCTAGATATACCAAGATTCTAGATACAAAACACAAAGACCAGACTGTATTGTTGAATTACATCCACAACAAAACATAAGGATCTATAGGATCATAAGACGAGCCCAGTATTACAACTTTTCCACCAATATGTGTTTTGTCCTCTTTTGTTTCTTGTTGAGCGACTTTCTACTAGGTGAGATTTGAAAAAACAAATTTCATCAGATAAGTATTTTTTGAAGCACACTTGATTTGTCTAGGACAAGTTCTACTGTCACAAATCATGAATAGCTAATATAATTCTCAAGACAAACATTTCAATGGTTCTTATACACTCTATTAGTCAGAACAGTAGTAAAATTGGCTTGAGATACATAACAAACGCACCTAGGCCAATGGCATCAGAGCTCTTCATGATCCTCAGCCTCTTGCATGTTTCAATAAACATCCTGAACAGGTAGATACACAGAATTAGAATGCAGGTTTATCACGCAACTTACATTAAGAATATTTCTTGCTATTACATGATCATGAATTGTGTTTGTTAATATTGCTTGGCAGATGAACACTGAAAGAAGTTATATTCTAATTTCATCCTTTAATATATGATCGAGTCAAATTTTTGCAAATATAAAGAGAAGTTCAAATGAAACCACAGTTTATGACCATGAATGTAGATCAAGGAAGATCAGTTCATGTCAATTCGCAATCTTTACTCACTCAAGTTCCCAGTTGTTCCCTGATTTGATTTCAAAATTGAAGTACAACAGGGACATGGCAAAGGTATAAACAGTTTTGACCAAGGTCAATATCACAACTAGGCAAAAAAATTGCATTAACCCTCATGCAAGTGTCATCGTGGTGGGGGCAGGGGCTGGGTAGTTTGGGTGGCTATACAGAATAGAGTTTCTGTTTCCTAGCACTAAATCCCAGCTACTTCCTAGAGCTATTAAATATGAAAGATCAGTTCATTCTTGTTCATATAAAAATAATATGGTTAGCAATGGCTAAAGATTTCAGATATTATTGAAGTCAACAAGAAGAACCAATTTCGATTGACACAAACAAGCAAAACCGGTCAGCACTTACTCCCAGGGAACATCGCCAACAAGCATCCAGTCTCCGTCTTTATCCTCATAAGTGAGAACATATTCTGAGCCATGCAGCAGATCCTTCAGCTTGCTCTCGCTCAGCATCTCCCTTCCTGGAGCTCCATGGGATCCATATTGGCCTGACATCATAACAAGGTAGCAGTAACTCGATCCATAAACAAACATAACACGTGTCCACTGTAAAATACTAGTTCAACACTTAATATAATAACAATGTCCACCAACCACATTCTACATATCAAATCAAAAATTTTATTTTGGCTCACCTATGGTGAAACAGCTGAACATCTTCTCGAGGGCAGAAGACAATTCCTGATATGCAGAGTAGTTTCTCAAATCCACTTTTCTAAGATAAGGAGCACCATCCATGCTGACTTTGATAAATAAAGCACCTGGCCCTGCTTTACCATCAACTTCTTCTGTGTTCTTTGAGGTGGTGGCTAGGGAATTCTTCCTAAATGATTTGATGGGTGGCCAACCCACAACTTGTGCCCTGCCAAAAGAAGGGATACCAGAGATCATTCTCAATGTCTTGCAGTTAATCTTAAGACTTGACACAAAAACACTTCATACTTTGGAGCAGGTGCACTGCTGTTGTTTGCGGAGCTGTTACGAAGTGGTCTGGTCTCGTTTGCCGCATGAGGTCTCTCTTGTCCTGCCTTTGGGGCTACTATCTCTTTCACTTTAGCTTGTTGAACTCCAAGGTTCTCCAACATGCCAGGTTTCAATCCCATGTTCGGTGAGGCCCTGGGAGAGAGCATTGCATTTACCTCCGAATTTGACAGAAACTTGCTCTGCACCACAGATGAATACTTTTCAAGTTAGAATCATGAGTAAATATCATTCTATTCCCTTCAGTAAATAAAAGGCAGTTTTTTTCACCTCTGAAAACTCATCCATGGCATCAGAGAACACTCTCTTGTTACCCGAAACAACATTTTTCTGCGTGGAGGTGTAGTGACCATCATTTGAGGGATGCAACGGGAAGAAGGGCTTCTCATCAAGTAATGCCGAGCTCAGCAGGGAAAGCTCGTGATTCCTTTCTGGAGACTGAGACCCCGGAAGCCCAAGCCGCAATTCAGTAGCCTTCAGATTTAAACTAGTCTTTCTTTCATCAGATGCTGCAGAGACTGCCGAGCTGTCCACGGAAGAACAATCGGACAAACCCATATAGTTTCGCTCTTTCAATTCCAAACCATTCAGGCATGCACTTTCTGCTGAGGCCGGAGAAGCCAGTAGAGTGACATTACTTTGACCCTCCTCCTCCACAACACCAAGTAGTGGTGGAGACATCAGAAATAAGAATAAAAACAATCGGAATTCTTTTTGTTACCTGCTCAGTTTCACAGAACAAAAACTTCATTAACAAACACCAATGTTTGGATATTCATCAAACAAAATCATATCGGCGAAAACAAAACCTCAAATCTCTTCAAATAGAGAACAAGTAAATAGCAAAAAATTCATCAACCGCTGGCTGCCTGCCCTCAGGAAGCAAACAATATAACAAGCACATGATGGTTGATTAATACTGAAATTTCCCTAATTCAATCAAGCATCCGTTGGAAGATAAATTATTCTTGGTCAAAGGGCCATACTAAAAGCAATAAGCACAAATAAAATCACACAATTTGCAAAGATAAAATAAAACCAGGCGTGATGCTTATGGTCAAAGCAATTTTAGCTACTTTCTAAAACGCATCAAGATCTAAACACAAATTTTTTAAAAAAATAAAAATTGCGAAAGCAAGTATCCAATAACACTAGAAATCTTAATAAATGTAAAAAATATATATTAAAAATTAAACTTGAATTAATTAATTAGCAGCAGAAGTAAAAATACCTTCCTGAGTTAAAACGAGCTAAAATAAAATAAAAGTAAAAACACCTTCCTGAGTCAAAACGAGCTAAAATAAAATAAAAATAAACTTACAGCATGTTATGAACGGGAAAAAAAAAAAGAGGCTGCATAACCATTTACAACTGCAGAGATCTAATCTGAACGTTAATGAATAGGCCATTTTCCGACTGAATAATTTACTGAAGGAAAAAGATGAGGAATAAAACACATTTTGAACTCGAAATAACTGCAGTCAAGTAAAAGTAGATGCATGCTTAATAAACCACGCCTCAAATAACTCGCTGTTTTTTTTTTAAAGAAAGAACAAAAAGGAAAGATATAACTTGTTTGGATGCCGAGAAAGTATGAAAAAAAAATAGAAACAAAAATTTTAAGCTGCCGAGCGAGACAGTCTCCATGCAACTATTGAACTGAAAAACCTACTCTTGACATGGGTTTTCCCAGTACGGAAACTAAAAACAGCAAAAAGATTGCAGCATTTGTTTCAGTAACAAACAAACAGTGTCCAGCAAAAGCCAGAAGGCAGAAAGATGAAAGCGCAAAAATAAGAGATAAAAAGAAAAAAGGTGTGCAAATTAAAAAAAAAATAATCAGAAACAGATCAAGAAAGGGCACTGAGTAACTTGTTTACCTGTGACTTAGATTTGTGGATTTGTAGCTGGAGAAGAGAAGTGAAGATTTCAATTGTGAGGGTTTTGTTTCTGTTTTAGAAGCAGAGAGAGAGAGAGAG
>Ga0325403_1007845_pt1 | contig 10208 bp, 5 predicted proteins | sample PopdelMetagenome_19_FD_205665 | JGI IMG/M metagenome (GOLD analysis project Ga0325403, IMG submission 205665) | Populus deltoides microbial communities from Bellville, Georgia, United States - Xylem-PdKOR-R4 | ecosystem: Host-associated > Plants > Phyllosphere > Stem > Wood/Secondary xylem...
TTCATATTATATTATTTTCCTTTTGAAGAAAAATAGTAAAATAGAAATCATGTTCAAAGTAAACTTGTTTTCTATGACATTCTTTACATTTTGACATATATAAATTTTTTTCTTATTTTAATTAAAGATATTATTTATTTATTATTATTTTGAAAGAAATTATTTGACACTCACTCATTAATAATATTAATTCAAGATCATAAATAACTCTGCATTTGATTGAGTTTTTTTTATTAGTTATTGCTTTTTTTTTCTTCTTTTCCTTCTTTCATGTATTATGTGGAATTGTAATATATATCATAAAAAGAAATATAATGTTGATTTGCCTTAATTTTTCAACCCTATATTAATTTGGAAGCGATTAAATTAACATCTTGAAATTCTTACTTGGGATTATAGTATGTAATATATATGTTATATTATAGAAACACATCTCTTTCATCAAAGCATACCCTCAAATACTAACATATGGCTAGAAAATTTATGATGTTAGATTTTCTGGTAATTATAATACTAGAAAATTTGCTTGATCTTTTGAGTTATGATGTAATCTTGAAATTTTTATTTTAACTAGTCTTGTACTATCAAATCTTTATTGACTAGTTAGGATTTCTGTTGATCATAATATTATATGACAATTCCTTAAATAAGATTTTTTCTCTTTAAAAATAAGATGTCAAATATTTGTTCTTTTTTTTTCAAAGTCACTGTGATGTCGGGAAGTGACAAAGAATAATGTATGTAATTTGATCATTGACAATGATAATTGTGAGAACATGGTGTCAGTCAAGGCAATAGAGAAGTTGCAACTCAAAGATAAAAAAAAAACAACTCATACCTTACAAATTGAAATGGCTAAATCAATGTAGCATGGTAATGATGGACGAACACTCTCTTGTTTCATTTTATATAGACAAAAGATATTTTGATGGTAATTTGTGTAATGTGATATTTATAGATACATGTTATCTATTCCTAGATAGACCATAATAATATGATAGAAATATCGATAAAATGATATAATACATATATTTTTAATATAAAAAGGAAGCGTATGGTATTTGAGTTCAATGATAAAAATATGTTGTTTTTATCCAAGTTTTTGAAGAACGAAGAGAAGTAAGAGATGAAGTAGATTATAGAAAATCAAAATGAGGTATGAGAGGGCACGATGTGGAACAGAAACTTCAGAGATGAAAAATCCCTCCTTAATAAGAATATCTCATTCCACTCACTGACAAAAGTTTGCAAGATTCCTCTATTTCTTTATCATTTTATTTCGGTTGATCCAAGCAAGTTTAGTTTAAGAGAACCTGAGATTTAAGAAACAAGATTTCCTTCTTATAATCATTGAACAATTATGCCGACAAAATGTAAAAACCTATTCGTTTTTGTTTTTAAAAAAATCATAAAAAACTAACAAAACATTTTGATTTGGTTTTAAAAGTTTTCATAGTTGGATTTAATACCATCAACTTATGATTTGGTAGCCAGATTGGATTCGATACGTAAGGAAATGGGCTAGTATCAAGTCCAAGATAGATCCAAAATTTATTGTGTCGAGCCACCTAGGGTTTAAGCCCGAACTTAGTCACAGGCATTTGGAAAAAGTCTTGAGCACTTATGGTCAAGCCAAGAAAGAGTATAGGAAGCCTGAGTAGTTAAAGTTGAGTGGAGTCCAAGGTGCCTAAATGTTAGACGGGAATCGAGTTCTGCACACCTAATGATCTAGGGCGTCGGGAGTCGAATTGTGTCTGGTCCAATGCACCCAGACTCGGTTTTTTTTATAAGAAAAGGTAATAAAGCCTAAGAAAGGCACAAACCACAGCCCACAAGGACACATGGAAACAATTACATCATAACTCAAAAGACCGAGCAAAATAAAAAATCAACCAGGGTAGAATATTGTTAGAGATCCATCTCTTGCTCGATTCTATCTCTTATCAACTACCACCAGTCTACTTCTTCTCGGAAATTAATGAAATCAAAATATCAACCTGAACTTTAAAGAAGCCAAAAACAAGAAAATCTCTGTGGTGATCATAACATATATAAGTAACCTGAAAAAAGAATGGTTAAAACCAAGTAATCAATTCATAATTAGTAATAACACCTTGTTTTGCAAGGGCATCTGTCATACTGTTACCCTCCCTTAAAATATATATGTGAATACTTTACCAGTCTTAAACCTGAAGAAAATCTAGATGCAAGGATGAAAAGCACATGGAATTTCCATGGTCTATTATACTCTTTAATTATCCGGTTGATCACATTGGAGGAATCAGATTCAATTATAATTCTCTTCCCTATACATTCTTCTCTAGTAGATGATAGTTCCAATGCTTTAATCACTGCAATTGGCTCTGCTTCATTGGAATCTTTAATCCCTACTGGTATAGATCTATTCATACATTGTACGATACCCTTATGATCTCGAAGAACACCATCGATACCAGGATCACTAGGTTTTCTAGTGGAAGATCCATCCACATTCCATTTTAGCCATTGATTTAGCTGTGAAGACCATATAATAAGAGGTCCAACACTTTTAAGATTAGTCCATCAAACCAACCCATCAGCAGATATAAGCGAATCTAGGACATTATATGAAAAAATAGAAAAAATAGCTATTAACCACACATTAAGAAAAGAAGAAACAAAGTATCATAATCTGGCCTTTTTTTTTATTATTAAAGATCAGGTCATTACGAATGAGCTATAAAGACCATATAATCACAAAAAAAAAAAAAAAACATAAATTATACCTTCCTTTGATAAACTACTTGGACAACACCGGGATAAAACCCACCAGTCCATGAATCTAGACCAAATTTTCTAGTGGTTTTGACAATGAATAAGGATATGTTCCACTGACTCTTCATATAGGAAACATATTGGACAAAATGCATCCTCAACTCCAATAATGCCTTTTTTTGCTAAAACTCCTATGGTGTTGATGAAGGTTGTTAAAATCGCGATTTGACTCGTAAAATCATACGATTTTACGAGTCGATATATATAGGCTTAACGTGCTAAATCGTTCAAAAAACTCGAAAATGGGTGAAATCAGGTTGAAATCGGGTGAAATCATATAAAAACGCGATTTCAGGACCGTTTTAACGATTTTGGCAGAAAACATATATTGCTCGTAACCCTTGCCTCCACGCTCCAGCTATCCAGCAGCTATTTGGCGATTTGCTTTCATCTCTTTCAGCTGCTGATACACAAACAATTTACAGAGAAGAAACAAAATCTAAATCCCTAAGCCTAAAATTTTAAATCCCTAAATCTAATCTCTTTCTCTATTAACAGCTCATGACCTAACGCTGAGACAACTTCCTCTTTCTCTTCATCAACAACGACAGTGCTCTCCTGGTAACAACTCACGCCTGTCAAACACTGACTCACGCCTCACGGCTTCCTCTTCCCCATCATCAACGACTCATGGCTTCCTCTTCATCAACAACGGCAACGCTCTTCAATCTTCAGACTGTTCACTCTTCATCAACAACGGTCTTTGTTTTTTCCATCATCAACGACTTCCTCTACAGTCTACACCATAGTTTTAAGACTCGGCCCGGTCCAAGGCCAGGGTTCCGGGTTTTGACCGGGTCACCAGGTCAGTTCTTTTTTTAAAAAAATCAAAACGACGTCGTTTTAGTAAAAAAATAAAAAAAACAAAAGTCAACAGGTTTGCAACTGGGTCTTGCCGGGTCAACCCGCTGGGTCAGCCGGGTCACATTGAGTTTTTCCTTCCCCTGTTTTTTCTTCAACCCGGCCCGGTTCCAGCCCCGGGTTGGCCGGGTCCCGGGTCAACCCGCCATGCCGGGCCGAGTTTCAAAACTATGGTCTACACTCTACATCGTAAGCTCCATTTATAATGTCATTTTGTTTGGTTGCTGAGAAAGTTTTGGAAAAAAATGTCACCTTTTTATTGTTATATGCCGATTAGTTGAACTAAATTTAATTAATTTCTTGATAAATTATTGTGCTTAATATCGGTTTGGTTTGCTAATGATTTAGAGGTGATGAAAGTTTAGATTTTGATAGACCAGAAGTAGACTGTGATAAGAAAAAATGTATGCAACATGAAATTATTCAAATCGGGAAGAAATTTGGAGGCTTTTATGGGTTTTTTTTTATTATTATTTTCTGTTGATTTTGTGGGAAGAAATCGAAAAGAAATTTTGATAGACCAGGGGGCTATGTTTAACTTGATGGTTCTGCTCTGTGAATAAGTTGTGATTGATGGAAGGATTTCAAAACGACTTGTGTTTGTTTGATTTTAGAGTTGGAAATCGATTATAAAAAGAATTGGTTGGTGTGGATTATTTGAGCTTAGAGCTTAAAAAAGGTTTTGAAATCCTGGAATGAAAATATGGTTCTCGAGTGAAATCACTGGTCCAAATTGATAGTAGTGTTTGTTTTCCATTTTTGTTGATTTGCCCATGTGATTTGTCACACCCGACATCGCGGCGGCTCTAAAAATAAATCTTGAATTATGGAAAAAGAATAGATTTCTGGCATCTTGTTCTTTTAGGGGAAAAAAGTCTTGTTTAAGGAGTCGCCACCTAGTATTATGGTCACTAGGAACCCTAACTGGTCAACAGAGATTCTATGGTACGGGATTGGTTACGTGAAAGGGAAGATATTATCACCCCTTAAATGTTCTGCCTGAGGCAGACTGCATTGCTGATTTTGTCTTAAATTGCTAAATATTTATTGGTTTATACTCTGATGGTTTACTTGCAATATTCCTGACTCTGGCGCTAGTAAATATTCGAGCTCGAATAATTCCAACTCTGGTGTTGGTAAAAATTCGTAGCTACGAAAAAAATTAGATTAATATTTTTTATTCCATACTCTAGCGCCAGTGAATAAATAAATAAAAATAAATTTATTTTTATGCATGCACATATTTTTTATTTTTCTAGCTAAATAAAATAAAATACAACGAATAAAAATAATATAAATTTAAACCGGTATTTTTATTCCTAACTCTGGCGTAAGTGAATAAACCAATAAATTTACATTATTTTTATTCATGCATGCACATTTTCTATTTTCAATTTTTATTTTTTTTATTTTTTTATTTTTTGGGCTGGACCCAGTAGGCCTAGTCGGGTCACAGGCTTTACCCGGCTGGCCATTTTTTAGTTTTTCTACAGGAGCATGTAATTAAAATAAATGGAAGGAAAGAGCAACTTACCTGGCGCCTTGAAGATGAGGATGACGGTGATGAAGGGCTGGCCGGGCGACATTCTCTCCCTTCTAATGCTGGCGCTGCACTGGGAGATGAGGATGACGGTGATGGAGGGCTGATCACCGGGCGACGTTCTCTCCCTTCTTTCTCTTTATCTCTTGCTTTCTTCTGCTCTCAAAAGTCTCTCTCTCTATATCTGTTTTTCTTTCTCTGTCTAGTCTCCTTCCCTTGGTTTTTCTTCGGGTTCTCTCTGCTCTCTAGATGTCCTTGGTTCCGTGATTCCCCTACTGTGGCCAGAGAATGGCCTTTCTTCACGCGTTCGTGCCTCACGATCGTGAGGCACGAACGCCTCTGTTTCTGTGAGAAGAAACAGGGGCAGAAAACTTGCTCCCCTCTGTACAGTTTCTGTTCTTGCGTTTCTGTTTGTTGGGTTTTTTTACTTACTCTCTGCTCTCCTCTGTTTTCCTCTTTTGTTCATATGTTGTGATTGAATTCTAGGACTAAACTTAAGATGGGTTTAGCTCTCTGTTTACTTCCTTTTGTTCGTGGCTTTTTCTTTAGCCTCCTCTGTTTCTTTGAGAAGAAATAGAGGAATGCTTGTCTGCTCTTCTTCCTTCGTTTTTAGTCCCCCTCCGGTTCTGTGATTCCTTCCCCTTCGCGCTCTCTCATCTTCTCTGGCTTTATAGCCAGAGAATGCCAAACATCTCTACAATTGAAACGACTTCAAAGCCATTACTGCAGAAACTGTTCCTATGGAAGGAGACAAAGAAGGCGACGGCTGATTTCTAGAAACGGCGCCGTTTGTGTGATGGGAATGGCCATTTGCAATCCAGTCACTGAAGTTCTGGAATCGTGTAATCAAGCCCCTGGATAAATTGTAATTGGACCCCTGTATTTCAGCGTTTTTTACAAACTAATCCTTGGACTTTAAGCTGTTGCAATCATGCCCCGAATTAACTCTAAACTTTGCTATTTCTTCAATTAAGCCCCTGATTGGATTAATTAAATTAATTCCAAGCTTAATTAAGCCTCAAATCTTATCAATTCTCCAATTAAACCCTTAATTTGATTAATTAAATTAGTCAAGAATTTAATTAAATCTTTAAACTTCCAATCATGTTGCCCTTAACCCAAATTTTAATTCATTCTTCATTTATTTTATTTTTACTTGTTTTTCATCATTTTTTTCAGTAAATAAAATAATTCAAATAAAAAGGTCAAAATTTGGGTTATGACAGTGTGATTGATTGATATATTGGCATTGATTCTGCGTGCAGCTGTTGAATTATTTTTTTGGAAAATATGGTTTTAGATGAGAATTACTAGTTGAACATGGATAGTAGGCTAATTTTTTTTTTTTCGTTGTGATTGATTATTTTCATTGACTATGGGATGCAACTATTGAATTGTTATTGGCTGATTGATCAATAATCATGCTAAGGTTGTTGAGACACAGCCCATGTTGCTTCAACTTATACTGGTGTTCGTCATCTTCTCGGGCTTTCTCGAGAATGGAAATGTTGGGATAATGAGCGCTTTCATGCAGTCAGAATGGCCATCTATTGACATCCCTCTTGATAATGAAGTATTTGCAGTCCCAAAGAGTCATAATGCATCACAACAAGTAAGTAATTGGAATATCTTGTGCTTAAAAGATTTGTGGTGAGATTGCATATGGGCATATGGATCTGCTTGATTATCTTGTCTGTCCTGCCCAACTTTAATGCTCATAGAATTATCATGCAATTATGTGAAGATAGAAAGGGAAAGAAATGATGTTTTGGTGCATGTGCATATTCTTAAACACCAGCAGATTATTTATTTTAAGTTTGTTAATTGTTAGTTAATGAAAAATTACTTAAATTATGTATGAATTTTATTTAAACCATGTATTTTAAGATGTTTTAACTATGTATGAATTTTTATTTGATGCATGTATTTTAAGGTGCTTGAAGCCTTGAACTATGTATGAATTTTTATTTAAAGCATGGATTTTTATTTTTTTAATGTATTTTAAAATTCCTTATGATTTTACAATTTTACGATCCGTTTTTACAATTCGAGTTTATTTTGCATTTTCTGTACCGTGTCAAAAATACGTTTTTAACAACTTTAGTGTTGATTCTATTAAGAATAGCCAACTAACAAAGAAACATCCACTTTAGGAGGGACTAAACCTTTTCAAAGACCATTGAAAGAAAAAACAAGTACCATATTAAGGAGGAGATGATAAGACCCCACACATGGACTTGACAATATACATCCCAATAGAATAGAGTTTGGCTTTTATATCAATTTATCCTTCACCTCACAAGACATTCCCACTTTGGATAGTAAATCAGATAAAAAGATTAATAGATTTCTCCTCCAATCTCTATGGGGCCTTCTCCACTTAAGCTTTTAAATCTAGACTAAATCATCTCATACACCTATATTTGCAATAGATGAATCTTTGTCCTTATTAGAGGTGATCATTTTCAGTTTGGTTCGGTTTTTACTTATAAAAAACAACCAAACAAAAATTTGATCGTAGGTTTGGCCTGTTTACCTAAGTTTACGGGATTTTTTTTTATTTTTTAAAATTGATTTTTTCTAGGGTTTATGGGTTTTTTAGTCTTTTAACTTTTTTATTGCACAATAAAATGAAATAAATATTTTTTTTAAAGAAAAAAAAAGCTGGGTACATGTCACTTAGTATGTGTGAGCTAGGTACATGTCACATATTTTGAGTAAAAAGATGCAATAATGGGATGATAGAACTTCTTTCTTCCAAAAGGGTCACAATGAAATTAGATCTCAAGTAAGAAATATTCTACTAGTGAACTTAAAAATCCTAGCGCCTTGAGCTCGAGCTACTAAGCTCAACCCTAATATATAGTAGGGGCTCAAGGAGCATGAGCTCGGGCATGGCAGCTTGAGCCCATATTAGGCATAGGTGCATGGGCCCAGACAACATGCTCGAGCCCATTTTGTGATGGGCACACGTTTATCCTATTGTGCATGGGCCCAGACAACATGCTCGAGCCCATTTTGTGATGGGCACACATGTTGTCATGCCTAGCAGGTGCTGGGTATACACTCAGCGCCTAGTAAAGGGGTTGGGCACCTCAGCACCCCCTTGGACTTAAACATGCACCCAAGCCCAACATGCTCAGGATCGGGAGCGCTTCTCGAGCCCAACATACTTGGGTCCAAACAGTGCGCCTGAACCCATTTCTCACTTCAAATGGGCTCGAGCCCAACACCTTCCAAGGATTTTTCGGGATTCTACACGAGTCCCTTAGTATTTTATATTGATCTAATACGTATTATTTTAAGTAGAATATAACTTAAAATATCACAATAATGAAATTAGACTTTAGCCCCTCATCTCCATAAAAGAACAAGATTTATGAGCTATAAATACATTATGAATTCTTCAAGTCAAAGGTTCACAATCTCTTCATTTTTAATATTTTTAGCATACATATTTTCAGAGTCTATTTTTTAAAATATCATTGCATTTTTTCTCTCTACAAAGTTATTAACCCATCAGAGTCCCCACGTCCATAACAGGGGACCTTTTGCAGGTGTCAACTACCAACTACCTGGTTTACTAGGCACCACTTGATACTATCATAACTACCGATCACCAGATTTACTAGGCACTATCTACTACTAGCACAATTATCAGTTATTTGGCTTACCGAGCATCACTTGCTGCCGGTTACCAACTCTTTAGTCTTTCTATATCAAGTCACCGGATACCATGACTACTTCTTTTTCTCTAGGTGCTTCACCTTGTAGGCATTGTTTAGGAGTGAGTTTCAATTTTCTTTTCGTTAAAATTTGAAAATTGTTTTTACTTTAAATTATTTTTTTAGTGTTTTTAAATCGTTTTGAATACTGATACCAAAATTAAATTATAAAAATAAAAAAACATAATTTAAATATTTTCTTAATAAAATACATATTAAAATATAATCATTAGTACACTCCCAAATATTTATTTAGAGTAGTCTGCTGGGCTCACTCCCAGGGTGGAAAGGAACCTCAGGACCACCAGTGATTGCAACGCTAACAACACCAGCAAGCTACACCGAAAAGAACCAATCAAAACACAGTAATTAATTTTTTCTAAAAAAATAATAATAAAATGGACAGTACTTGGTAGAAATCAGCATAGGAGAGGATGGAAACTGCTCCTTGATGGGCTCAAGGAGTCTGACAGCAATGTCGAGACCATTGTTAGCGCCATGTGCCAGCTCTGCCGAGTACCTCATGGTACCAAAGGGCCCACCGGTTTTTGTCTTAACACCGAAGGTTCCAGCTGAGTACCATCTGAATCATAACCACAACAACCAATCCGATCGGATCCGATCCAATCAAACATTTACATGGAAAGAGGAAAAAGAAAAGGAAAAATAGAAAGAGGAAGGGGAAGGGGAATATACGCTAGACAAAGACTGAGATGAGCGCAGTTCATCTTAGCAATCAAGCTTCTTAGCTTCTTCTTGGCCTTTTCAACGGCTTTGCTGTAATCTTTTTATTTTGAATAGAATTGAAGATACTTATTTACAATAATACAATGAAAGTCTTGCAACATGAGGGAGGAAATTCATGAAAAAACATGCTGTCAACAATTAGCTACCTTAGTGCAAAATGCCTACTTAACATGCGTGCAGGCTGGTGATCTCATCATAACTAGTGTGGCAGCAGAGTGAGAAAGTGCTGCTAGAACAATAAACACATGAAAAATCTGATGGCTGTGCCCTGCAATGTCAAATGCACCAATATGGAGGTTAGATAAAAGAACCGTGGATTGGGGTTGCAATAGAAGATATAATAGATGGGAGCAAGGAATGAAGAAAGCATCACAAGGGAGATGCCAGCATAATCTAGGCGCCGAAAGAACAAATTGTAACGTTTGCTGCAGACCAAGCACACCATCGTCCCAGATAAGAAATCGAACCATGGCCATCTAGGAATACCATCACCAGAACCATCCTGTTTATGGAAGACTGAT
>Ga0325403_1007846_pt1 | contig 10207 bp, 4 predicted proteins | sample PopdelMetagenome_19_FD_205665 | JGI IMG/M metagenome (GOLD analysis project Ga0325403, IMG submission 205665) | Populus deltoides microbial communities from Bellville, Georgia, United States - Xylem-PdKOR-R4 | ecosystem: Host-associated > Plants > Phyllosphere > Stem > Wood/Secondary xylem...
AAAAGAGAACATTACTGAGTAAGAAGTTAATGGCAATAGTCACACCTGCATATGAAAATGGAGCATGCATAGTCTGCGAGTAATGAGGATCATCGGTTAGCTTAGACAAAATTAAATCAATGGCATGCATTTGCTCCTCTAGAGTTCCTGTTACTGTAACCAGCCTATCAGTCAATCCAAAAAATTTGGTATCCAGAGGAGAAATCTTGATGCCAGCATGGGACTCTTCAATAAATGACCTGCAGTAAAGGCATATATCAGCATTATACACCTCCTCCCTCTGCTTTGATTTGAAGGTAAACTTCTAGACAATCTTAGAGGAAACAAAATAAGAAATTAAAATTCCCCATTTTATGTCTCACAAGAAAAATAGTAGACGACCATTATACAAGAACAAGACCCAAACATAGCCTGACAGAGCATCACAATCAGCAAAGACAGGATGAAAACAAAATAAAGGACCAACTTTCATGCATTTATAATAAATATGTATGCACTTTATGCATCTAGCTGAATTGAATGATTAAAGTTCCATGTGAGTTAATAAAATTCAACATTCAAGTAAAAAACAACGGAAGTAGCTCAGATGGTGTGGCACATGAATCAGAACGCATAAACTGAGGTCTATGTCCAAATCAACGCAATGCATAATTCTTGGTAATGGACTGATGCATCCATAAGTTTGCCACAGCCCTCAAACAAAGGGGATTGCAGATTCCTTAGTACCAGGAAATATACATTGATATATAAAAATTGTATTTCATTCCAGGGATGGAACTCTGAACACCAAGGAGGGTTGCTACAGTTTCTCATAAAGTTAAATACACTTCCTCACAGACCAACATTAGTGCATTGCTTTGAGACAGTTAGAAACGTCTAACTAACTACATCCAAATAAAATTTCCAGGTACAAAATAAATTATATAATTCCTTTTTTTACTTTTTGAGCCCTCGCCTAAATGTATAGCCTAAATGTATATTGTAAGAAGAATATAAAGGAAGTTTTCGTACTTTATAATGGACCCTCCTTTCCCAATAATGCTACCACAAGCACTATTTGGAACAACCAATCTCACTCTCATTCTTGGTTCAGCTTCATCTCCATCTTCAGCGGGAATCTGACCAACAAAACAAATTAACAGCAGAAAACACACAGCTTATCATATAGACCAACCATATGTCACAATAACTACCTCACTGAGCAATTTAGCAATTATAAGTTCCACGGCCTTCAACACATCATCAATTCCTCCAGATACCATAATTATCCTATCAGATGTTCCCGGAAAAAACTCATAATTTCTCGACAACTGAATTCTCGCTCCAGATTGTGACTGAAAATCAGTAATTGTTGCACCACCCTTTCCAATCACAGAACCAGCTGCCGCATTTGACACGAGAAACCTGGTATAAGTCGGCTTCTCTTCTGAATCTGAAAAAAAAAACGCAAATATTAGAACCGCAGGAACCTGAAAGCAGGGAAATTAATTTCAAGATCGAAATTAGACTTTAAATTTAATTTTCCTTCATTTTCCACAGCTTCCTCGCCTACCAAACAGGACTTAAAACTAAAAATTCCTCTTCTCAGAAATCTAGGGTTATGTTTTCAATTTCAAGTCAAAAACATCCAAATTTAGCAAAAAATAAATAAAATAACCAACTCCTCATAGCAGCCAATCCTAGCACAAAATGTAACCTAAAAATGCAATAACAAAACCGCTATCGCTATTCATTGTGTGGAAAAATAATTTTTTAAAAAAAAGCAGAAAAACGCTCGTATTAGATCAGAGAAACCTGAAGGCGGCGATGCAGGCGGTGGAGGAGATCTCTTCTGCGGTTGCTCCGGTGATGAGACGTAAGACGACTCCGTCGATTCCATTTCTCCTTATCTTCTAAAACAGAAATTATCAAATTACTACACAATAGATAAATAAATAATCAATAGCTGGAACTATCTTCTAAAATGCGCGTAGAGGAAAAGAGAAAAAGAAAGAGTCACCGCTACCTTTGGTAGAGGTTTTTGAAGGTGCCTGTGCCTAGTGGTATTTGTAGAATGAGAAATGCAGATTTACAACTCTTTATCTCTCTCTCATTTATCCATGGTGGTTTCGCTTCTAGATTGGTTTTCGCCTCTTGTGTTTTTTTTTTTTTTTAATTAGTGACCTATTTTTGTTTCTTTTTTTCCACGTAATGGCCCTTGATTTTTTTTGCTCAGCTAGCTATGTACCGCGCATTCCCCCTTTTTTCTGCCGTCCGCTACACTTTTTACTTTTTCTACGGATTTTTTACCGTTAGGGTACACATGAAACGCTGTTACTGAATTGTGAGCACTGTACAGCTGTACTTTAATTTCAGTATCAGAAAGTGAAATTATGGATGCTACCATATTTATTTATGTAGCTAAGTACCAAGCCTTTACCTCTTATGTACCCATAAACACCCTGTCGCAGCCATAAATCAATTTCTCTGCCCCCTCTTTCCCTTTTTTTTGATTGGACTAGAATAATCTTAAAAAAGTAAGCATTCAGAAATAAATATATAAATAAATAAATAAATAATGTCATTGACTCTCAACTAGTTGCCCAGATGGAATTTTTAAACAATATAACTTATTTATAAGATGGGTTAATTGGATGCAAAAACACATTTAAAACAGAAGTTTTTTTTATTTTTAATAATCATCTTGGTTAAATATGAATATTTATATGGGTTTATTCAGGACTCAAGGTGCATGCATACATGCAGTTGGACAGTACAATTAATGTATATATCAAATGGATGTGGAAATGGAGACTATTTGAAAACCATGGGAACTGCAGTTTCGATATTTCCACGATTGAAAATTGTGGTTCCGTGTAGTTCATGAGAACTGAGATTCGTTCTCCTCCGCCCCGTCTCTCCCCCGTCGCCCTGTGCCTGGTTGCCATCGTGATTTTTATTACCGGTGTATAAAAAAGTCTTGCCGATTTTTCCTGGTCCATAAAGTTTGCTTTAAATCCATGACAATTCCTTTAATTAATTATTTTGTTCAATTCGATTCATGCATAGTTAGGCACCGTTTACTGTTTGAGACTATGATTTCACCGTATTTTTTAATTTTTTTAATTTAAAAAAATAACTTTAAATTAATATTTTATTATTATGTTAACATAATAATATTAAAAATAATAAAATTATTTTAATATATTTTTAAATAAAAAACATTTAAAAAAATATATATGTACAGCTTGTTGAAATAAATAAAAGGACTTGATATTTGAGTGGAAAGCAATAGTTTGGATCGAATAACCAGGGTCAATGGTAACGAACTCGTCGCGAGTTGGGGCAAATCTCGCATTGAACGTGGGCAAGTAGGCATGTAGCTCAAACCCCGCACTATTTAGTTATAAACTAGCTAGTTGACTTAGCAGGTCATAAATTTTTTCTAAAAAACCTTTAGGTGTACAGGTTATTTAAAAAATAAATAAAGTATAAATCTAAAAAATCATATAAATATATAATCAAATAAATTAATAATTATTTATATAAATAAACACAAAGAAAGTCATTGACCATATCCAAAAGAGAAACTGGAAAACTAATAAATAAATATAGATCAAGATATTTAACAATATAATATGGGTCATTTACCCTGCTATTTTAATGAATTTATTTATAAAAATCAATTTGTAACAAAAATTGACACACATATAAAATTTACTGAGAAGAATCAAAGGAAACAAATTATATGCAAGACTGCACGTGTTAAAAATATTGTTAAAAAATTAAAAAACATTATTTTTAAAAATAAGTTCAATCTATATAAAATATTAAAAAAACAAAAATTATAGATGAATCACATTAACCTCGTAAAAAATATGTAACATAAAAAATTATAATTAGAAAAATGAGACTGGGAATCAAAATAAAAAAATAAATTAGAGGTCATAAAAAACTAATATTAAATCGGTAAATTGAAAATAAAAAAAATTTAACGAAATAAAAAAAATAGGATTGAATTAAAAAAATAACAAATTATAAACTTTGATTGGAGATGAAATTAAAAACAAAACTTTAACAAAAAAGTTAGGGAACGAAATAATAAATCAAAAGAGTAAGGATTAAATCGAAAACAATAACTCATGACAAATTGTAATTAAATGAAGAAATTAAAAACATAAAAAACTTCTCAAAAGGACAAAAGAACTAAAATAAGCAATCAAAGACCTAAAAACACAAATCAAATTAAAAACATCAAAATAAACTTTTGCTAGGAGAGAGAGAAGAACGTGAAAAACAATAAAGAAATGACCATCGGTGACAAACTGTCCACCAAGAATCACAACGCTTGGCACCATAAGAAAAAGGGTTAGGCGGTGCTTCTGATGACATGGTGGAATAGCATATCTGGCCACGAGAATACACCATACACGACGCCTAAATAATACGGATACATCCCATACATTAACATTTGAACTTCACATGTTATCTACTTTTAAATTAAAAAATCATTTAATCATAGTGAAATATCCAAAACACCCTTTGTTATCCCAACATTTAACCCAAAAAAACCACATGGAAACAATAAAATCAGGTTATTTTCTTTATTTTTTTTCAATTGTAAGGGGAAAAATATCATTTTATAATCTTGAAAAATTGCAAAGGCACAAACACCTTTTGCTAGCTGTTTATTTTATTTTATTTTATTTTTGGCTCAGGGCAAAGTAAGTACACTGTTTAAAAAAAAAAAGAAAGGATGGTACTCATGGTAGTTATATCTAGCAATTATTTAATGATCAATTAATGTCTTGAAAATGACTCAATTACCTTATAAACAGGGCACTCAAAATCTACTTAAAAGGACGAAACTGACATTATCCTACCACAATCCACGGTATAGTGTTTCTATATCCACAATAAATGTCATAGGAGAAGAGCAACACGTTTTATAACTTTGTTAAACTAGTTATATAACCCGTGTTTCATTGTAGGTCATGTCAATAAAAAATTATTAACGATATCTAAAATTAAAACTTGAACAATTGAGAGACATGTATAAATCAAGATATTTAATATTGAAAAACAAGTCATTTACTTGATTGTGTTTGCTAAATTTGTTTATTAACATAAATATTTTATTTAAACATACGATAACACAAATAAAAACATAAATTAAATTGATTGATTAAAAAAATAAAAAAATAAAAAAACAACATGATTGTAAGGCTTCACGTATCATGAAATTTTTTGAAAATATTAAAAAAAAAAACAAAGTTCATCCATATATATATATATATATATATAAAAGAGGCTCACAAAACACATTTAAAAAACTTTAATTATTTATTTTTTCAAAACAAAAGTAAAACAATATTTTAAACACAATAACAGACGCATAAAAAATTCACATACCCTCGGTGTTTTTAGAAGCCAACTCTTTTACACATACTAAAAAAATTGGTGCCTAAGTGCCTTTTCAAGGCCCAGCGTGTGTCTGGGCAACGTGTAATGTAACCACCATTTTATAAAACTTTGATTATTATTTTTTTTGAACTTCAAATTTTTTTTTTCCTAGGCCAAGCGTGACTACGGCCACAGGAAGCCTAACATATCTTTATTTTTTCATTAACACTCAGAAAAGTATAAATTTTTTTTATTTAAAAATATATTAAAATAATATTTTTTTTTTATCTTAGTGCATAGGAAAAATTCAAAAATAAAAAAATTAAATTTTAACAAAAATAAGATTCAAACTAAAAAACAAATACCCTAAGTTTTGTGCAACCATACATTTTTGTTTTTGGACTCCGACTTATCAACAACGAAGTTTTTATCCATTTATTTATTTCCATGGAGGAGATGACAGCACCGAACATCATCTCTGCACGAGGTATTTATTTCACAGCGTCCAACATAATCCCTGCTCCAGGATTTTTTATTTTATTTTTCCCACAGCATCCACCATCGTCTCTGTAAACAAGATAGAAAGTGAGAGGCTTACATATTGTTAATTTTAAAATTGTAAAATTAATTAAAATATGTGTAAGTTGGATCGAATATCACATTAATAATAAAAAAAAAAGATAGAAAGTGGGAGAGATTCACCGGTTGAATTGTATTTTTAAAATTTTTATTTTCTTTTAAATCTTTAAATCAATAAAACTTTAGTTTTTTCATATTAAAAATATTATTTTCAGATAAAAATCAGCCTGAAATATAATTCCTAACACTACTTAGAAGAGACTAGGTTTTAAAAAATAACAGGGAAGAGAGCTTTCTTTGAATAAGCGATTTCACCTCCAACTTTTCTCGTCGTTTAATTATTTTTGTTAGTTTAATAATCAACTTGATTACGTCAACTACGTGTGTACGAGTTTATTAGAACTCAAGGTACAAACATGCAATTTTGGGCAGTACAATGTAATATTAGCACGTGTTTAGTATGATGGTGTCAAGTATTTTTTTAAAGTTTTTTTATATAATGTAAAAAAATGATTATATATATATATATTATTTTTAAAAATTAATACATTAAAATTACTGAAAAGTATTAAAAAAATATAAATTCAATGTTTTTTAAAGTTAAATAAACTTTTTAAACATACACTTTTTCATATCTAGAAAACTTTTAAAATACATATTAATAAATATCAGACATAATTCAATATATTTGATATGAAATGGAAAGTGTCAAAGAATCATATCAATTTTAAAAACTTAAATGGTTAGGTAAGGTTCTAAGATATGATTTATATTATTTTTTAATATACCCCTTAAAGTGAAAGCTATTTGGGCTTTAAATTTATACATGTTCATATTATCTTGTGCTTAATTTTTATCAAATAAATGAGGATAGTGAAATTTTGAACTCGTGATTGCTTAGTCATCAAGGTTCTGATACCATATTAAATAATTATATTAATCCAAAAATTTAAACTATTAAATGAAGTTTTAAAATACAAGTTATATTACTTTACAAGAAGAATTACATGAAAACCATGGGATTCAGTTGAGATATTTCCACTATTGAAAATTGCCTCTCCGTCTCTCCCCGATCGTGCTATGTGTCGTTGCCATCATGACAACGAAAGGTTTTGCAGGGTCCCACCACTTCGGTCCAACCAAAATGAGAAAAAAAAAAGATAAGTTGAAAAATTAGCATTCAAAATAAATAAATAAAATTTAAATTAACATATCAGGAAAAACTTCATGTGAAACATCATATTTTTAGATGTCATTATTTTAAATTCTAAACTGTAATTTTCAATTAATCTCATAGTTTAAAATCATAATATTTATTTAAATATAACATTTATGAACCTTGACATGAATTAAATAATTTTAACTAGCATGACGGTCGATACATGTAACTTCAATTAAATTTTGAAATGATTTAATCTAACTACCTGCCTAGTGAATGAGAAGTCATGAGCTACGTAATGAAATTCGCAAGTGTTGAATGGTTATAAAGAGGTCACACTTGCAAACTAATTAAAGGCGTTTAAAATCATGGTTATAGTTGTTTCAAAGTTTTTTTTTATTTGAATATCTATTAAAATAATTTTTTAAATTTTTTAAAAATTATTTTTATATCAATATATTAAAACAATCTAAATATAAAAAAATTACCTGTTTTTATTTAAAGCACAGTACCAAACATCGTCTTGACATGATTTACCTAATAAATTCTAGCCATGTTTCATGTCATGGAAGTCGAGTATTTTGAAAGTGATGTTGCAACTTATTATCAGGAATAGAGTTAGTTTTCTGTGATTCAGAGCATGATATATTTAAATATTATTTTTTGAAATGTAACAATTATCTTATTATTTTTAGTAATAATAATATTTAATAAATATCATATCATGTTTTAAAAATGTGATAAGATAAATATATTATTTCATTAATTTTTTTAAATAATACTATTATACTAATTTTTTAATTAACAGTATCAATCAGTGAATTTTATTAAATTAGACGACGTTGTTTCGAACAGTAATTGGACTTGTAGTATGTGGATGGCAAGATCAAATACAGACATTATTTGTTTATTTATTTAACGCCTCTTTCATCTTTTTTTTTCTAAAAATATAAATTTGGAGTGATTTTTTTGCAAGCCCTCTTCTATGATAGATTTTACCCATGTTTTGCATCCCTTGAAAGCAGTGCTACCATGATCGAACAGGGCGACGCTAGTGAACTGGATAATCGACCATTGAGTTGATTTCATTTTTAAATTACAATGTTCAATCATGGCAATAATTAAAAAAAAAATGTTACCCGGCTTAGTAATTTTATGTAAAACAAATTAAAATAAGTTATGAAATTCAATTTTTAATCAATTTGTTATTGAATTATAGAATTAAAAATATATATAAAAAACTATATAAGTTAACTCGGATTAACCTGTCAAGTCCGTAATATGTATCATGAAGTTGGGATAGCATTATAAAAAAATTATGAAGTATGATTTCTAACAAATCAAGTGTTGAATGATGAAACTGAAAAAATAAATAAATAAACAATCTAGGCAAACCATGACTAATTGATTAAACTCATGACACAAGTTATAAAATTATGATAACTCTGTAGAAAATATTAAAAAAATTACAAAGCTTTGTCTTTATCAAATCAATTGTTGAAACACATAAGAAAAAAACTAAATCTAAAAGGTCATAATAACTCCATTTTAAGGCCGAATGAAAAAAATTATGAATATTAGTTTTTAAATAACCTAATATTGAATAATAGAATTTAAAAAAAAACTAGAAAAAAAATAAGCCTAGGTTGTTGAAAGATGAAAATAAATAAAATAATTTATAAATATAAACTAGATCAACATGTCAAATTCATAACTCTGATGATGGTGATGAGATAATGATAACTCATCTAAAATAAATAAATAAAATACAAAGCCAAATCTCCAACAAACTAAAAGTTAGATGATGAAATTAAAAAAACATCAATTAGAAAAAGTGCTAAGAAATCCCAACACAAGTTAACCAGGGTCAGCGAGGTCTTGTTTATTTTTACGTTTCAAAAATGCTTTTGAAAAAATTTGATTTTTTTATTTGTTTTAAATTAATATTTTTTAGGTATTTTCACATCATTTTGATGTGTTGATGTTAAAAATAATAAAAAATTATTATAATGCATTTTCGAGTGAAAAATACTTTGAAAAGTAACCACACTCTCAAACACATTCCAAGTTAAACCCTCAATTTGAGTTATATGATCGAGATAAAATCATACAAGGCAAGTAAAAAACACTATAAAGTTTTATTTTTAACAAATTCAATGTGGAATATTGAAACCGATAAAGAACAACTAAATTAATGATACTAATATATAACCCAACACAAATAAAATAAAATAAAATAAAAATTATATAGCACAGTTCTAAAAAAACAAGATGATATCGAAGATCGATTTAAAAAAAAATAAAAGAAAATTAACATGCTGAAGGTATAAACAAAAAAAATAGATTAATAATATTTTATGGATGTGATTTCAGTAGTTTAACCATTCTCTCTAATGTTTTATTATTCAAATAGATGGTGAATAAAAGTGTTTTTTTAATAATATAGTTATTTTTATGAGATCCTCTAATCAATTTAACCCACCTTAAAAATAAGTTATAATGTTTAAAAATTCCATCTGGGCAACTAGTTTAGAATCAACGAATTATTTATTTATTTATTCTGAATGCTTACCTTTTAAAAAAATTAGTTATGTCCCATATAAAAAAAAAAAAAAAAAAGGAAAGAGGGAGCAGAAAAATTGATTTTTGGCTGCAAGAGGGTGTCCGTGGGGACGTGGGCACACAGAAAGTCAAATGCTTCACTTGACTTGACACTTGACAGTGTTGTACTGGAGTTGTTTTTAGTTTTTACATGAACAGCTGACTTGCAAAGTATAAAAATAACTCGGGTTACTCTTAAAAAAATTTCTAAAAAGAAAATTAAGAGAAAAAATGAAATCAATAAGAAAATTAATTTTTCTTCTTCATTTTATGTTTAAAAATTAAATTTTATAAAAGTTATTTTGATAAAATCTATAATTTAACCAATTTAAAAATAACTGGAATGTTTGTTAAAAAATCTGAGGATAAAATATAAAAAAATAATTTTGAAAAGAAATGGAAATAAAAAATAATTTATCTGGGTTGAAAAAAGAAATTAATTAACTTTCTCACGTTTTTAGTACAGCAGGGGAAGAGATGATGACT
>Ga0325403_1007851_pt1 | contig 10203 bp, 8 predicted proteins | sample PopdelMetagenome_19_FD_205665 | JGI IMG/M metagenome (GOLD analysis project Ga0325403, IMG submission 205665) | Populus deltoides microbial communities from Bellville, Georgia, United States - Xylem-PdKOR-R4 | ecosystem: Host-associated > Plants > Phyllosphere > Stem > Wood/Secondary xylem...
GTATATACGATAATTAAGTACAGACTACTACATATATTACAGACAAGAAAATGTTGAATTAATTAGCTTTTTGTTAAGATTTTTATTTACAAAAAAATTTCTTAAATAAAATGGGATTGATAAATATTTCAGATCCAAAGTATTTTGGTTATACATTCAACCAAATTAAAAGTAACGTGAATTTGGCGAACATGTGCACTCTAGATTTAATAGTTTTACCGACGGAATTTTCTGTTGGTATTTACACTAACAGTCTATTTGTGATTATTTTACCGACAAGATCACAGACAGAAAATATTTATCGAAAAAAAACTTGTCGGTAATTTCTAGTTTGTTGGTGAGTCTGTTTTTAATAAATTTACCGATGACTTTACAGATTGAACATACGCGTCAAAAAAAATTGCCTGCTTCATTCTGTTGATAATTCCCTCGGTACAGTTTAGCATATTATTGATAGTTGAACCATATATAATTTCATCGGTAAAATTACACATCATCATTAGAATGTCATCGGTAATTTTGTCGGTAAGTTAACAATTATAGTGACATTTACAATAATTCTTTTCCAACTCTTTAGAATTTACCAACAGACTTATTCCGGTAAGTTAACAATTATAGTGACATTTGCAATAATTCTTTTCCAACTCTTTAGAATTTACCAACGGACTTATTCCGTCGGTGAGTTAACAGTAGCAATGACATTTGCTGTAATTCCTTTTCAATTCTCTGGATTATACCAACAAACTTGTTCCATCAGTAATACAATATGTAATTATCTAAAAATATATTTTTAAAAAAACATATATATTGAAAAAATAAAAAAAATAATTGAAATAAATTACATAAAAAAAATAATTGAAATAAATTACATAAAAATAAATTATCTTAATATAAAAATACATATTTTAATTATAAATTTAAACATTTGTACATTTAAATACAATAAAACTAAAATAGAGGCGGCGCTGGAGGAGAAGGAGGAGGCTAGTCATCGTCAAGACTATGGGGCCAATTAGGGGGTATACATGTACCACTCATCTGTGATCTCATCTCGATTACCACTTGGTGGAGTTCTTCATAATCCATAGTGCGTCGTTTATATTTTTTATTGAGATGGGTCGTCTGATCATGTACTCGTTGGTCCAACATGGCCTCAAACTTTAGAGTTTGACTGCTCAGAACCGATTACAAAATCTAATGGTCAAAACACTATAGGTCGTCTACAAGTTCTCGGTCGTAGTGTTAGAGAGTCAATACACCCAATTTCTATCGGGTCCACCAGATGATCTTGCCTCAAACCACAAATCCGAATCGATATCCAGGTGGTCGAAGGATCGTCATCGTATCTCTTTCAACCGACTACTATATATCTCCTGCAAATAAAAAATAAATTCATCAAATTCAAGTAAATAATAACTTAAGAAAAAAACATGGTTGAAAACCAACATACCATAAAGTGTTGAGCTCAGTTATCCACGAATTATTGCATCCTTTTTTAGTGGTCATCACTTCGCATGTGTGTTTCCACAAAATGCTTTATTAGGCTTGACTCACGTCCAAGAACCATAACCTACAAGATAAAAATATTGTTAGTTAAATATATTTATAAAAAATAAATAAATAAAAAATGGATGTAATTAAAAAAATCGTATCATCCGTTTCGCATGTGAAACAAATAGAACGGAGCCGCTGGTGTGCGTGGTAACAGAACCATGAATATATCGGCTCCGATTCCCTGCACAAGACTGTGATCGTCGTGTGAAACATGCGTACATCATGTGTTAAATGTATTTTGCCCATACAATCTCCAAGAAATATGGCGGCCTGGAATTATTCCAAACTGCCATGTCATTTCAGCATGATAGATTGCTTTCTTTCACATATTTTTTATATTTTTTTATGCCTCGTATAAAAAATAACACAACCTATATGGTACAAATGAATTATCTATAAGTAAATGACAAATAAAATTTTAATATTTGGAATAAAAAAAATTATCCTCATTTTGATGTTATGTGGTTGCAGAGTGATTCTCTCAAACTCTCCTCACAATATTATCACCAGCTCTATCCCATTTAAATTTTTCCTTGCAGTAAAAATTTATAAAAATAAAAATTTCAGTAATTTCAATAAAGTAAAAGAATTTACATAATAAAAAAATTAAGTTAATACTAACTTTAAACCTTGAAAACCATGTATCGACCAACAATTTTCTATTTGTGATGTTTTGAAATCTGGCTTTATTGAAACAATAGAATTTTCATTCATGATTTAAATACCAATGTTATTGTTCTCGCAGTTTCAATGTTTGTAAACCTTAAATTTAATAAATTTAATAAAATATTATTTTTTTCAAAAATTATTAAACATGTCGTTGTGAAAGCATAACAAACTTACATCGAAAAGTTGTCCTTCCACTAGGCCTCATACTTGTGGGTGAATGGATCCCGCTGTGAAAGGATCCCCCTCAACATTACGGCATCGCACTCGATGAGACAACATCGTGAGTCGATGCATGTGCCTCAGGTGCCTCTTTTTGGCCGGCACCTAATGACTTTTGGTTGTCATTATCGTTGCTAGAAGATTTAATAGTTATCCTATCCTTATGACTTGCAATAGGCTTTCCCCTAGGCATCTACATAAATTTACGGGGAAAAAATAAAAAAATTTTATTTTTTAAAAATAATTTGGCAGCACCTCCCCTATACGGGAAGCTACCTAAAGATTTTAATCCTGAAAATAGACAACATGTATGCCACAAACCAATTGATTTTATTCAATTTCTACCATCAATTTTTAATAATTCAATTTCATAGAAAATTCTTATTTTTTACGTGATAATATTTTTAATCCTAAATTTACAAGAATTTATTTTAAATGAAATACATAAAATATAATAATTAAAATTAATCCTACACATTTCATTAAAAATTAACAACAAAATTAAATAAAGAAAATAACTAAAATACAACAAAATAATGAAAAACTTATTTCAATAACAACTACAATTCAACACAATTATTTCTAAGTGGTAATACTTATGATCCTAAATTCACACAAAAAAATATTATAAATAGAATAAATACAAAATAATAATTAAAATTAATCCTATACATTTAATTGGAAATTGAACAACAAATTTTTTTAAAATAACTAAAAATTAAACAAAATAATGCAAAAATTATTTCAATAACAACTAGAATTCAACTCAACTATTAATTCATAAAATTATTTTAACTAATAATTGAGCAAAAACAAAGACAATGAAGAAACAATAATGCAAAAACAAATAACGAATAAGGAATGAAAAATTCTTACCTTAATGACGTACTTAATTTCAGAGTTGAACTAGGTGTAATACAAAAAAAAATGAAAAAACATTGTTGTAAAACCTAAAAAATAAAGAAAAATTAACCCACAAATACATGTTGATTGTGTTGAGAGAAAAAACTATAAAACAAATTAACTCCCAAACAGAATATATATATTACAAAAGTACGCAAAAAAAATAACATTTTAAAATTGTGTTTAAATTAAAAAAAAAAGGTAGATTTGCTCATTTAAGGTGGAGAATCCTCAATAAAATTTGAATAAGAACATGTATATTGACAAATTAAGTGTTGTGTTGGCTGGATTTGTTGTGGGAGGTTGAATCATGTCAAGATTTAAAGGGATGAGTGGCTGTTTGTTACAAAGAAAATTGCACAAGGAAGAAGTAGAAATCAGGGAAGGGGAGAGGAGAGTCGAGCGTCAGGTCATAAGTTAAATATTACCGATGGACTGACCGCTGAAATTATTCTAATACTAACACCATTGTCAATTATATCGGTATAAATGTCACATCACCATATGATTTGCGTTCTTGAATCTTATTGTAATACCGTTCATAATGTCGCCAATATATACTAATGAAAGTTTTTCGTCGGCATATTCATGAATGAATTTTACTGTCAGGTCAATTCCTTGGTAACGTCGTCTATAAAACTTCACGTCATCGTATTATTTAGCTTTTTTTTTATTCTTTCTTTTCCCACCATGATTCCCTCAGTATATACTATGGGAATATTCATGTTGGTATCAACCAATAGATTTAGCGATTGAAAATTCAGTTGGTAAATATTACTGCAATATACCAATGAAAAAATTCTATCAGTGTTTCTGTTTATATTTGTCAATTTTCTAGTAGTGATGCCAAATCCAAAAAACTTAGACTTAGCAGTTAGTCAAGTTCAAGAAAGTTTGGGTCTAGCAAACATGCTAGATCTAAAGAACTTGGACTTGGCAATCAGCCAAACCCAAGGTAATGCAAAAAAACTTGGACTTGGTAGTCAGTTAAGTTCATATAAACGTAAGTTTAACAAACATGTCAGGCCAAAGAACTTAGATATTACCAAGTTTTAAGGCTATATGTCTGATTCTGGATGATCTTCTACAATATAAGAATTAAAAATATGATAAATCATTATGTCTCTCTATCTAAAATAATAATTCATATTAAGGTAATAATTTCTCTATACTTATAGGTGTATACAAGGTCTTTTAAGGGACCTACTATACTACTATCTCATTAATGACATGTAAAAGATATTTACCTTCCATTCGCCGAAAGCAGATGATTTTCATTCTTTCCTTTCTTTGAAAACGACAAGGTTCATGGGGTATAAATACCTTCTGAACTATCTAGGTAAAAGGTAGATAACTTTTCATCTCTTAAGATAAAAGATACATAGATTTTAGAGCATTAACCAACTGAAAAATCAAGAACAAACATCTTTGTTCCTTGAATTTAAGACTGTTTTAAATCATTTATTGCCTTAAGCCATTTTATACATTTCTCATAAATATATTGACTTTATCATCGAAGGGTCTTTAAGTCCTCCCAATTAGAACTGTTTTTGCAGGTATTCAAGTTTCTATTATTAGCCTAGAGTTATTTAGATTAAGAAGAAGAAATCCAAGCACTTGAATATATTGATTAACCACTATCTCAAACACTAAATAACATTTTTGTTACATCTCTTAGATTTTAGAACATCATCATTTATCATACTAACATATGTATTTCTCGACTATTTTCTCATACATAAGCATTATATATAATTTATATATTAATCCCATGCGAAAGCTCTCATTGGTTTTGTTAATTACCCTATAATTAAGTTACTGTGTTATGCTAAAAAGCTGGAAAAGTGTTGTCGGATAAAGTTGAAGTTTCCATTATAACTGTACTTCTATTGGTTTATATACATTGAAGCTTGATTGAATGGGGAGTGGTTGTGGAAATTATGGTTGGGCTTGATGCACACATATTGGGTTAAGATGTTTAAGTATTTTGTTCACAAGTAAATAAAATAATTGTGTGGAAATATTGATATTTTTGTAGATACGAGAATTGTAAACCTACTCTTTTAGATGTATCCATTAATGAAGGAGACTATGACTCAATTGATATAAAATATCACTTAGCTTAACTCCTTTTATAATTAATTTTCCTAGTGTAAGTGATAATTAAAGATAATGCTATGAAAATTTGTAAGAGATAAAGAATGTATGTTTGTCTTAAATTATGGGTCCAAGTGAAAAAAAATATATTCATGTACTTATCCTATATAAAAACCTAAAGCTATCATATTTTAGAGAAATATTTATTTTGTGAGCTTCCATTCTCTATACTTTGGTAGCTAAAGATAGGAAAGAAAAAATGAGTTTTAGGTTACTTTGAAATTTTAGGTAAGAGAGCAATTTGTGTGTGATATCATGTAATCTTTTACTTTCTTATATTGAATTTCTCTGATCATCTTGCTCGTGGAGTAAACCTAACTTGCCAAACCATGCAAATTTCATTTGCTCTTATATAATTAATCATGCTAGTCTTTTTTATATTACTTTACTTGCCAATTGCTTTTAAAGTTCATGGTTATTTCCACTACAAACTGATATCAAAGCTAGGTTTGTTATCAGTTGGCTTTCATGATAACAATAAAAGTAACACCAATGATGAAGTTTGATATGGATAAATTTAATGGTATGAATGACTTTAATTTATGATGTATTAATATGTGCACCTTGTTAGTTCAACAAGATTTCTTTATAGTACTAAAAGATTTAGACAATTCGCTTAAGAGGATGAATGATGAAGAGAAACTCTTTATATGACCAAATCCCTGATGAACCGATTATATCTGAAGCATTGATTGTATACTTTGTATATGAAAGAAGGTATGCCAAATTAAACTTTGATTCTATTGTGTTCATCACCTCCATCTTATAATCATTTTATTGATACTTTATTGTAAGGAAGGAATAGTCTTAGTTCAAATGATGTTAAAGCTTTTATAAACTCTAAAGAGTTAAAAAGACTTGTGTTAAAGAGTCATAGATGATCATGTAAAGGGTTTAATTGTGATCCTGGAAATATTTCTAGTGAAGAGGAAGTTTCAGATAACATGGAAGGTGTTTTAACTATATATATTGGTAGCTCAAGTGATGAGTGAATTCTTGATTCAAGTTGTAAATTTCATATTTGTTCTAATAAAAGTTGGTTCGACACTTGTAAGGTTATCAATGCTATTATTCTATTAGGATACAACAATAGACTTTCTGTTATTGGTGTGAGTACAATTTTAATTAGGATGTATAATTACATTGTTAGGATATTATAGGTTCGACATGTTTCAAAGACAAAGAATAATTTAATTTTTTTTAGTCTTTTTTATTCTCAAGGTCATAGTTATTCTACTAAAGATTGAGTTATGAGGGTTTGTAAGGGTGCTCAAAGAATGATTAAAGAAAAGTTGGTTGATGGTATTTACCATCTTTAAGATTCAATATTTATTATTCAGCTAGTGTCATAAGAACATATGAATGCCATAGGGATGATATAGTTAACCAAACAAGATTTTCTATGTGGTCAGAAATAAGATAAATTGGATTTCTATTAGTATTGTATTTTTGGTAACAATACAAGATGAAATTCAATATAACTATTTATCATACCAAAGGTATTATGGATTATGGTTATTCTGATTATTGGGTTCCTTATTCTATTATGTCAAAAGGTGGAGCACGACTTCTATTAACTTTTATTAATGACCACTTTATGAAGGTTTGAGCGTATTTTATAAAGAGAAAGAGTGACGTGTTTGTCACCTTTAAGCAATGGAAGGCCTTGATTAAAAAGTAAATTGGTAAGAAGATTAAACACATAATAATCGATAGTGATTTTGAATTAGAGTGACGTGTTCATGACCTTTAAGCAATGGAAAGCCTTAATTAAAAAGTAGACTGGTAAGAAGATTAAACACATAATAATTGATAATGATTTGGAATTCTAGTCAGGTGAGTTTGTTGAGTTCTACAAGAATAAAGAAATTGTTAGACATCACACAGTCAAGAATACACCAAAAAAAAAAATAAATTGGATTGCAAAACATATGAATATGACACTTTTAGAAAAAGCACATTGTATATTTTTATGAGCTAGATTGTCAAAGGACTTTTAAGCTGAAGCAGTTAACATGGCTTGTTCTAGTGGATAGATCTTATCTCTAGTTTTAAATTTAAAGACTCTATATGAAGTATGGTTTGGTTTTCCAACTAATTACTATAAACTGAGATTATTTGATTATCCTACTTATGCTCATATTAAGAAAGATAAATTTGAGATGAGAGCGAGGAAATTCATATTCCTAGAATTTACATTTGGAGTGAAGGGATATCAATTATGGTGTGTTGATCCTAAGTCATCGAGTTTTATTACTAATAGAGATGTGACCTTTGATGAGTTTGCTATATTTCATAAGAAAAAAGAGTCGAATGGTGTTAATGCTGAGATGAACAAGAGTACTAGTAAGTAGGTGAAACTTATGGTTAAAGCTTTAGAGATAATGTAGAAATATGCTTTAATTGAGCCAGTTGAGGAATCGGTGTAAGATATTGTTGATAAAAATACACCTAAAGAACAACTTTATAGTATTGTTATAAGAAAATAAAAAAGACAGATAAAAACATCAATTAAGTATGGCTATGCTGATTTAGTTAATTTTGACTTGAATATTAGAAAGAATCTTGATAGTCATAAGTCGTATTCTTATAAATAAGCAATTTTTTGGAAAAAAATCTTTTTAGTGAATGTTGTTATGAATAAAGAGATTGAGTTTTTTTTTTTATAAGAATCGGACATGAAAGCTAATTAAGCCATCACAGGGCCAGAAAATTATTAGATGTAAAATGAGTTAACAAGAGGAAAGATGAAATCTCAGGGATTGAGGGTGCAAGGTTTAAAGCACGCCTAGTTGCTATGTGTTTTACATGAATAAAAGGTGTTGATTTTAATAAAGTGTTCTCTCTAGTTGTGAAACATAGTTATATCAAGGCATTATTTGTTATGATTGCTTTATTTGACTTAGATTTTGAGCAGTTGAGCGTCAAAATAACTTTTCTATATGATAAGATGGAAGAGATGATTTATATTTATCGATTAGAGGGTTTCATTTCTTAAGGTAATGAAGACCATATGTGTTTATTAAAGAAATTGTTGTATGGATTGAAGCAATCATCAAGATGACATTATAAAAGGTCTTATACTTTTATGCTTAGACATGGTTACATTAAGAGTGACTATGATATTTATGTACTTCAAAAAGCTCTCAGATGATTTATTTGTATACTAGTTGTTGTATGTTGAAGACATGTTGATTGCCTCCAAGAACATGTTTAAAATTAACAATTTGAAAGATCAGTTGAATTGTGAGTTTAAAATGAAGGTTTAGGTGTAATCAATAAGATTTTAGGTATGAACATAGGTAGAGATCTAAGTGTAAGCAAGTTACAATTGTCATATAGGAATTATCTTGAGAAGGTACCTGAGCATTTTGGTATGCATGACTGCATGTTAGCAAAACACTCCATTTACATTATGTTTCAGGTTATTTTCAGCCTTGTCATAGAAACTGAGGAGGAGAAGGAGCACATGTCAAGTATTACTTGTACTAGTATAGTTGGAAGCATTAGTATGTTATAATCTGCACCCGTTCAGATATTTCACATGTTATTACTGTGGTCACCAGGTTTATAGGAAATCCTAGTAAAGTTCACTAACAAGATATGAAATGGATACTCTAATATCTTAAAAGTAGTATGAATATTGGTTTGGTATATGATAAAGGTAGCAACATTAGAGGTAGTGTTAAGGGTTATGTAGATTCAAATTATGCTAATGATTTGAATAGAAAAAAATTATTGACAGGTTATATTTTTACTTCCTCAAGGGGTGCAATTAGTTGGAATGTAATTTTTCAATCCACTATTACCTTGTTTACAATAGAGGCCAGGTATATGACATTGACAAAGATATGGAATAAACTTTATAACTAAAAGGTTTGGTTGATAATCTTGGTTTATCACATGAGTTAACTATTAAGCATTGTGATAATAGGAGTGTTATTCATCTGGACAAGAATCAAATATACCATTAAATGATTCAATATATTAATGTCAGGTATTGCTTCATTCTAGATATCATGTTATATGGTGTTATATAAGTGAAGAAGGATTACTACAATTGAGAACCCTATAAATATGTTTACAAAGCCTATCTCTATAATCAAGTTTATACGTTACCTAAACTTGATTGGTTTGTGTTGTACTTGAGAGGTGTTCAAGTTTCGTAAGTTGATTCAATTTAAATTAAGATTGAGAATTGTTGGGGTTGCTTTAAATTGTGAAGCCAAGTAAAGAAATATCCATGTATTTAGTCCATATAAAAATCTAAAATTATCATATTTTAGGGCAAAACTTATTTAATGAGTGCTTTTATTTTATATACTTTGTTGGCTAGAGAGGGGAGAGAAAAAATAAGTTTTGAGTTATTTTAAGATTTTAAATGAAATAATAGTTACATGTGACACCTTGTAACCTTGTATTTTCCCATAAAAAAAATTATTTGACCAACTGGCTCATCTAGTATAGGCCTAAATTTCCAAACTATATAAATTCTATGTAATTGTGCTTAGTTTTTGTTTATATTTCTCAACTTGGCATTTGGGTTTTAAAGTTTAAGACTGTTTCCACTGCATAATTAATGCACATGGAAAGCCTAGTGAATTTCTCTAGCTGGAAAGTATTCTCCAAATTCAACTCCCTTTTCAAGCTACAGTAAAAGAAGAAATCTGAGACAAGATTTTAAGCAAGAAAATTAACCAC
>Ga0325403_1007852_pt1 | contig 10200 bp, 7 predicted proteins | sample PopdelMetagenome_19_FD_205665 | JGI IMG/M metagenome (GOLD analysis project Ga0325403, IMG submission 205665) | Populus deltoides microbial communities from Bellville, Georgia, United States - Xylem-PdKOR-R4 | ecosystem: Host-associated > Plants > Phyllosphere > Stem > Wood/Secondary xylem...
TTTCTTTTGCATATAGCTTATTTTCTTTTTCATGTCTGGTTGGGTGCCATATAAACCCAGCTGAAATATTATTCTATTCATTTAATTTACTTATCAATTAAATATTCTCTTTAAGTAAATTTTTTTTAATAAAAAACACACAAATTATAGAAATTTAATTGGTTTTGCAGCCGACTTCACTAATTCTTGCAAGCTCCATCAATGCTGAAAGATAAATTTTATTTCAGACTACTTCGATTTATTGTTCGTATATGTTTAATTTCCTTTTCAACACTATATATGCAACCTTATAGTTTTTTAGCTTATGTTTATTCAAGATTATGTGCTCTTAAGCTGGCGAAGCAAGCAGTCTCTTTTCAAGCACCGCGCGTGTGAGCTTTCTTGTGAGAATGATCAGAAAGTGAGCGTCGGTTAAGTGAAGAGCAAGAATCAACGAGAGGCTGGTGCAGGCAATCGTAAAAACTTCAGCGATCTTGTATTCATGAGGCTCAAATTCAACATTTTTCAGTATCCTGTTGTGGTTCAACAGAAGACTAGACACCTGGTTTTCTGTAGTTATAAATATGAAGTACTACTCATCCTAATGTTCTTGAGACGTACATATATGGATGGTGGTGATATATATATATATATATATATATATATATATATATATATATATATATATATCACCACCACCAATATATGTACATATATTGGTTTGAGCCAGTTTTGAATTATTAAGGAAAATTAGTGTGTTTTATATATGAGAATGATATATAAATTATGTTTTAATAAATAAAGGATTAAATAGATGTTTTTATGATAGAATGAGATTAGTAAGTATTAAAAAGCTTCGGGTATTGTATGAATTGAAAAAAAAAACTAAAAATTGAACTAACATCTCATGAATTGTATAAAATGATATATGAATTAGGATTACCAAATGATATGGTCATTCGGTTGATAGGAACAATAATGAAGTTGGCTACTATCTAAATCCTTTTGATCAAACTGGTCAACTATTTGTTTCATGCTTGGCATATTGCACTCGGGATAACTAAAAACCTCTTCATATCTTGGGATATTTTATTTCCAATATAACTATGAATGTGATTTCATTTTAAAATTACAACCCAGTGCACCTGAGGCTTGGCAATATATGCCAAGCCTAACCATGGCTAGGTCTAGCTAGCCTTGGACACAACGCCCCTTTACTATGGCGTGTTTGTATTCAGAAAAAATTATATCCGTATTTTTTTCTTGATTTAGTATTTTTTTGGTAAAGACATATAAAGATATAGTGATAAAATTTTGGTTCATTAGATACCAATCATTTTTATGTTTGTTGAGTTAATGAAATCTAAATTCTTTAAAACCTCTTTATTTCTTGGGATATTTGATTTTCAATATAACTATCGATGTGATTTCAATTTAAAATTAGGACCCAGCACACCCGGGGCTTGGCACATTGTCAAGCCCAACCATGGCTGGGTCCGGCTAGCTCTGAACACAGCGCCCCTCCACTAAGGCATGTTTGTATTCAGAAAAATTATACCCGTATGTTTTTTTTTTTTTAGTATTGCTTTGTTTAAGACATATAAAGATATACTAATAAAATTTTGATTCATCGATACCATGCATTTTTATGTATGTTGAGTTAATGAAATCTAAATTCCTAAAAACCTCATTCATGTATTAGGATATTTGATTTCTAATATAACTATGAATGTGATTTCATTTTAAAATTAGGACTTAGCGCACTCTGGGCTTGGTATATTGCCAATCCCAACCGTGGTTGGGTCTGACTATTGGCTACACACAAACCCTATACCAAAGGCTCTACGCGTTAAAACAAGAAGGTAAATCAGTTAACAAATATACTGATGAATCTTACCAATTAGTAGCTAGGAATAATTTGGCAGAAACCAAAGAGTAACTGGTGGTGTGGTAATTAAGTGGGTTATGATAATCTATACAGGACGTGTTGTGCCGATAATATTTGTGAATAGTTTTGGAGGCGTATCAAAGGACCTTGACAATGGATAAGTAGCAAGTTAATAGGGCTATTAACATAAATTTCTGGGGGGAAATGAATAATATAAGAGAACACAACAATAACTAGAGGATGATGACCATCCTACCCAAGCCAACTGAACTCAATAGACTTCACAGATAATAAGTCAGGGTTTTGTTTTTTATTTCAAAATTTGTTTTTATAGATATAAAGAATAGAGCATCAAGCTAACGAGTGTAACAAATCTTAGAGTTATCCGAGTAAGAATATGTTGATATAGGAATTTGTGGATGTGGCTGATATTATTTATAATGACTTAAATAGTAGTGAAGAGATTTTGCATGGAGATAATGGTACTACCTTTGTCATTATAAAGAATTTGTTGATGCCCAGTGTGATTCAAAAAAAGATTGATAGTGCATTATTATTTTATATTCTATATGGACCAGAAAATATAAGGTATGTAGCTTGATAATGGACAATGGTAGATTTTAGAATGTAGAGTCAACGAGGGTAGTAAAAAAACTCCAGCTAGCAACTGAAAGTCATCCTAAGCCCTACAAACTAACATGGATGAATAAAGACATTAAGGTAATTATTGATAATGTGTAATGTGATGTGGTATTGATGGATGCATGCCATGTTCTGTTGGGGAGGTCATGGTAGTTTAATATAAGTTTTATTCATGATAAGAGGAGGAATATGTATACCCTCAGTATTAAGATGAAATGTATAGTATTGGCATCTATAAGGAAGAAAGTGGAGCTAAAAACTAAAAAGATGAAGAATTTATTGTCTTTATCGTAGTTTATAGAGAAAATGAGTGAACGAGTAGTTTATACCCTAATACTTGGTAGTAGTAAAATTCAAGAAGAGGATGATGTTGATGAAAGTACTAAAAAAATAAAAGATATGCTAATAGAAAGTACATATTTAATGTTAGAAGAGTTGCCTCAAGGATTGCCTTTTATAAGAGAGATACAACACTGGATTAATTTGGTTCTAATTATAGTTTACCAAACAAACCAACACATAGGTTTATCCCAATAAAAGCTAAAGAGTTGCAAAGGTAGGTGGTGGAGTTATTGGAAAATAGGTATATTTGAGAAAACATTAGTCTGTAGTTTCATCCTTTTTAGTCTTAGAAAATATTAGTTTCTAGTAGATTTGTGTAGACAGTCGATTCATGAACCAAATAACGATGAAGTACATGTATTCAATTCCATGACTAGATGACATGCTGGATCAATTAGCAGGTTCTAAGGTATTTTTCAATATTGATCTCAATAGTGGTTATGATCATATTAGAATAAAATTGATGGATGAGTGGAAAACAACTTTTAAAACACAGGATGAGTTGTATAAATTGATGGTTATGTAGTTTGGCAAGTCCAATGCTCACAACACTTTTATAAGGTTCATGCATCAGGTATTGAGATCATTAATAGACATATTTATTATGGTTTATTTTAAAGACATCCTGATTTACAGTCTCACTCCAAAGTCTTATTTAGAGCATCTACTAATTGTCTCTAACACTTTACAGAATAAGAAGTTATTTATCAACTACAAGAAGTGTAAGTTGTTCACTGGTAATGTTACTTTTTCTAGATTTTGTTAGATTAATGGATGGATTTCGGGTTGATCTTTCAAAGTCACGATGATTGTAGAATGGCCAACGCTAAAAAAATGTTCTATAAAGTTTAGAGTTTTCATAAACTTGCATCATTCTACAGAAAATTCATTCAAGATTTTAGCTCTTTGATTGCATTCATTAGAGAGTGCTTAAAGGGAAGAAATTCCAAGTGGATAGATGATGTCGAAGATAAGTTTTAGCTAGTGAAGCAGAAGATGATTAAAGCTCTTTTATTTGCACTTTTTGACTTTGACAAACTATTTGAATTCAACTCTGATGCATCTTGGATAGGCCTTAAAGGTGTTCTTATCCAAAATGGACAACCAAATGCCTTTTTTAGTGAGATATTATCTAGTTCAAATAAAAACTACTCTACATATGATCTAGAGTTTTATGTTATTGTTCAGGCTCTAAAGCATTGCAAAATTACCTTTTATAAAAGGAGTTTATTCTAATCATAAATCATGAAGCTTTGAAGTATATAAATAGGTAGTATAGGTTAAGTCATTGGCATACAAAGTGGATGTCTTTTCTTTCAAAGTTTACCTTTTTATTGATGCACTAATATAGCAATCTTAACAAAGTAGCTAACACCCTCAGTAGATGAGTTACCCTGCTCAGTACTATACATGCCTAAGTGATGGGGTTTGATACTTTTGAGATTTATAGTCAGGTGACTCTTCTTTTGAGTAAGTTTATACAGAATTGGTGGATGAAGGTAACTGAGATAACGTAATGCTTGTGAATTGTCATTTATGAGTTGCATTGTGAGAAATACTATGAGCGTGATAAAACAATAGCCTTGGTGTCATTAAATTATTATTGGCCTAAGTTGTTAAGTTAAGTATCCAGTTTTGTAAAAAGATGTACTATTTATTAAAGGTCTTAAGGTTCCTTATCGAAAGTGGGGCTATATACTCAATTGCTAGTTCATGATGCTTAATGGTTGGATGTTAGTATGGATTTTGTGTTGGGCTTACCTCATACCTAACAAGCAATGGATTCTTTTTTTTTTTTGGACAAGTTCTAAAAAATAATCCATTTCATAACAAGTTGAAAGACATGGTTGCATCCTAGATAGCCCACATTTACTTTAACAAGGTGATTTTCTTACATGGTATCCCTAGGTCTATCATTTTAGACAGAGATGTGAAGTTTATGAGTAACTTCTGAAAGAGATTATGGGGAAAGTTAGGAACCTAGTTGAATTTTAACAGTGCTTATAATCCTTAAACAAATGGACATATATAGGTGGTTAACCGTAACCTTGGATGCTTGATGTGAAGTTTGGTGGAAGAATAGCCAAAATAGTAGGATATCACCTTCTTTGAGTAGAGTTTGCTTATAACATGTCTCAAAATTTGATCTTCCAATCGAGTCCATTTGAGATACGCTACAAACAGAATCCTTCTAGCGTGATAAAGTTAACACATGTTCTTCGTATTAGATGATTGAGTGTCCAAGCTGATGGTACGTAGATTACTTATGAGGTAAGTAAAACAATACAAAATATATGGCCCTAACCGATATCCATCAAAGAAAAGTGGTGTTTGAGGTAAGTAATTGTGTGTGGGTAGTACTCTCTCGTGACAAGTTTCTAGTAGGAGATTATAACAAGTTGATGAAAAAATAAATAGGCCCTTGCTAGGTGTTGTAAAAAATTAATTATAATGCTTATAGACTTCACCTTTCTAGCCATCTGAAAAATTTTGATGTCTTTAACATGCAACATTTGACATCTTATTTGAAGAAAGAATAGAACTCAAGGACAGGTTCTCTCTAACCAGAAGAGAATAATGCAATCAGGCTTGTAGAAACTAAAGGTTTTGTGCAGTCAGTGGGTATCTACTATAGCTAGATGAAGATTTGCCACAAACAATCTATGTGGATGAACTAATAGATGCTTTTATAAACCAGTGAGATGAAATTGAAAAAACAATATTTTAAAAAAGAACAAAAAAACCGACTAGGATCCATCTAAGTCAATTAGCCAAATTTGCAATCTGAGTGTGAGAACATGATAAGGTTGTAGAAACAAATTGAATAAAATAATGAAGCTTAATTCTTAAACCCACCAAATGTTGAAGGGTAAAATTGAAAAAAAAACAACATAAAAAAACTCGAGTCGAGTCAACTCGAGTTAACTCGGATCAACATGTCAAAGTCGTGATTTAAAACATGAAATTGTGATATTGAATGATGAAATTTAAAAAAAAAATCAATTTTATAAAAGACCTAAAAAAAGAGTCTAGTTAGGCTACTCTTCCAAACCAATAACTTTGGGTCATGAAGCCTAGATTACCCAATGGATGGAAAACCCAAAAAATTCAAGAAGTAAAAATCCTAATCGACAAAATAGTCAGGAATAAAATTTAAAAAAAATTAAAAAGGATTCAAAACAAAAGTAATAGCATCAAAAGAATAAAGACCAAATTTGATATTAAAACTAAATGAAACAAAATATTGAGGGATAAAATTGAAAAACAAAATCAATTTAAAAAAATGATAAAAAAACAAAACAAATAGAAATCAAAAGAATTAGAACCAAATTTGATACTAAAATAAAATAATATAACACCTTTAACTTTTCCAGGCCAACACATTTTTCGAGGAAAAGAGACTGAAATGAGGGAGAAAAAAGACATTAGAGCCTCATCGTTGCACTGTTGCGCACACGCGACCCACCACCAAAAAGGTCTCGTTGTGGCAATTCAAATGCATCCACGGATGGTGGTGGTAAGCCATCAAAAGAGGTTGTACATGCCTTAAAAGCATGACAATCTCTCCCCACACTAGCATGTTCAATGCATAAACCAGACAAGTTGTCCTGGTTGACTTTTCAATCCTGGATATTTTCTTTTTTATGTGTTGATGATGTGTTTTTAGGTTGGAATGACTAAACAATTGGGTTTTTTAAGCAAATGAGTCATTGTCTTAATTTTCTAGCCACCATAATGATGTCTGAAATCTAAACAAAAGACACATAGTAAGCCCTAAAGGTCGTTCACACTTTTAAAAAATTTAAAAATAAATAAAACCAAGCCCGAACCCTCAAGCTTAGGCTTTAATGTCCACCTATATGCCTGAGTTTTTCATTATAATATCTTAAGAGCATTGGGTCATAGGCCCATGATCATGGGATATATATTATTGAACCTGTTTGTATTCATTACCTAGATCATAGATTTGGCGAATTAAGACATGAAACTTGGGCTTATTTTTTTCTAATATTTTTTTTTAATTGATATACTTTCTTAATATGTCTCTTTTTTTAAATAACTTTTAAATATATGTTTCAATTAATATCCTTTGTGATTATTATTTTTGCATATTTAACTCTTTTTGGATAAAGATTTTTGTTAATGGTATTATGTGTATTTAATGTTTTAGAAGATTATTCCGATTCATCTATAATTTTTTTATCTTTTGCATAAATGAAATGTATTTTTTAAAATAAAAAATGTTTTTTATATAATTATTATAATATGTGCAACCTTGCATAATATTTATTTTCTAATATATTTTTTCCTTTTGTTTTGCTCAATCAATTTATTGTGTTTTTATTTTTATTATTTTTTAATTGAATAAAAAATAATTTTAATAAAAAAATTCAATAAATACAACCGGAAAAATATTTCATCTTATGAGATTAAATATCTTAATCTATATTTGTTTCTTGATTTTTGAATTTTATTTTTATTTGTCGTTAATAATTTTTTTTCGTTTATTAACACGTATAATTCTTAATTTATTTGATTATATATATATATAACTTTTTTGATTTACATTTAAATTTTTTTATTTATAAAAACATGTCAAAAAAGGCTTACATATATTTTTTTTTTTTTTGATAAAGAAAAATATATCTGGCCCAGGTCAAATAGCAAGTATATTCAAGCATAAGTGGTAGATTTTCCCTCGAAATAATATCTTCCTTACTCTCACAATAAAAAAATTAAAAGGAAAAAAAAAAAAGAAACTTTGTTGATATAAAACATGTTTTTGTGTGTCATATGGGAATTGGTTAACTCAAAGATAAGGTGATCGAAATCTGATTCTGTCAAAATATCAAACACCCTGGTAAGTCAGGCAAGTTAATCAAGCACTGGGCATTGTAGATATCATATACCATCGATTTTCTAACATCTCATTCTAAAACTAAGTTCAATTTGCATTGTAGTTGTGATCGTTTCCGCATAAGTTCAAATCCCTCATTGTTTCTTCTACAAAGAAAATTAATGACAAGAAGATATTATTATTTTTTTATAATCAACCTAACAGTTAAACATAAAACAACTTGTAGATCAAACAACTATTCTATATACTTTTTGATAATAAAAGCGATGGATCTAGTGCCAACGCAGCTAGAGGTAACTAAAAACGAGAGTTAACCATCTAATAGATAATTCAATGGTAAGAAACTTGAGATGGTTTTATATTCGAGTCTTATGATTGCTAATATTAATGGCCACTGGAAGCTTACCTAGTCGTTAACTTTAAGATCCGTGAAAATTAGTCGAGATGCACGCAAACTGACCCTGACACCCCACGTAAAAGAAAGAAAAAAAAAGAAGAAGCCTGGAGTTATATACCCATTATCTTGTTATCCGAGGGTGTAAACTAACCCTTTTGTTTGACTGTTTGAGAGGCCACATGAAAGCTGTCCTGGAAGGATGACAAAGGCATTGAAAACTCCCACATTCTCCTTCCTAAAGCACCGATGTTTTGAGCATTGATGATCATTGTATTTGAATCCAAAGGGTCTTGTTTTATTATTTTATTCTAATGACACAACAACCATTGGCATAGTTCTGATGTTTTGAGTGCTTCAATGGATTTTCATGATAAAAAATAATTGTTGAGGATATGTTCAGGAGATCATGACCAGTAACTGATATATTGGTAATATTAGAGCAGGAAATCGCTTCTAACTTTCAGCATCTTATACCTCCTGCTCAAACAATCACCTCACTTTTAATCTCACAGTGGGATAAGAAAATGAGCTGGTCTGGACGGGGCTGGTCATGTCATCTTCTGCCTCCTCGTGTTGAATTTCATTATCAACTTACTTTCTCGCAATCATGCTCCGAAGATGAAAGGTCTGCTTTACTCAAACTTAGGGATGGTTGCTTGGAAGGCTGGAACAGATTGCTGTTCGTGGGATGGAGTCACATGTCATGGAGTCACAGGTCATGTTATAGCTCTTGACATTAGTTGTCGTGGTCTTAGAGACAACCTCAATCCCACTCTTCCAACTTTCAGACCTTCGGAGACTAAATCTTACTTTCAATTATCTTAACCTCTCAAACACATGGTTCTTAGGTCAAGTCCCATATAAAATCTCTCACTTGTACAAATTGATCTCTCTCGATCTATCTTTTAATGGACCATTGACACTAGAAGGCCCAGCTATGAAAATGATTGTCCAAAACCTTGCTCTAGTAAGAGAGATTTTCCTTGATTATATAAATGCCTTCAGTTGATCTTGGTTCTTTGATGAACCTTTCTTCTTTAACTTCCAATTTGCTTCAACAACCATTTCCAACTCCTTCGCAATCTATGTATTCTTTTAATAGCAAACAATAAACTGACTGGAGAAATCCCACCTTGGATTTGCAGTATCACCACCTTCCAGATCATTAACTTATCTAATAATAGTTTGAGTGGCAACATTCCACAGTGCTTGGGGAGCTTTTAGCACTGAACTATCCGTGTTGAATTTGGGGATGAACAACTTCCATGGCACCATTCCTGAAACATTGAAATAAAATAAGAAGTCTTGACTTGAATGCCAATGAATTAGAAGGATCATTACCACGATCCTTAGTTAATTGCAAAATGTTGGAAGTCCTCGATCTAGGAAACAATTACATACATGCCCAATTGGCTGCAAACTCTTCCTAAGCTGCAGGTTCTGGTGCTGCGCTCTAACGGACTCCATGGTTCCATAGATAATCCCATTGTGATATCTCCTTTCTCTAGTCTGAGAATCATTGATCTCTCACATAACGAGTTCACTGGCCTTCTGCAAATTTTCAAGCTATGAAGAAAGTGGATGAAGTTAAAGCTACACCCGAGTATTTGGGGGGGGGGACTATATTATCAGGATTCTGTGGTTTTGACGATGAAAGGGACTGAGGTTCCAATGGAGAGAATCTTACAGGCATTGACCTATCAAGCAATCAATTTGAAGGACAGATTCCAGAGGAAGTCGGACTTCTTAGTTCACTCGTAGTCCTTAATTTTTCAATGAACAGCCTTATTGGTCAAATATCATCATCGCTTGGGAACCTGAAAGCACTAGAATTTAGATCTATCATCAAACAGGCTTAGTGGAGACATTCCTGAACAATTAACAAGGCTGAACTTTCTCGCAGTACTTAACCTCTCATATAACCAGCTTGCAGGCCCAATTCCTCGAGGCAGTCAATTTGATAACTTGCAGATTGATTCATATGTTGGAAACTTGAGGTTGTGCGGATATCCATTATCAGTGAAATGCAGCAATGATGTGACCCCACAGCCCCCACCATTCCAAGAGAAAGAAGATCTTGCAAGCTTATTCAAT
>Ga0325403_1007853_pt1 | contig 10200 bp, 4 predicted proteins | sample PopdelMetagenome_19_FD_205665 | JGI IMG/M metagenome (GOLD analysis project Ga0325403, IMG submission 205665) | Populus deltoides microbial communities from Bellville, Georgia, United States - Xylem-PdKOR-R4 | ecosystem: Host-associated > Plants > Phyllosphere > Stem > Wood/Secondary xylem...
AACTTATACTATAATGTTTGTGCTGTATTAAACAGAAGAACAGGCCTACTAGTCTCTCTCTCTTTTAATTTACTTTTATTTTTTTCAAATATTCATTGACTGTTATTAATTATTTGATTATCAACTTCGAGCTCAAAAGCCTAAAGAAAAAAAACAAGCTGCCCGCTCATCCTGTTTTTTTCACTTTGGATAATGGGAATCTTCCTCACTCATTCTAGTTTTTTTTTTTTTTCTAAATAAAAGAATGAAAATATATAAATTCTATGAGTTTAATTATTAATATGCATACATATATATTATTGATGGATTATATATTATGATAATAATTAGCTAGCTAAAGTTGTTAATTTCTCCTTCGGTCTTTGTTGCAATCAATTTCATCCGCCGGTTGTAATAGTGTTCGAGTTAATTACTTGGCTACAAACAACTCCAACCCGGTTTATTATAAGAAAAGCTAAATAACATGGGAAAAGTATTGTATTTTTTCTTATAAAATATTGTAAATTACTATAGTATTTTTTAATGTTTTTTTTAACACGTGGTTTTTCTATGATTTTTTCAAAATTATTTTTATCAATTTTATTTTTTAATATTGAGATGATTGAGAATTTAGTTTTATATTTTTTTCTTTTATTTTGTCTTTCTACGAGGTTAGCGTGTTTTGCGGGTTTATCAAAGTAATCCAAGCTGCTCTAGTTTCTGAATGTGGTGTGTTTTTTTTTTAATAATGTATGGAAAATATTGTAACTTTATTCACAAAATACTATGGATTGCTATAGTGTTTCCTCACATTATTTTTGTTTTACACTTAGTTTTTTTTTGTTTGATTTTTTTCAAAATACACTATAACTTTCATCACATAACGTTGTGAATTGCTATAGTGTTTCTCCACATAGTGTTTTTTTTTTTTACACATGGTTTTTTTATGATTTTTTTAAAATTATTTTTGTCGATTTTATTTTTTAATATTAGGATGATTGAGAATTTAGTTTTGTAATTTTTTGTCTTTTATCTTGTCTTTCTATAAAGTTAGCGTGATTTGCGGGTTTGTCGAGGTAATCCAGTTTATCCTAGTTTATGGATGTAGTGTGTTTTTTTTTTTAATGATATGGGGAAAGCACTGTAGCTTTCCTCATAAAACATTGTGAATTGCTATAACGTTTCCCCACATTGTTTTTTTTTTTTACACATGGTGTTTTTTGTTATGATTTTTTCCAAAATTGTATTTGTTGATTTTATTTTTTTAATATTGAGATGGTTGAGAATTTAGATTTGTAATTTTTTTTTATTTTATCTTTCTATGAGGTTAGCGTGGTTTGCAGGTTTGTCAAGGTAACCGAAGTTACCCAAGTTTATGAATGTGGTGTGTTTTTTTAATTGAACTTGACTTTTTATAGTCTATTTTTTTCTCATATTGTTAAAAAAATAATAGTTTTAAAAAAGAATCATGTTATTAAACTTTATGAAGTAACAAAAATTAAAGGATATGGGGGAAGCCACTGTTTACCCAACACCCTCTATATTGTGGATTACAATAGTAATCCATAGTGTTTTGCTTTCTTTTTCTTTTTTCATTTTGTTTTTGTTTTTGAATTTTTGTTATGATTTTTTTTCAAATCTATTTTTGTTGATTTTATCTTTTAAAATTAAGATTGTTGAGAATTTAGCTTTGTAATTTGCTTCTTTTTATTTTGCCTTTATATAAGGTTAGCATGTTTTACAAATTTGCCAAGGTAACCCAGGTTGCCCCGGTTTACGAGTTTGGTGGGTTGTCTTTTTTTATTTTTTTTAATTGAACTTAACTTTTTTATAATCTATTTTTTTCTTATATAGTTAGAAAAATAGTTTTAGAGAAAAGTCATGTTATCAAACTTTATAAAGTAACAAAAATTAAAGGGTGTGAGGAAACCATTGTTTACTAATACATATATTATACTGTGAATGACAATAGTAATCCATAATATTTTGTTTTCTTTCTCTTTTCTTTATGTTTTTGAATTTTTGTTATGATTTTTTAAAAAAATATTTTTGTCGTTTTCATCTTTTAATATTAGAATAGTTGAGAATTTGGTTTTATAATTTGTTTCTTTTTATTTTATATTTCTATAAGGTTAACATGGTTTGCGAGTTTGTTAGAATAACCCGGGTTGCCCTAATTTATGAGTTTGGTGGTGTCTTTTTTTTTAATTGAGCTTAACTTTTTTATTGTCTATTTTTTTCACATATAGTTAATAAAAATAGTTTGGGGGGAAAAAGCTATGTTATTAAATTTTATAAAGTCCATTGACCTATTCACATGTTTGACTGATTAACTTAGTTCGCGGGTCTGACAAGTTTAATTTTTTTTTTTAAAAAAATCATCCTTAGATATTGGGTTAATTGGGAATTCGGTTTCACAATTAGTTTCATTTCGCCTTTTATAAGGTTATTGTGATCTAAAAAACATCTCGGTATTGAGTTAGTGTTTGATTTCATAATCATCTATTTTTATTATCATATAGTGAAATAAAAAATAGATTAAAAAAATTATAATCTCAGTGGAGTTCGTAACCCAGTTCACATGTTTGATGTACTAGACCAACTTACCTGATTCACAAGTTTGACGAGTTTACCCACCGATAGGATATGTTTTTTTTTTTTGGTCTTTTAATTGTTTGTAATTTATTCTTTTTCGATTTCATCATTTAATATTAGATTGGTTGAGAAATGAACTGCATTATTGATTTTTGTTTGCTTTTTAGGGATAATTGTCTCAAATAAGTGTCTATTTTTAGGTTGGTGCTTAATTTTATGAGAATATATTTTTATCATATAATTACATAAAACAATTATATAAAAAAAAGTTATTAAACCTAATAGAGTCCATGACCCGGGTCGCAGAGGGGTGAGTTCGATCATTATCTCAATATTTTTTAAAAACATTATTATCTCGAAGTTTTTATAAAAGCTAAGTCATGTTTTATCGATCATCAAGATTGCATTTGGACCTATGAAATTGATCAATTTAAATCGAGCTAGATCTCATATGGTTTAATTAAAAACTTGACTTAGATAAAAAAAAAAATTGAGTCGAAGGGTTTCAAAATTAACTCATTTGGTTAGTTTTAATAACACTATTAAAAAAAATTGTGTGCTATTAATATGTTTTTACATTAAAAAAAATGATCCAACTCGCGGCGAAGCGCGAGCCAATATACTAGTATAAACATCAAAGGAGGTGGCTTTTTGTTTTTGTTTTTGTTTTTCATTCCTATCCTTTTTTTTTCCTCTCTCATTTTCATCGGGTTTTTTTTTAATTTTATATTTTAACATTTGCTTGATTTTGAATTTATCTTCATAAAGTTTTTAGATTTACTTTCTATAAAGTTATCATAGTTTCAAATAAACATCCCAATATTTGGTTTATGCTCGATTTTACTAGCAACTATTTTTGTTATCGTATAATGAAGTAAAAGATAGTTAAAAAACAAAGTTTTTAAACTCAGTTGATGTGAACCTCATGATCACGTGTTCATGCAACTCACAACAAGATTTACAAAGAATCTTGGAAAGCCAAAACATGTCTAATAGGAGTGTGACACAATGGAAACTTGTCCCAAGACATCAATAGTATTGGAATAAGAACCCCCGCCCTATAAATACCAATTCAAGAACAATAAGTATAAGAAAGACATTACGAAGCCAATTAATCTTTGAAAAAGTCAATTTAGTTCATTAGAAAACCCAAGAATGCGAGAATCTCTCTCACACAAGCTGAATAAATTTGGCAGCAATATTATTATCAAGTCTTAATATTTTGTACTTAAAAAAGAGTATTTATACTCTTGAAAATAAAAAATTTACATTAATGGGTCAAACATGCAACCAATTTAAATAAAACTCAAACTAATTAAAATAAGATTTAAAAATAATAAAAATAAATAAAACAATAGTCTAAAATTATTTTTCACGTTTTGCCATATATGATAGTGAGATATACTCAAGATAAATAATTGTTGAAGAATTCTTACTAAATAAAAATCTGATACCTTGAAAAATAAGAATTAATTTCTAAACAATTAATTCTTTTTATTTGATTTGGAATCCTTGTAAAATAAGTTAACCAAAGGTTGCCACATAAGTTCCCAATAGCATTGAGGACTCCTTGTAGTGAATGAAATTCATAACTCTTAAGAAAACAATGTTTTTTCCATTTTCGCACTTTTCTAGCCGATTTTAGGTCCAAATTGAAACATGTCGTTCTTTCTCGTCCAGATGAATTAGTAGGATTACTGTATATCGTTGGAAAGGTACAGATGTCTAGTTTCTAATATTATTAAAATCACATTCAAACTCTTCTTGTAGCTTCATATAAGACCCAAAAAGTAGACAAAGGTCTAGACTAACATATTTGAACCTTTTTAACTCAAGCCTCTTGACTTAGCCTATTGAACTCCTCTTAGATCTATTTCAATCTAGGCCTTAAAATAGACTCAATGGACATTCCTTATGAATCCTTTGATATCATAACAAGGATTACATCATTCCCTTTCTCCTCAAAAGAATTTTAACTCAGATCATCACCTACATTAAACAAAAAAAAAGATTAGAAACTTTGAATATAGCATTAACATTATACTCATCTTGTAGATCTACTTTGTAAGCATTAACTCTTTTAAGGAATCTGAATGAATCATCTCATCTAAGCATTAACTTTGATTTTCTATGTCTAAGAAACCTTTATTTTTGAATATGCATCCAAACACAATCTCCTTATTAAAACACAACTCCTTTTCATCTTTTGTTAGCTTGGAATGCATACTTCTCGTTCTTTTTTCTCAACTTGTTGTCTTACCTTCTTAAACAATGCTTTCATCACTTGTTCTTTTGTATTGTCATCAAGTTTAACTCTTTCATCAACAAGTAAAGAAAACAAATCTAGTAGAGTTAAACCATAAGCTATTTTAAATAGTGAATATTTTTTCCCAATTTAATAGATTAGCACATAACAACTTCTTTTGTAACATATTAAACAAAAATTATAAATGCTTAATATGCTCATCTAGATTTTTTCTATGAATATAATTAAAGTAATCAACAACAAAGTTACATATGAATGCACACAATAAATGATTCATCAATCTCATTAAATTACTATATGCAATAGTAAGACTAAACAACATGATTAGTCATTCAAACAATCTATATTTTGATGATAACCAATTTTCAAATCAATCTTACTAAACAAATAAGATTCATGCAACTCATTAAGAATATCATCAAGTCTAGGGATAGGATGTCTTGATTGCACCTTTTATTCATGAAAAATCATTATGGATCTCATCAGGAAATACATAGTAGAATTTGGACGACAACTTCGACCCTTTATACGAAAACCTTGCAAAATTCCGATCATCCTGGAATTTTAACACAAGATAAAAATAGGTCTCTGGAAAAATTTCCATAGTATAGTCAGACCAAACATTATGCTTGTTTGCATAAAGCTGCACAGTAGGACAATTTAAGCTCGAATCCGAATTTGATTGTCCTATATCATCCTTAAAATCCTATAACAAAGATATAGCAACACTAGGAATAAATGAATCAATGTTGTTAGTGTTAACATTCCATACGACTCTTTGGATAAGGTTTCCTCATTAATTAACCTTCATTCTTAATACATCAGTCGTATAATTTTGTTGTATTATCAAAGTTATCTCATCTTTCAAATCCTTCATCACCTTAGTTAGAAGCTCAAGTTGTTAGGTGAAAACTTGTATCTGAAAGGTGTTATCTATTTTTGGTTTTACAAACATGTTATTTTCATATATCTTTGAATCTGCAAAAATTGTTGAGTAGCAAGAAAACTATATGCCTCAAAACTTTTATGTTTCACATAATTCAAGGCTTTTCACTCAATTTTTTTCACTACACCTATTACCTTTTGGCTCGTCTTCTTGCGGTTCTTTCAAAATTGAAAATCAATGAACCAAAGTCAATGGCTATCATAACACAATCCAAATATATATAAAGTAACTCAAGAATAAATAAGAAACTAAAAACAAGCAAAACAAAACTACAATTTCATGATTAGCAAAGTGAATTCATACGAAATATGGACAATACAAAGACTCGAAATAAAGCAGAAGCAAAAGTTAATGAAAATACGTATTTGACTTTTAAATAACCCAAAGATAGCAGAAATAAATTGAAAAGGTTGAAACAAATAGTAGTAAACATGTTTTTGTAACTTGATACAAATATGACTTGTTATGCAATTTTAAGCACCAAAATTGAAACAATTTTATAACAACCTTAAATTTGATATGTACCTGTACCCAAAAAACAACATATCTCAATTTATAGATTGTTTTCTTATTCCTACATTTTGAAAACCCATGTATGATTAATTTGCAGTAGAATTTAACTCAAAATTAAAACCCCAATCAAAAGATATCAAAAAAAGCTCAAATTTATAGTGCGATTTCACCCCAAATAACCAATATATCAATTTTGAAGTGAGTTAAAGATCTTTTGATTCAATTTCACTATTGTTTGTGTTTTCACGATAAAATTGAATAACATCTATTCTTTTATTTTTTGACATTTTATGTTACTAATATGTTTAGGGATAGTAACAAAATAAAAAAAAACTTTTTTGGTACTAAGATGCTGAAAACATAAAGAGAAAAAGAAGACTGCAAAACACAACTAAACTTATAGAACACAAGAAAACAAAATTTTCAGAAAGATATGACTTCATTTTGGAGTCTAGTTTTGATACCAACAAATGTGAACCTCATGATCACATCACACGACTCACAATAAAATTGACAACGAATTCCGGAAGCCAAAACAGGTCTAATAGGAATGTGACATAATGGAAACATTTCCCAAGACACCATCACTATTGGAATAAGAGCCCACACCTTATAAATATCAATTCATGAATGAGAAGTATAAGAAGAATATTATGAAGCCAATTAATTTTTTTATAAGTCAATTTAGTTCGTTAGAGAATCAAAGATGCAAGAATATCTGTCACACAAGTTGAATAAATTGGGTAGCAACATTATTATCAAGTCTTAAAATTTTGTACTTACAAAGAGTATTTATACTTTAAAATATAAAACCCAAACACTAAAAGGTCAAGCATGCAACCAATTTAAATAAAGCCTAAACTAATTAAAATAAGGTTTAAAAATAATAAAAATGAATAAAATAATAGGATAAAATTATTTTTCACCCTTTGCCCATATGATAGTGAAAAATACACAAGATAAATAATTGTTGAAGAATCCTTAGTGAACAAAAGTCTAATGGCTTGTAAAAAAATAATTAATTTCTAACCAATTAATTCTTCTTATTTGATATGAAATCCTTGTAAAATAAGTGATCCAAAGGTTGTAATATAAGTTTATAATAACATTAAAGATTCCTTGTTGTGAATGGAATCCATAACTCTTAAGGAAATAGTGTATTTTCTGTTTTCACACTTTAAACACGCTGTCATCTCTCACACTTTGCTTGCAGACCTACCATATATCTTTGAAAAGATATAAATGTCTAATTTCTAATAGAATTGAAATCGCATCTAAACTCCTCTTGTAGGTTCATATATGACCTTAAAAGTATAAAAATGTCCAAACTAATAGATTTGAATATTTTTTTAACCCAAACCTCTTGACTTAGTTCATAGAACTCCTTTGGATCTACTTTGTTTTAAGCCTTGAATAGAACAAATAGACACTCCTAATGGATCCTTTGATGTCATAACCAGGATCGCATCATCAGTGGGGTCCATCACCTTAATTGCGGATTTGGTGGGTTAAGTTGTGAAACCCGAGTCAATCAAATATGTTGTTATCACAATATTAATAAAAAGTGCTCATCTTGATATTATTTTAAGTCAAACCATGTTTTTTAACGGTCGTTCAAGTTATCTTTAGACTTTCTAAATTGATTAAGTCACATTAAAGCAACTCCCACATGGTTTGATTTTAAATCTAGTATCTATAAACTTGATTGAATGGTTTTGTTCACTAGAATAAGATCACATGTTCTCTCAAGGCATGAATATGAAAGATTGTGCTTAAACTTCCTCTACGAGATTACAATATGAAGATTTTAGGTTCAAAATCCAGTAGTCTAAATCATAAGAGCTTTTTAAAATAAATAAAAATTCTTTCAAGATTTTCTTTTTATCATCTGGCCATTAACTAAATATTATTCTATTAAGGTTTAGAACTTTGGGAAACCCTAAACAATAGTCCAGGCTCAAAACCATAGTTAGACATTGTTTATGAAAAAAAAAATTGAATTTGCATAAATTATATATAAGCACTACAATAATTAAGAAAAAAATAAAACAAAAAAGTGTTTTGATCGGTGCTCAAATATTGTAGTTCTAAACTCATTTGCACTCTAGATTGTAACAGTAAAATAACTATTTTGCTATTCTCGCCAAAAATATTTAGCTTGATAGTTAAGGATAATAGTGTTTTTTCACACCTTTTAACACAATTAAATGACTAAGTCACTATTGAGAGCAAAAAATATTTAATAGACATCTAGGGATTGTTTAGATTTTTCAATTTAAAAATCACAATAAAATGTCGGCTTCAAGGTTGACGTTCAAATTGTTTTGGTGACTCCATCACTGCGGAACGCGTGTGGCAACAGATCTTTGGTTTGGTGCCAATAACCCTTTCTTTTCTTTTTCTCCCCTTAGTTTCTCTCTTCTTTTCAGTTTCCAAGTTTGACCCTTTAAAATTTCAAAGCAACCCTTCAATTGTTTCCCTTCGAATTTGGTTTAATTTCATCTTTCTTTCAATTTTTTCATATATCAAATTTGATCCTCATTTTTTAATTGATATTTATTTTATTTTGAATCATGTTCTTAATTAAATTTATTTTTCAATTTCATCCCTTAATATTTAGTTTTATTTTATTTTTATTTCAAATTTGGTTCTTATTCTTTCCATTACTATTTGTTTTATTTTGTCAATTTTTTTAGATTTAAATATCTTTTTCAATTTAATCATTTAATATTAAATTGGCTCTAAAATGAGCATCTTGGTTGAACTTAGATCTAAGATTTTACAGATTGCGAGTTTGAGAGATCAACTCAGATTTAGAAGATTTTTTCGGGGTTGCTTTGTTTTTTTTTTCAATTTCATCATTCAATATTTTTTTAATTAGAGATTAAGCCTTGTTACATTTTATTTGCTTTCTATAGGATTTTTCACTAATTTTAAAAATGACCTAGGCTATTTTTGTTGTTGTTCTTTGTTAAATTTAGTTTTTTTAAAATATTTTTTGTCTTTAATTAGAATAAATTAAATTAAATTAAATTAATTGATGAAATATAATTATGAGATGCTCATTTTATGATATTTTTTTATTTGCTTTTTAGGTCATTGCTCCGATAATGTGTGCGGCCTCTTTTAGTATTGGCATGTAGCTTTTAATAGTGACGTTAGAACCGTCTCAATGTATTTTTTATAGTGGTAAGGTAGTGTCCATAGTAGAACAACGAAAAATATCCAACTAGTTTTTTTTTTGGTAATTTATATTTTGTAGTTAATTATTGCTATTGTTTTGTTTTATTTACCATCAATTCTTCTTTTTAATCATATTATTAAATTAATTAATTTTATTAAACTTAATTAAGTAAATAAGTCATGTTTTTAATTTTTTTTATTTCTTTAAAAATATTGGTATTATCTAAATATTTTTTTATATTCAAAAAAAATTCACTTTGACCGTGATGCACAGCTGACACTAATTTAGTGAAGTTACTAATTATATAGTTTTGTTTTTTTTACTTTCTAAGGAGTGACGAACAGCTAGCCCAATTGTATCTTTTCCTTTTTGCTTTGGTCACGAGAAGAATTCTTTTTTTTTTTTATTTTTTTTTCACTCTTTTTTTTCCCTTGGAGCTAACGAATCCGGTTCATCCTTTTAGAATTGTTTCCATTTTCTTATATATATATATATATATACACACACACACACACACACACACCCTTTACCCTTTCACTTTCCATCTGTAAAGAACCCTAATTTAATATGAGTCCGTACGGTTCATCTTTGGTAGAGTGGCTGGCAAAGGGCAGGAGCCCTGCAATCAATGTTTTTTATTTTCAGTTTTTTTCCTGAAATAAATTAGATTTTTATCTTTAAAAATAAAGAAAAATAAATTTTAGGTCTTACTAAAAA
>Ga0325403_1007854_pt1 | contig 10198 bp, 3 predicted proteins | sample PopdelMetagenome_19_FD_205665 | JGI IMG/M metagenome (GOLD analysis project Ga0325403, IMG submission 205665) | Populus deltoides microbial communities from Bellville, Georgia, United States - Xylem-PdKOR-R4 | ecosystem: Host-associated > Plants > Phyllosphere > Stem > Wood/Secondary xylem...
GAAATGCTCCGTCGGTAAATTTGTTGGTAATAAAAAAATATTATTACCGATGAATTTACTGACGGGACAGATGCGTAAAAAAATTACCCGCTTCATTCCGTCGGTATATCCCTCGAAAAATATCATCAGTAATTCCATCGGTAATTATTTAAAAACATTTTTAAAAAATCTATTTTATAAAATTATAAAATAATTAAATTAACATAAATCAACACTCTATAATATATATTCAAAATGCTTGGAAAAAATAATAAGAAAATCAACTCAAACAAATTTGCAACAAATAAATAAAACAAAAAAATAAATTCAACTAAAAAAAGTCATAAGAAAAAAAAGAAGTTGCAATTGCTAAAAATTTTAAAATCCTATAAATAAATCAACTAAAAATTGATCTCATATGCAAAAAAAATCTCACAACAACATTTATACAATTATTAACAACAAAAACAATTAAAAATAAAATAAAAAACAAATATAGTGAAAAAAATCATGAAAAAAAAGAAAAAAAAATCTTACCTTAATATAGTTGCAAGTGAAGCTAAGGAAAGAAAAAAAATTTCATAAAGAATATTAATTAAAAAAAATAAGAGGATAAAAGAAGAAAGAAGAAGAAGACATACCCAAGCATGGAGGAGAAGAGAAGGAGATGAGGATAGAAGAGAAGAGAAAGAAATAGATATTGATGTTTTTTACATATAGTGAAGATGAAGAAGAAATGAGTCTGTTTCTTGTGAAATAAGGGGATTCAAGCTTTTTATTGGGGCGCGTTAGCGATGAAATTACCGATGGATAATTAAATATTAATATTTTTTAATTATTCCGTTGGTAATTTTGTCTGTACTATTTAATTTAAATTTTCAATTTCATAAAAAGTTTTCAGAAACCGCCAACAATCACCGACGATTTTTCAATCCGTTGGTGATTCCGTCGGTAATATTTAAATGAAAATTTTAAATTAATTGAATATTTTCAAAAAATCGCCAAATAACACCGACGACTTTTCAATCCGTCAGTGATTTTGTCCGTACAGAACAACTATTAACAGTGCAATTGAAAAATGAAAAGTTCTGGAGCTCTCTGAAAAATACCGACATAATTTTTTGTCGGTGATTCCCTTTATAATTGACATGATAAACAGTGTTCATAGTTTACTAACAAATTTACCGATGGATTTTACCTACGGAATAAATTCCGTCGGTAATTTCGTTGGTAAAAATAACACCTCATCATTTTATTTTTTACTTTGTTTTAATTTGTTTTTCACTGTAATTCTCTTAATATTTCCATTTCTATTTATCGATTTTCAGTGACAGGAGGTTATCTATTGATGAGCAATTTTGGGGTATATAAGAAGTAATGCTGCATCTCCTCGTCAGAAGGACCACTCCCTAAGTCTGGATACCATTTAGCTTCTCCTTTTCCCCTTTACTTACTCCCCTATCGCATTGGAATAATGCCTAATTTTTGTACAGGAGAGCTATGTTAGCAGTAGCTTCTCTTAACTTTTCTGAGGGCTTCTCTTCCTCGCTATCTGATTATTTGGAAACACCATTAAGTGGTTCGTATCTACTTGAAATATTAAGCATTCATATCATTGAATACACCGTGATTAGTTAATTTGGATATCTTTTCTTTTCTGGGTTTGACATTTTCCTGTCTTTGTTCTCTATTGTCTGCATCTTTGCAATTCCTTGAATTACCTCATCTGTAGCACTTTATCATTGTAGAACTAACTGCCGAATTAAACATCACAGTAATTATCTCACCAGGAAATTTTTGAATCATTTGGGGTGGGCTAAAGTGACAACAACCAGATATATATATATATATATATATATATATATATATATATATATATTTCTTATTCTATAGTCCTGGCAAATAATAGAATCATATGGGTAAATAACACATGGTTGTTAGGTTGTGTAAGTAATTACAAAGACATGATTTCTTATAAATGTTGGAAAGCCCCAACTGCAATCCCTAATTTGGCCACGACTCAGCCCATTCTCCTCATTTAAATCATCATCTCCATCATTTCTTGCCCCCTCTTCTTCATACCAAACTAATGAAATATACCTTCGATAGAGAGAACATTAACACTGTTAGAACGTGTGATGTTGGAGTGCTGATGTGAAAAGTGAAGATTTATGGATTAAAAAACCAGACATGAACCATTCTATCAAATCTTTAGTGAAGCGAATTTGATAGCAATTCTGCAATGGAAAATTTATTGCAACTGATTCTTTTTCGGAATGGATCATGGAATTTGATAGCAATTCTGCTATGGAAAATTTAATTGAATATAATATAAATATTTAAATTTTTTATTCGTTAAGATATAAATATAGTAGAAATAGTAGGGAATTGTTTCCCCCGTATTAAAGGTACTATAAAACTAGAATTTTTCTTCCAACAAGTAAAGATTTTACGGACCAAAAAATCAAATTATGATAGTGTTTCGATAAGGTTGGGAGTTTAATATTTCCCTTTATTTATCCACCGTTTGTTTTTGCAGGTGCGTCATGCCCTGATAGGTTTCAAGAAACAACAAAGCCCACGAAACAGCGACTCTCAATCCAGCAAGTGATCCATGATGTGAAAATGGTGTGACTTTCTTGCAGACGCATGGTGTCCCAATCCTTACATTGGGATAAGATCACAAGTTGTTGAGGTAACTCGTTACTTTCATTAAAATGATCTATTTAACTATTTAATAATCAATTTATTTGAATAAAATGCTTACAAAAGAGGCTAAAATGCAAAAAACAATGCAAGAAAACTCGAATCTAGGTTAAAGAACAACAAGAATACCAACCCAGCAGCTTATGCAAATTGCAAACCAAAAAATGCCCAGAAAGCTAAAACCTCATAAACAAACCTAAAACCAGAAAAGGGAATTAAGTATTATGATTGTTATAATCCATTTTTGAGTTATTTTTCAAATTCACTTCTTTTTTTTCCAAAACAAAAATCAAAAAATAAAATAAAAACTGGCGACGCGGAGAAAGCAGGTCGGGGAGGATCTTAAACATATGAAAAAATCAAGCTACAATTTTGGATAAAATTCAAAATCTAATTGTACCTCATTATACCCAAGACTAAAGAAACAATATAGATTCAAGGTTAAATTAAATTATTATTAGATGAATCTGCATAGAAATTAAGTCCAATGGCATAATTAAATTTTTAATAGGCCAATTTGATTTAATCATGAGCCAAATTAAAGTTTAATTATATTTGAGAATTAATTTGAATCTAATTGAAGTATTTAATCAAGTGTCAGGACTTAAAATGGGTCAAAATAATTTTATTAGGGGCTTAATAGGTAAAAAATTAAGTTTGGAAGCCTAATTTGGGTTTAATCGAAAAGATTGGAATTATAAGAAACCAAATTTAATTTTTACCAAGTCAATTGGTTGAAATCATGGGCAAAATTGCAAGAAAATCAAAGTTTTAGGGTCAATTAAGGGCTAAATTGAAGAAATTTACAGCCAATGACCAATTTGCAAAAGGTGTCAAGCTCTAGGGACCCAATTGACGAGAATCAAAGGCCAAATTGAAAAAATTTAAAAGCTTGATGATCAATCAGGGGTTCAATTGAATAAATCTGAGACTAAGGACCAAAATGAAAAGGGCGGCCAACATTAGAGCTGACATTTGAATTTGGCAAGGATGCAATTGAATTGATTCTTAAAATCAAATTTGCAATTGAAGACTTGATTGAATAAATCACAAATTAATGACTGATTTGGAAACTGTCTTCTTTGGAGCCATTTTCTTTTAAATGAAACGGCGCGTTTTGTTCAAAATGACTTTGTTTCATGTATTGTTCAATAAAAAAAAGCACAAAACGGTGTTATTTGGAACAACATTGTGCTTCTTCTTCTTTCCCTGGATGCACACAAACAAAAGAAGAAGAATTTTTGCCCCCCTGCATTTTCTCTATCTCTCTCTCCCTCCCCACTTTCCCGAACCCTGACATAACCCACGGTCCACTTGCCTTGCCACCATCATGGAAGTGGCAGGGGAGTTATACCTTGCGAGCGGCTTTGGGGCGACTGCATAGAAGCCGCTTCAGCCACCTTACCCTATCCCCATGACTGGACAGGGGTAAAGTAGCCGGGTAAAGTAGCCCCGCTCCCCCTGCGCCATAATTGGAGAGGGTCAGGTGGCCCTCTCCCCCTGCCCCTTATAAATACCAGGGGAGAAGGACATAAAAGGAAAAAAAAATAAAGGAGGGGGATTTTTAGAGAGGATTAGAGAGAAAGGGACAAAGAAAAACAAAGGAATAGAAAGAGGAACAGAGAAGAGGGATGAAAAAAAGAGAGAAGGTGAACAACAGAGAGAGACAATAGAGAAAAGAAAAAAAACAAAAAGCAAAACGAAAGGTTAAAAATAAAGAGAAAACCGAGGGAAAATAGAGAGAGGAAAAGAACGAAACAACAGATAAAAAACAAAAGCAAGAGAGGAGGAGGAGCAGAAGCAAAGATAAAGAAAACATAAAAAGAAAAAAAAAAGGAAGAAGAAACATAGGAAAAACACACAAAGAAGAAGAATGAGCACTGTCAACCGACAAAGCAGCTCCCCAGTGCACGACCACCTTGTTTGGAAGAAAAACCATCAGCGCCATTATGAGCCACTGCGTCAGCCTTCCCCCGCTCTTCTCCTCCTCCTTATTCTTCTGCTTTGCCACCCCCCATCTTCATTGTTCTGCTAATGAAAAGTGAAGAGTGAATTAATTCACTCTCCATTGTTCAGGTGAACAGTGGAGAGCCACTGTTCATGGATTAAACCAACACTGGCCCAGTTTCTCTTTTAGGAGAATCTGTTGGGCCAAATTCAGCCTAACCCCTGTTTTGGGCCGATATAAACCCATCTATTTTGGGCCAACCTTGGCCTGCTTCTTTTTTTGTCCAACCCCGGCCCAATTTATTTTGGGCTGGTCTCGGCCCAACCAGGATGGGCTCAGCCCACTTACTTGGGCTAACCCAAACTCAATACATTATTATAATATAATAATATATAATATTATAGTATATATTAAACAACAAAAATATTCCAAAAATCCTTTCAAAATTTTTTGATTTTCTCACACAATTTTCTATCAATTTTGATTAATATTGATTTGTATTTTTATAGTGTAAAATACAAATTCAGTATTAAAATATCTGATTTTTCTCTGAAATGTTGCAAAATATTTATATAAAAAAACATAAAAAAAACATCTTGTTTTCGTACATACAACCAAGTATCTCAAAAATATATATAAAAAAATCATATTGTATTTTCATACAACAAAATAATCAAAAAAAATATATGTTAGCATGCATTTTTGTCTTTAATAACTAGTTTACTAAAGCCATGAGAACTACACCAATATTTTAAAAATTTCAAATAAATTATTTTATCTTCTTAATATCTAGAATTATAAACTTATACATAAGACGTATTTCCGATATTGAAGAAGTAGTTCTTGTTTTGTTAAGGTTAGAATGGTTAAGACTTACCTGATAATATAAGGATTTCCTTACTAATGATTACTTTTCTTAAACCTTAGATAGACCAATAACTAGAAAACACGACAATACCTTAGCTTTTATTAGACAATCAAATAATGCAACTTACCTTAGATAGGGCGTATTTAGGGTGTTAATACCTTCTCTCTATACAACTAGTCCCCATACTCGATCTCTAAGACCGATTAAGGTTCCTAGTAACCAAAAACTAGGTGGCGACTCTCATTCTCTCTTTCCATTAATAAAAGACAAGAATTCCTTATCTTCCCTATTTTCCTTATAGATACCAAGAGTGGACGTATATCGCCACGATGCCGCACACGTGTGACAGTGATTATGGTTTAAAAATTATATATACAACTTGTTTGAACCATTAAAAACAACAAGAAACTTCAAAAATAGGCAAGACAACAATCAAAACCTATTATTTACTGCAAATCAGAAATACATTCTCTTAGGTATAAGCATTGTTTCACTGATCATTTCATTGTCACTAAGATCAAACATCATGTTTAGAACTTCAACAAACCTAGTAAACTACCCTAAAACAACATAATCCACAACAACATCATACTTGAGATAGTTTGCCATAACTTCAATATTGATTAACTAAACATTAAAGCATGCAAACACAACATTATACAGTATTATTGACCATTTTATTATCTCTTTCGAACACATTATTCAAGGCATTAAACGAAACTTAAGCACACACAAGCTATTTTCAAAGCATGTTTAAACATCTTAAAACAATCATTCATGGCTTTTAAAATAACAAATGAATATAGTGAATGCATAATAAACATTTAAGTAGAAATTTTAAAGACAAAGCAGAAGGGAAAGGAGTGTGCTCATTGAGTCACAACCCCTATCAAAGTATGAAGGTATATCTTGTAAAGTGAATGTTGATTCCTTCTCTAGATTATTTGATTCTTTCCTATAGACTTTTAACTTCTTTTTTGATATGAGATTGACCTTTACTCTCTTCCTTCTTTTTTTTTCTCAACTTAGCACACAATTATTGTAGCTTTTCTCTTAATCAATTCTATGGTTTTTCCTCTTACAGCTTCTGTGTTTCCCCCCTTTTTTCTCTGTAATTTTTCTAAAAAATCCACCTCCACTTCTACTCAAGAACAGGTGCCTTTTTATAAGCAAACTAATACCAAAAATCTCAAAACCATGGTGGTATTTGCCAAGATATTGTCAGGGAAGATTCTTATTTTTGCTTTTTTTAAAACCTTCCTCTTCGAAATGGGTGGTGTATGTCCCTTTTTGTCCTTATGTAAACCAAAATCACACATGAGATAACAACCTAAGAGTTTTTTCTATCATGGTGAATTTTTCTTTAGTCATAGATGATTTAGTTGGGTACTTTGTCAAGATCATTGTGGAGATTGAGTTATAAATATATCATTTATTGACCTAAAACTTGTAGAGGGGATTAGATCTATCATTAGGAACAAATCATGCTAGATTGAAAGGTATAAAACTCCATATTATTTATTAGAAGGTGAGCTCTCAATTAGCTTGAATTTGCCAATATAAAAGTGGTTGATCAGTGACAAGATGTTGTCGAGTTCGTTAAGCTGAATGAGGTATAAATGTGTGATGAAATAGTTGATCCTTATAGAGAAGATGTTTATAAGTCGAGTGGTGGTGGTTGGAGCCTGTGAGGTGTCAAAATTGCTAATCAATAAAAAATTGAATGATAAAATTGAAAAAAAAAAAACAATCAAGAAAAGGGAAAAAAAAACTTGAGTCAACCAAGTTAACCCTCTAAACTCGTGACCTAAGTTATGAGGTTAGGAAAACTTCATAAAACTTAAAATCATGAAGTCCAATCCTAAAAAACTAAATGTTAAAAGGTAAAATTGAAATTGAAATTGAAATTGAAAAAAAAAAACACCATTGAATGAACAATGCTTTGTAAGGTGGTGCACAATAAAAACATCACCTCTTTTAGCGTAATTTGCCAAACTTGTGACTTAGGTTATGAGACTGAGATAATCTAATAGAAAGTAAATCAAAATAAATCATAATACTCAATTCTCAATCAATAAATGACAGGGGATGAAACTGAAAACAAAAGGTCAAACAAGAAAAGGGAAAAAACTCAAGTTAATTGGGTTAACTAACAAAACTCGTAATCTAGATTATAAGGCTGGGATAATCCAATAAAAAGTAAATTGAAGTAAATCATGAAGTTTATTCTGAAAACTAAATGTTAAAAGAAAAAATTAAAATTAAAAAAAAACATATATTAAGAAAAACAACAAAAAAGCATTATTAAAGCGAATAATGCTTCCTGAGATGATACATGGTAAAAAAAACCACCTCTTTTAGTGTTTTATTAATAATAATAATAATCATTTTCTTTATTGCATCTATTTTCTCTCTTTATTATAATGAGTCCAAGATCCTTCACCACACTCATGTGCCACATGCAGTCCGACTGCTCATAAACTTATGCAATGTTTAAGATTGTGGTAAAAGTTGTTTTTTAAAATATTTTTGACTTAGAAATAAATTAAAATAATATTTAAAAAAATTAATTTTGACATCAACATATCAAAACTATTCAAAAATACCAAAAACAAAATTGAAGAAAAAAAAAGAAGAAAAACTCAATTTTGGTGTGCACATCTTGTTGGCATCCAATAATAAATTTTTATCAACACAAAAGTAATTAATAGTTCTTCTTAAAATGGTAAGGAGAAATAAATTATTTTTTTTTCCTTCTAACAACATCCAAGTGTAAAATTATTTTGTCAGTTTTTATTTTTTTTCATCAAATGTTTTTCAAAGTTGCTAGCATAAAATATGAACATTATATGGGAAAAATAATAGAATGATCTATTTGATAACTGCAAGAAGAATTTGGGACTCTATTGATTAAATCTTTTATATTAGCACTCAATTGAGAATTAATATAAAGATTTAGGACTAAAGTAAGGTTTTTATTTTTGTAATTTTATTTTCATGTCTAAATAGCAAGCTTGTAGCCACTATTGTAATAGTTGTAAAACTTAATACGGGTATCGAATTTGGTTAAAAGTAAATTATGAATTAAAAAGATCGATTGAAGTTAATCTTGGTAGATTTTATTTTTTTGAAATAAAAAATCATATTGTTTTGATTAATTTTTTTACATCAAAAAATAATAAATGAAAAATTAAGTTTTAACTGGATTAGACTTGGATTAATCAAGATTTTTAACGTAATTCAACCAAGTTTTTTCCTCCTATATATTTTCAACCTAAACCAATGCAGGCCATGCAGTGAGAGCACTAAATCAATTCGCAGGGCATGTCCGGATTTTACAACAGTGTTGCGTTCCAGCGATGCACATTTTCAGAATAAGCTGGTATTGCTCTGGCGAAGGGATAAGAATCCAGCGAGTAACACGTGCATGAGAGAACCTGGGCATCTATGTCGGCTGAGATACGACCACGTGCGTGCTCGTCTATGGAAATGACCATAATGGATAATGGTGAAAGTTTCCATTTTCTTCACCATATTATAAAGATTCCAATAAATTGAGTAAAATAAATTATCACAATTGAACTTCCAAAGTATAGAGTATTGAAAGTTTAGTAAATAAAATTATTTATGTTTTATAATTAAAAGCAAAGTACTATTTGATTACTGTCATGTAATAGAAAAGATCGAGATAGTAAAGACATAAATATATTTGGTTGAAAAGATAAAGAAATATACATAAAAACAAATTTGTCTATGAGATTATTTTAAAGTTAATTTCTGTACTTTTAAAACAGGAGTACATCGAAGACATGTATCTAGAAATAATATTTATTATTTTTTTATCATCTAAAATATCCTTGTAAAAAACTCTCAATTTCAAAATTATCCAACTAATACATGTAAGGATAAAAATAATAATTATTATATTTTCAAAACCCAACTTGAGAGTTAATCCGGGGCAAAACGTGGGTCACAGGTCGGGTTGACCCAGTTTAACCTAAGTCAGTGTAAGAATAAGAGTAGTTATTACTATAATTTTAAAACCTAATTCGAGAGTCGATCCGAGACAAAGCTCGAGTCCGCATGAGGTTTACCATTGACCCGGGTCGATGTAAAGACAAAAATAATCATTATCATAGTTTTAAAATTCAACTCGATGGTTAGTCCAGAGTAAGACGATCACATGTTAAGAGGGTCAACATAAAATAAAAGTTGTTATTATCATACTTTTAAAATTTGATTCGAGAGTTAACTCGAGACAAGACCCGGGTCACGGATTAAGAGTATCAACCCGAGTTGATGAAGGTTAATATAAAAGTAAAAATTGTTTTTATTATTATTTTAAAACTCCTTTAAATAAAAATTAAAGTTCAAAATCAATATGCCATTGTAGTCTGTCTTGCAAATGTGGTCCTGCTAACAACTTGAAGCACATCATTTATTGCTGGATCCAATCTAATAACCTGAATGAAAAAGAAGCTAAATCTCAGCTACCTTCTTCAAGTCCCAGCTGCCGACCCATACCTCTTATAAATCCCCAAAATAAAATCAAGCATTGAATCCATGAAAAAAAACATTACAAGTGCAATGTGTGGCCCCTACCAGGGGTGTACCTGCCACAAAAAAACGAGGGTAATCAGGACTAATACGAGTCAATTGATTAGATTTTTATCGCTCAACTCACCTAGATTATAAGT
>Ga0325403_1007855_pt1 | contig 10198 bp, 8 predicted proteins | sample PopdelMetagenome_19_FD_205665 | JGI IMG/M metagenome (GOLD analysis project Ga0325403, IMG submission 205665) | Populus deltoides microbial communities from Bellville, Georgia, United States - Xylem-PdKOR-R4 | ecosystem: Host-associated > Plants > Phyllosphere > Stem > Wood/Secondary xylem...
TTTTTTTTATATAAAACAATGTTGTTTTAGTTTAACTTAAGCAATGCATGTTAAAGTAATGATATTTATCCTAGATTTGTTAAGTCTGTTCATGACCAAAATAAGTTTAGAAAAATCAATTTTAAATCCATATTACATGAACATGTAGATTGTTTTAAGTTAATAATTTTTTTATTTGAAACTTCTTGCATAATCTAGATGATTTGATGTTGTTTGTTGGTTATTTTGATTCAAATATGCTTAGTTATGGTAATGTGGTTTGTTAGAACTAAGAAAACATGTTTTAGAGGCCTAAAATTTCATTTCTAGGTTTAACAGAGACTGGTTTTATACCTGGGCATTTTTTGGGTTCTAAGGCAATGTTTTTCAAGTTCTTGAGAAGAACATTGTCTTAGCCTCATGATTTGGACTAGTTTTGGTCTAATTATTTGCATGGAACACTTCGGTTGACTTTATTAGTCAATAATTTAGGGTTCATTTGCATCGATAACATGTTTTTAATAGGTTTTAATCCTAGGGTCTTGATTTTGAAATCGAAACCCATTTTGACAAAATCATGGTTTTTTTAGTTATAATCGAAGTGCATGAATGCTATATTATTGATCCTTGCTTGATTTCCAACATGTTTGTGTCTTTGGTTTGTCCATGTCTAGTTTGATTTGAAATCTACATTGTTGGGTTCATGTTGAATGTTCTTCGGTGTTCTTCATATTCTTTGTTTTTCTAGGTTTTGATCAGTTTTGATAAAAACATTTTTGAGTTTTTGTATTCTTTTTAAGTGTTATTTTGTTGTGGATTCTGGTTTAGGTTTTGGTTTGTTTTCGGGTCTAACTAGTGGACTTTGGTTTAGTTTATGGTCGAAGCAAAAGTTTTGGGTCAACCTGGTCTGATCAAAATTAGGTTAAAGGTTAACGCCATGTTTGGCTAGCAGTGTTTTTGCTAAAGGTCTTCTTTGGCTTAAGGATGTGTTTAGCGAACACCCCTGAGCCTATTTTAAAAGTTTCGATTTGAAGGAAAAATGAGTTTTTTACGAAACATGGCTTTAAAAAACAATTTATGCTTGTTGCATACGGCCTAATCCTTATAAAAAATTGCATTTTATTTACAAAAGAAAAGGAGAAAAAAAATTATTTAGCATTGTTTTAGAAAAAATTTCGATTTTTGTTTTTGAAATTTACAATAAGTTTGTAAAATTTCTTAAGGATTTGGCAAATATTTCAACAATCCTAATTTTTTTCTCTAAAAATTAATGGTCAATATTCTTGTATAAATGTTGGACATACAAGTAAGCTGGTATTTAAATATCAGGAGTTGACTAGAAAATTCTCAGAATTATTTTGAATATTCACCAATTTTAATTGGGAGAATTTTTCACCTTAATATACGAGTTGTGGGAAAACGCTTTCGCTTTTCAGGATTGGTGAACCCTATCATGGCACCTACATGGATTCTTTCTATAATAATTTATAATTTATCTGGGCATACAAGCCCATAATAAATTCAAAAAGCCAGATTTAATCATAAGTGTAAATATTTATTCTAAGCCATAGACCAACCACCAGTATCAAACACTTTTAAACAACATCCAAATCACACAATGCAGCTTAGTTCAGGTAAGGTGCACTAGAGGTATTAATACCTTATTTATCCATAATCAGTCCCTTACCTTTAATTTTCAAATAAGACCAGTCCACATGAGTCTCTTAGTGACCCTAAACCAAACAATTAGGTGGCCATATCATGCGCATATGAGCAATATAATGGTAACTTCACTAGGGATCTTATGTTTTTTATAGTATTGGACTAGGCTTTGTGTGTTTTATATGATTTAATGTGTTTAAATTTTCACAATTGGCTTACTTCTTTTGTTACTTATTTATGCTTTAAAATGTTTTATCCTGCTCATACATGTACGTTGGATATGGATGAATGTCTTCACGCATCAGTAGTCTATTTGTAACATATCACTTTGGAATGCACACACGTGGAAACTCAAGGTTTGGTGGGGAGTAGCGGCGTACCCTATGACTTTCAATCAAGGTTTAAGTTCATGAAACTATCTGACTCTTTGCTAAGTGCTTGGACTGGTAGTGATTGGTATATATGTTTCATCCCACTACCTATTAAGCCCCTCGTATTACCTTCACGAGGGTAATCACTGAGACAACAAAAGACCATTTTGAGACTAGATAGTGCCTACCTTAATGTCTCACATAAAAAGACACAGAACCTAAATGTAGGATACAAGTTCCATAATTAAACATTGTTGCATTAGACATGCTAAACCCTAAAAAACATCTTAAATTGCATGACTTAGGGCTGATAAAATGACCACCATTAAAGAGATGGCATCTATTGAATACGAGTTAGATTTTGAATCCCTACAAATGTTAGAAAGATATTTTCTAAGACTGGATGATAATCAATAGCACCCATAAAAAAATGTGTGGCTCTGGAAATGACTTGAAGAAGCTCATCTCACACATGAAAAGCATCAATGATGATGGGTTTTTGAAGAAATATGGCAGGATAGTGGAAATCACAAAGGTGTCCATGCATAATTCAACATTTTTAGGACCTCGAGTACTGGTGCTTCACTTTTAGGAATGTAGACACGTGTCCTACTTTTGAAGAGTATGGATTACTGACTCGATTTCCTTAAAATGTATATAAAGTCTACTTCCACCAAAGACGCAACCAAATGCTAATTGAATTGGCTAAATTGATCAAAGTTTCAAATCTCAATAAGATATTAGAAAAAAGTGCTAGTGGCCTAAAGTGGAAACGAAGAGGTATTTGAAAGGAGGAAGAATGACTCTAGATTTTTGAAGAAAATGGTAGAATACTTGCTTTAGAAATCTTCAGGATGGTGTTATTTCCAAACTTCACTGGAATAATTAGTTTAGAGGTGGCTACAAATTTCGTTGCATATGAAAACACCCATTCGCAGAAACTATCTTAACATTCAACCATTGTAAGAGGGTTCGCAATGGATCAATGAGACGTTATGAACAGTTGTTGTACATATAGTTGATTAGCTATATAGAAACCAAAAGGCTAGTATTTAACAACTTATAGTGGTTTAGTTAAAGACCATTAAAGATAGTTAAAGAAGAGAAGCGAAAGACTTGAGCGAGGAAAACCAGAAATTAAAATTGTATGGAATCCCACAAGGAGAAGTGAAGTGGAAAGCCCCATGGATGAGAGCAACAGAATGCTTAATAAGTTGTAGGCAAAGATGATGGGTTCCTCTTATTAAAGTGATTGGATATGTCAATTATGCATCCACTTTGGTTGTAAGGCAACTTGAAGGCATATAACATATGCTAAGGATGGTCGGGTTATCCCAATTCTCCAAGTTATTCAAGGACTAATCTGCTTTGGAAGTTATGGAGAACATCGAGCAAGATTGAAAGCTTCTAGTGTTGGTCAAGAATGAACAAGATGGTTTGAGAGATCCAGTTACTAGTGAAAAGCATATAAAGTGGAGAAATCTATCACTAATCACCATTCCAATGACTTTTGGATTTGAAGCCAAGACTTCGCAAGCTGTTGAACCAATTAAAAGAAAAAGGATTGTCAATAAGAAAGAGTTGGGAGAACAACTTAAAAAGCTCTAAATAAAAGTGAGCACCAGTAAAGCCCTTAAAATATCCCTCAAGGAGCAACTCCTCATTAAAGAGAAATTAAGAAAGTTTGTAGAACAACAACTAGAGGAAAATGACAAGAAAATCATGTCCTTAAAAAAGCAATTGAAAAAAGAAAAGGAAGCTAGAAATTGAGCTAAGGAAGAATGAAAAGAATTGGGAATACATTGGATGCAAACTAGTACTGAGCTAGAGGCTTTGAAATCCAATTTCAATTATTGCTATAAAAAAGGGGTTAATATGTCTTCAAAGACCCGGGTTGAGTTAGATTATCAGATTAAGAAAAATAAAAGGTTAACAAGAAACATGTGATGCTGTAAAGTGAGCTGGTTGAAGCAAAAGCCGAAAGAAAAAGTTGTCGAGGTCTTTAAAATTGATTTGGATAATAAGAGAAATGAGATCAACGTGCTAGACAAGAAGCTCGACAAAGAAAAGGCTAAGGTAAAAAATTTGGAAGAAAAGAACGGATTACTCAAGTGCCACAACCAAATTATTGACACCAACAACAATCAACTGAATAGGAACATGTTACTCTTGGAGAATATGAGAAACATAGATGAGCAGATTGACTGAGCCTCTGTCTATGCTCGAAGAATTTGCCATAATAGCTGACAAGTTGGAAGGGATGTCAATCGATATCAATAAAGCATGGTTGAGACTGATGTTTTTCTTAGGGACATAGAAAACAAAGGCTTTTCCTTTTTCCTTATAAATGATGATGATGAGTAAACTATCTTTTAAATGTAAAAGTTTTCATTAAGTATTAATGAAAAGGTCTTAGACTCATCCTTTTGAGCAATACCTCTTTGTCATGAGTGTATTTTTATTAAGCATTGGCTTAGATTAAAATGTCTCAACAACTACGAAAGGATCAAACCCCTACCCGTTTATACAAGAATGGTAGCCATATATCAGCCCGGGGTATAGCTAATCCATATCCAACATACATCATCATGCATAATCATATATCTATATGCATTTATAAATTATGGAATGTGCATGGCATGCATTCAAAATATAGGTCTCTCTACCAAAGTCTATAATAACAGGCTTTGCAAAAGGATGAAAAATGAAGAGATGGCTCACCTCGAGGCCCCTACCGAAAAGAGCTGGAAGATGTTAAAAATAATATGGATTAGATGGCTAGCTTACTTGAGCAACTCTTGCAAGAGCAGTATGGGGAAAGGCCATCCAATCATCAGCTAACCATGTTACTGCCGCCAACAACTCTAGTTATCCTCACAAAACTTGGGGGGAAATCCTGCTACTAGACTATAATGAACAACAAGCATTTTGATAACTCATTTTGATAACTCGCTCGATTATGCCTACTTGATTATGGGAAACTCCACCGAATATTTTTTTGATGTTGTTATTACTAAGAGAATAGAACAAGAGATAAGAGTTGGTAGATTATTAAAACCTACCGAGAATAAGGGGTTTGCCAGAAGAAGAAAGGATGCTAAGGTGAGCAATGTGGAAAAAGAGTATAAAAGTAAAAAGAATTACCAAACCTAAAGCTACCAAAACTTGTCTTCCCAAATATCCAGTATTAAATTTGTAAAAAGTGTTGAACGAGGCATATATACCTCAAGACATGGCCCAAAAAACTATAAAGCATATGGTCGGAAGAATCCATATGACAAATTGCCTATACTTCATTGAAGACGAGCTTGTTGCTAGAGGAACAGGTCATAATTAACCTCTATGCATCACTTGAGGTGCACAAATTGCACCATTAGCAAAGTATTGGTGGAAAATAGTTTAGCTTTAAATGTACTCCTAAAGCATGTGCTAGATGAAATGTCAGTTGATTCAACACATATGTTGTAAAGCTCTATGACAGCTAGAGCTTATGATGGTTCCCTAAGGCAAATGTTAGGGACCATTGAAATAGAGCGGTTAATTATATTTTTAGTAACTTTGCAAGTGATGGACATCCACCCGTCACACAATATGTTATTAGAAAGGCCTTGGATACACGTCGTTGGCGTCGTGGAATCATCATTGCATCAGTATTTAAAGTATATTTTGAATGTAACATTTTTAACAGTTAAGGCCGAAGAGACCTTGTCAATGGTATAGAATATGACAATTCCCTATATAGAATATGAAGGGAGCAAAGATGAAAATCTCCATGGTTTTGAAATTGTTAATATAAAATGGGTGCAAAAAAAAACGGTATTGAGGAAACTAGTAATGTTAAAAGCTACAAGAATAACAACCAAATATTTCTTAAAGCATAGACTCCCTTTCCAATGTGATCTTATCTCTAGAAATCCTAAGAGGATAAGTCCGATAAGGTTGAAGACTGTAAATCAAAGATTTGAGCTCTACTTTAAGCCTGGAAAGAGAGACTATAAAAGAGCTGCTGATATTAAACAAAACAAAGGTTGGCTAAGTTGAAAGGAAAGGAACTAGAAAACGAAGAGATTTTCATCCCACAGACCCAAGTATCATTCCCCAAGGCCACTTATATAAGAAACTCAAAAGATATGACAGATGTTCCTACCCAAGACTTAGGTACTATAGGCATCAACACATTGGAAAAAGATAACAGTATGGTCGATCTCAGTCGCTGCTAGAGAGAGAAGTTAGAGAGATGCTCTACTTTAAACCTAGAAAGAGAGATTATAAAAGAGCTACTGATATTAAACAAGAAAAAAGGTTAGCCAAGTTGAAAGGAAAGGAACCAGAAAAAAAAATTTCCATCCCACGGACCCAAGTATCATTCCCCAAGGTCGCTTATATAATAAACTCGAAAGATATGACAAATGTTCCTACCTAAGGCTTGGCTACTATAGGCATCAACACATTGGAAAAAGATAACAGTAAGGTCGCTCTCAGTCGTTGCTAGAGAGAGAAGTTAGAGAGATGCTCTCCTTATTCTAAAGTTCTCCTCATGACATGCAGCCTCTGAGTCTCATTTGGAGATTATTTATTCATTGTTGTTTCTAGCCCTTCCTCCATTGCCAAAGATAATCAGCGTATATTTTTTTACTTCTCTTGGATTCAGAGACAAATTCAAGAACAGTCTCAGATCTATTCATGTTTAGGTGTGCCTCTAGCAAACCCAACTCCACTATCTCAGCCCTAACTAGAGGGTCCAGTGGGTATGGAGATGAATGAGTCTATCCCTCTAAAAATGACTTTCTGGTGGTGGTTTGTTCTGTCGAAGCTCGTGTTGATGATTGCCAAGGCATCAACGGGTGTCTTCAATGTTCAGGTTCTTTTTTCTCCAGATCTGGAAGAGGTAGGCACACTCCTACCCCTTCCACTCTATAATGTGCTTTCTACGGTTTTTGCAGAGGGTCTTATAACCCTTTACACTATCATGAGTTGGTAAACCTCATGAAGATTTTGCACCTAACTTGTTGTTGCTGGTTGTGCTGTCTGGTTTCTAGTTGCTTTCTTGTACCCTGCTATGTCTGATTTGTTAGAGGCATCAATTGAAAAGTGATCAAAGATCAAGTTCTATGTAAAAAATGAGACTTTAACATGTTAATTGGTAAATATTACAGTACAACAATAACACATATAACTGCTAGAAATGATTCATGCAAATAATGAGTATGAATTCCACTAGAATTTAGATTGTAAAGTCCTTATCTATTGAAAACAACTTATATAAGATTACGATTGTAAAATTCCATCGCTGTAATATTGTAAATAGATCATTCAAAAGCTAAAAATGATGACCAACTCCATATAAACAATTTCTCCACAAGCTTTCGACAATTTTTCACATTATTTCTTTTATTGAAATTTATAACTTTTTTTAATCGCTTTCTTTACAACTTTTGTTTATATCTATCTCCCCTTCTTTATTATTTTCCTAGTTTTGACATTTCCTATTTTTTCTCTTAACCCGGTAAAGCTAAGTTAAGAACTTCACACTTTGATTTATTTATGAGACTCTTACCTACCTCTACTTATAAATATGTTTCTAATTATAGTTTCTCCTTAATAAAAGGAAGAAATGAATAACAATTAATTTATACAGCAAAGAATCAATGATTACCAATAGATTGGTTATCTAACGAATCGACAATATCTAATGTCAAAAAATAAGTGTAACACTCTATAATTTCTACACATAAAATAGCTTTCTTAATCCTTGGACTCAAGAAAATTAAGGTAAATTTTATATTTTTTTTACAGAGTTTAAGACTATTACAGTTTGTTCCTTACACTTTGATTTCCCTTTATTAAGCTAAACTATAAGGAATTCAACAATCTACAAACACAGTTTTCATAAATATTTTTACTTCCCACTTTATAGGGAGTCAATAAATGATATTCAAAATCAATTTTAATTTCATAACCAGAAACTTAGTTTATGCATCATTTTCTTATTGACATCAACACTCATCAACTTAACCATTCTCAGTTTCGCTATTTACATCCAAATTCATTATTTGAACCATTCATGCCAGATTTATATAGGTATCTATACACCCATCATGTCATCCAATAAACAAATTTCTCTACCCAAATATTAATTAATTGTAAACCTCATCTAAAAGTACTAAAGTTAGGAAGATCATGAAATTTTAAATTGGTGGAATTGAATATAGATGAAGGATTAAATTGATATTACATGATTTAGAAGAAAACAAATTATGGGGACAACAAGTCAGAAATCAGTCGACTAATTCATTTAACAAACCCAAATAGTTGACCAGTTCATCATGAATAAACGAGGGGTCAAATTATAAATAGCTAAAAATTGGTTGCACATGCCTCATTAAGCAGTGAAGCTATGTGATAGGTTTAGAAAAGGGGGAATTAGGTTTTTCTTCTCTTCTTTCTACTTTTATTAGGGATTTGCTTAAATAAAGTAAAGATAAAAGGGTTTGAGGAAAATGTATTCTTCCTCTTAACATTGCTTTTAGTCAAGACATGATAAATTATGAAATTGCCTTGATTGTTGTGGTTGTGGCAGAATGTATTTAATAAGTGTGATTAGATATTATTTAAAGATGATTGAATTATCATTAAGGATTGAAAAATAAAGATACTATGTTTAATAGCATGAGAGCTTGGTTCCAATAGATATATATAATGAAAATGAATCTAAATGAAATGATAATTTAATTTGAGAATATAATTGATGATGATGGTGCAGAAGATGTTTTAAGGGCTTTATAAACGGTAAGGGCTATTGTTTGTCAGTAAGCCCTAAATAGGTGTCCTATACCTTGATCTCTTTATTTATATGTTGGTTTGTTATTCACTATATATTTTTTAACTATGCAATTGCATGATTATAATTGAGAGAATAAGCATGTTTGTCTGATATAGGAGTAAATGAAAGACTTATTGGCTTCCAAATAGGAATGTTGCTTTGATTGGTATCTAGTTGGGATTACCAGATTATTAGCTTGTGAATGGGAATGCTGGATTGATAGGCATGTGAATAGGATCACTGAATTGATTGGTATCCAGTTTGGAGTATTGGATTATTGGCTTTCGAATGAAAACACCAGATTTATAGGCATCCAAATGGGATTATTGGATTGATTGGTATTCTGTTTGGATTACCGGATTATTGGCTTCCGAATGGGAATGCCGAAATTGGTAGGCATCTAAATGGGAATATAGGATTGAATGGTGGTATCCAATTGCGATCACCGTATTGTTGGTTTTCAAATGGGAATTTTATTATTATTATTATTATCTATCAAAATTTTAGCAGAGTCCTTCTTGTACCGGGAGGTTCCAGGTTATCGACTACCTAACACCTTAAGAAAGAATTAATTCAAGAGTGTGCTAATATCCAATATGATTTGTTATCTTTCCTTTAGATATGTAACTCACATTGTGAAAATATGTTGACATCAAGGCATCCCCTTGATATCATTAGCTTTCCCTGATTCCTGGGCGTAGGTAATCAAGTACATTTTCTTTTCCCAAATACATTGGGGATTTTTATGCCGATGCTAATAAATCCCATTAGCATTATTAGTCTACCTAACCCGGGATCAACTAATTAATACCAAAGTAATGTTGATATCAATGAAATCCATCGATATCATTAGCTAACCAAACTCAAAGTAGCTAATCACGTCCTTTCAAATATTTTAATTTATTCTTTGGTAATGTCAATGTCAAGAATCCTTTAACATCATTAACGACCATGTTAGGAGTAGCTAATCAAGTTCCATATAATACTGATATCAATGTAATCCATCGATATCATTAGCTATCTGAACTCGGAGTAGTTAATCAAGTCATTTCATGAACTTCTTGGAGCATTTTTTTTTTTTTGTCCTATCCAAACATCTCAACAATGTTCCATCAGATTACTTCTTGTATAACACATTTGCATTGAGGTAATATAGTCCATGGCTAACCTTTATAGAGTTTTCATAACTGTATTGATGCCCTCGGGGGATACTTTTGGTGTTGGATAAATTATTTAATATCATAATACCACAGATTCCTATCAACTTCTCCTTCAACTGAGCAACAGCGAACCAGATAATTTATGACTTCAATACTTATAGGTTATACTCTGTTTGCATAATCAATTTTGGCCATGAAAGATA
>Ga0325403_1007857_pt1 | contig 10196 bp, 7 predicted proteins | sample PopdelMetagenome_19_FD_205665 | JGI IMG/M metagenome (GOLD analysis project Ga0325403, IMG submission 205665) | Populus deltoides microbial communities from Bellville, Georgia, United States - Xylem-PdKOR-R4 | ecosystem: Host-associated > Plants > Phyllosphere > Stem > Wood/Secondary xylem...
ATAGAACGTTACACCTTCTCAAGTGAGACTGGTATTTAAAATATCAAGAGTTGACCTGAAAATTCTCAGAGTTATTCTAAATATTCACCAATTTTAATTGAGAGTATTTTTCACCGTAATACACAAATTACGAAGAACCACTTCCTAATAATTTATTAAGGTACACAAGTTGATAATAAATTCTTAAACACTAGATTTAATCATATGTGTAAATCTTAAACCTAAACGAATTATAGACCACTGATCAGAAAACCACAAAAACCTCTAAACCATACAAAGCAACTTACCTTAGGTAAGGTGCACTAGGGGTGATGATATCTTCCCTAACCACAACCAGTCCCTTACTCTCGAATCTTTGATAGAACCAATATACTCGGATTTCCTAACAATCCTGAACCAAACAGCTAGGTGACAATTCTCACGACCCCTCGACATCGTGTGTCCACGTGTAACAAGTCTAACATGTTTTGTTTTTTTTTATTATGATTCAAACAATCAAACAAAAATCATAAGATAGCTTTAGGGTAAAAAAGAAGTGTTACCCACTCTTCATTGGGAACTTGATGTGTAGCATGTTGTTGGGATTGTTCTCAAGAGATCCTTTTTTTGCTCCAGATTTCAAGTATTTGCTCTTTTTGATGAAATGAGGAGTTACATATAATCATCAACTTTCCTTTCCTTTTTTTATATTAATCGTATTGATAGGACTCGATGACCGACTATGCATTATAGACACACACGCACACACACTAGTTATAATCATCAACTTTCCTTTCCTTTTCTAATCACATTGACAAGACTATAGTTATTAAACTCGAACCGGCCTAGCAGGTTGACCCAGGACCCGGTCGCCTGGTGGCTGGACTGATCCGGATTAGGCAAAAGACCGGCAAAACCCGGTTGACTCGGTGGTTCGACCCATGACTTAGTCGAACCCGGTATATGTGTGTGTGTGTGTGTGTGTTAACTGTACTAACAACAAAAGGAAAGAACCGTTATTCTACCCTAATTTCTTTCTTTGAAGCTTGAAAAACCAAGAGATCTAGTATTTGTAATCCAAGTAGATGATTGCTTTTCTAAAATTTTCAAGTAAGAACCATGTATTCTTTTAATTTTAAATGTTGTCTTCGGGTCATTTAAATCTTTTAAGTTTGTAAAGAGGTTGGTTTCTTTACGGAACAATTGGTTTCTTTATGAAACAACTTTTGAGTTTGTGAAAATAATGGTAAACACACCTCTATCATACTAGCAACCAAGATTGAAAAGATGGCAATTAGCTTGCCTCATCTTCAATTAGCTTGGCTCATAACACATTTTTTTAATTTGGCTTGCAGATCTATTGGGTTCCCTGCACTATTCAATTACATTAATATAATTAATTAGTTTTTAGCAACTTGTGTTGTGTTTTTAGAGAATTGTCATTCACAAATACGTGTAGTATAAAGCTTGTTGTTCTTCCTCTGGAAAAACTAATAATGATATTAATAATAATAGTGTAAGCAATTTTTTGGCTAGAATATAGATTATTTCTAGCTTCTGCATTCCTAACTTTCTTTCTTCTTCTTCTTCTTTTTTTTTCCTCCAAGCTGCAAAGTTTTGATGATTTATGGCAAGTTTTTTGGTTTCCAGAAGTTTTAAAAGTTCTTGCCAAAAGAAATTAACTGAATAATCAGAGTCCATATATTCATTAGTAATCCATTGACCCTCTCTATCTATATTGATGAATATATGGCTTTATGCCTCGTTTTGATGATTAGTAGTTTTGGTTTGTGTTTAGTCTCAACACTGCAGAGCTTCGAAGGTTTGAACAACCTGCAAAAACTAATGGGACACTATCCTTTCTGGTGCTTGGAGACTGGGGCAGAAAAGATGCTTTCAACCAATATGAAGTTGCTCTTCAGGTTCTACCAACTTCCTTGCTTTTCTTTAATTTATATCATGTTTTTGTATGTTTGTGCGCATGTAGGAAAGGAGTTGGAGAAAAGGCATGCAACATGTAACTGACATTTCCATCTTTTAAAGAGTTTTCTTTCAATTAATTCTTGCCTATGATTTGCATGGATACAGATGAGAACGATTAGAGAGAAGCTGGACATAGATTTTACATTAATTTCTTTAATGTTTTCGGGTTGACCCGGGTTAACTCGTGTAACCCAAGACTCGGTTCTTTAGCCGGGTCAACTCCCAGGTTAGGTCATATAATTATAGACAGGACTCGACCATGCATTAACTTTTTTTATATAATCATCAACTTTCTTTTCCGGAAGGAAAGTTGATGATTATATAAGAAAAGTTTAGGGTTAACTTTTTATTTTCATAAAAAATATAAAAAAATAATAGATCAAGAGCTTCGAGATTGGCTGCAACAACAAACCCAACAATAATATTTATAATATAAATAATAATATTTAACTTATTTGTTCAATTTTTTATAGTTTTTAATCTTTAAAAAAAAATGTTTTTTCTTCAATAGTAATAATAGTATTTTTAAAAAAACTTTATTAATGATAACAATAACAATAATAATTTTTAATTTTACCCTTCAAATCAAATCTAATGATGTTTTTCAATATTGATAATATTTGTTTTTCAAATTTATTAATTATTTTATGAATAATATTAATTATAATAAAAATTATAATAAAAATAATAATATTTTAGTATTAATACTATTAATTATAATAAAAATAAAAATATTTTTATATTAATATGTTTAATTATAATAAAAATAACAGTATTTATAACACAAATAATAATATTTAGAAACCTAAGACCCAAAAACCTTGGGTCCTGATGCTGGACCTAAGAGAATTAAGTCCTGATGCAATACCCAAGAGAATTGGGTTCGGAGGTAAGACCCAAGCGAAATGGGTCTTGATGCAGGACCCATCACCCTTGAGTCCTGTCGCAAGACCAGAATTGGGTATGGACTCAGGACCCATTAGTCTTAGGTTCTACGCAAGACCCAAGAGAATGGGGTCCTGATATAGTACCCAAGCAGGACCCATGAGAATTGGGTCCAAACACAGTACTCAAGAGAATTGGGCCTAAAGGCAGGGCCCAAGTGAAATGGGTCCTGACGCATGACCCATTAATCTTGGGTCCTGATGCATGACTCATCATCATTGGGTCCTAACACATGACCAAAATTGAGTCCAGACTCAGGACCCATTAGTCTTGGGTCCTCCGCAAGACCCAAGAGAATTGGGTCCTAACACAGTACTCAAGAGATTTGGATTTGGAGATAGGACCCAAGCAAAATGGGTCTTAACGCAGGACCCATTAACCTTGGGTCTTGGTGCATGACCCATCACCCTTGGGTCCTGACGCAGGACCCAAATTGGATCCGGACTCAAGACCTATTATTCTGGGGTCCTTCACAGGACCCGAGAGAATTGGGTCCTAACACCGGACCCATTAGCCTTGAGTCTTGATGCAGGACCTAAGAGAATTGGGTATGGACCTAGTGCTTTTGGGTCCCCAAACTTATTGGATCATGTTGTGCAGCTGCACCCAAAGCTACTTTGGGTCTTACCCCCAACATGTCCCAACTCTAATGGATCCTGGATCCTGCTCGGGCAGGACCCAACACATAATTTATTTATATATTTAATAATACTTATAATTCAAAACTACTGAATAAAAAAATCTGAAGACAATAAAACATTGATAAAACTTTGAATCTCGTACACTAATGTTATAAAATTAAAATTTCTTTTATTACCTAAAATAATATTATATTATAATATTTATAAATTATTTTTTAATGGATTTTATTGTTAAAAAAATTCTCTTATATAATACAAATATATAAAGTATATGATGTGAATCAAAAATTTATTGAGAACTCCGTCAACTTTAATATAATAATATTAGAGAAAAAGATTAAAAGTTTAAAAAAAAATTCAAAAAATTTTTGAAATGCAAAAACAAATATGCCTTAATAAGAAAATTCAACACAACCTCAAATAAAAAAGAAATTATGATCACCCAACTTTTAAACAATATAAAAAAAAATCTCATCAATTTATTTTCTCTTTACTGTATGTGAAAAAATTACATGAGAGAAAAGAAAAAAAATTGAAAGCACTGGGTCTTGTTAGGGGCAAGACCCAACGCTAATGGATCCTGCTCGCAACAGGACCCAAAGCTGATGGGTCCAACCGTCGCTGGATCCAAAGTTATTTTAGCTCCTTCTGGGGCAGGACTCAACTCGAATGGGTCTTGCTGGGTAGGACCCAACTTAATATATTCTCATTTGATGTGGTTGCACAGCCAGACTCAGGACCAGTTGGTCCTAACACAGGGTCCAAAAGAATTGGGTCCTGACGAAGGACCTATTAAACTTTGGTCTTGACGCAGACCCAAGCAATCGGGTCCTAAAGCCGAACCCAAGAGAATTGGGTCCTGACGCAGGACCCCAAACAATCGGGTCCTGACACCGGACCCAAGGGAATGCGTCTTGCGTCAGGACCCATTTTAAGGGTAAACTATAAATTAGTGCTCTTTTTATCATTATTATCATTAATAAATTTGAAATAAAATATTATTACTACCAAAGAAAAACCATATAATTAATTTGAAGTATAAAATTAAAAATTATTATGATTATTATTATTTGTTCTATAAATATTATTATTTTATTATAATAGAAGGTATTAATATTAAAAATAGTATTATTTGTGCTATAAATATTATTATTTTATTATAATTGAACATATTAAAATTAAAAATAGTATTGTTTGTGCTATAAATATTATTATTTTATTATAATAGAAGGTATTAATATTAAAAATAGTATTATTTGTGCTATAAATATTATTATTTTATTATAATTGAACATATTAAAATTAAAAATAGTATTGTTTGTGCTATAAATATTATTATTTTATTATAATTGAAGGTATTAATATTAAAAATAATATTATTTGTGCTATAAATATTATTATTTTATTATAATTGAAGGTATTAATATTAAAAATAATATTATTTGTGCTATAAATATTATTATTTTATTATAATTGAAGGTATTAATATTAAAAATAGTATTATTTTTACTATAAATATTATTATTTTTATTATAATTGAAAGTATTAATATAAAAAATAATAAATATTATTATTTTATTATAATTAAAGGTATTAATATCAAAAATAGTATTATTTGTGCTGCTATTATTATTATTATTATTATTATTATTGAAAGTATTAATATTAAAATAGTATTATTTGTGCTATAAATATTATTATTTTTATTATAACTCAACGTATTAATATCAAAAATAGTATTATTTACGGTATAAATATTATTATTTTTATTACAAGTCTCTTAGGTGCTAACTCATGGGTCTAGCGTTATGACCCACGGCTAATAGCTCTTGCTTCAGGACCTAATTCTCTTGAGTCCTTGTAGCAGTTGGGGTTGGAAGCATGACCCACTGTTAGTGAGTCCTGGTGGCAGCATGGCTTAGCTGTAGTGGATCCAGATCGCAGCTCTGGGTCCACTGCTGCTAGGTTCTACTGCAGCAATACCAGTAGAAGTAGGTCATGCTTGCAGCTCTGGGTCCACTGCTGCTAGGTTCTACTGCAGCAATACCAGTAGAAGTAGGTCATGCTTGCAGCTCTGGGCCCATCGTTGCTCGGTTCTAATGGAAGCAGAGCCCACATTCAATGGATCCTGCTTTAGCTGGGCCTACCGTTATTGGGGCCTGCTGGGCATCCAAACCCACTATCATTGGGTATAGTGGTAATGCCAGGCCCAATAAACTTGGGTCTGGCTCCACAACCAAACCCAACAAATTTAGGTCTTGGCATAAGGACCTAACAGCTAGGTATTCATCTAGGCCAAACATTAGTGTGTAGCAGGGCCCAACATCATTGGGTCATGTTTGATAGAAGGACCCAACAGAATTTAGTTATGCTTGACAAAATAACCCAGCAGCTGGGTACCTATCTGGGCTCAGCATCATTGAGTCATGCTTGGCAGAACGACTTAGCAATGTTGGCCCAAAATAATATTATGTTATAGTATTTATGAATTTTTGTAATGGATTTTATTATTAAAAAATTTTCTTGTATAATACAAATATATAAAGTATATTATGTGAATAACAAATTTATTTAGAGCTCCATCAACTTTAATATGACAATATTAAAACTATATTTTTTTTTCTGAATGCTTTTATTTTGAAAAATAATAAAAATTTTAATTTGAAGTAAAGAAAAAAATGAATTTTTTTAATTTTTAAAAACATTTTTGAAAGGCAAAAACAAACATGTTTTAATAAGGAAATTCAACCCAACATCAAATGAAAAAAAAAAAGAATATCACCACCCAATTTTTGTACACTATAAAATTTTTTTTTATCTATTTATTTTCTCTTTACCATATGAAAAAGAAAAAATAATTACAATTTTGGGTTCTGCTAGGAGCAGGACTCAACTCTAATGAGTCCAGCAGGACCTAACGTTATTGGGTCTTAGTGTCAGCGGGACCCAACGATATTGGGTCCTGCTGCAACAAACCAGCAACCCTTTATACCCCAGGTACGCGGTTCTGCAGACCCACTCACCTAGGTTTGTAGCCAGGCACGCGGATCTGGCCCTAGCACCTAGGGCATGGCAGTCCTAATGCCAGGTGTCTATAGCCTGGGGCATAACTCCACCCCCTACAGCCTTTGGAATTCTCTTTTTCAAGGCATGGCAGCCCTAATACCAGGTGTCTGCAGCCTGTGGTGTACAGCCCCACCATGCCCTACCAAAGTTTGCACTAATTGTTTTCTCATAAATCATCCCTTCAATGCCAAATACATCCCAATAAAAAGACAACTTTACCCCCCTGTAGTCTTTGCAACTCTCTATGACAAGGGCAACTCTGTCATTACACTGCTCCAATCCACAGTATCATGAATCTTAATGAACATGACTTTTGCTAACACCGTTTCAATCCACAGTGTAATGAGTCTTGATGAACATTACTTTCTCCACGTGATATATATATATATATATATATATATATATATATATATATATATATTATTTGACTCGCGTTTCGCTGGTTGAATAATTTTTTTTAAAAAAATAAATATACAACCTTTTTAAATGTTTTTTTTTGTAAAAAAAATCTAATTATAGATCAAAAGGCCTATGCATGCATTTAATTAAATACATCGAGAACTATTTATGTCAATAAATACAAAAACAAAGTATTAACACTTTTATTCAACTTGCCTCGTTGCAGGTTGAATAACTTTTTTTTCATAAAAAAATTAATGTGTAGATGTTATTAACATGTTTTTAAACATCAAGTAAAAAATATAACCGTGAATTAAAAAGTTAATGCTAACATATAATAAAATATAGTAAAGATAATTATATTAATAAAAACATGTAAGATCTCAAACTAATTTTTAACGTAGCAGAAGAATACAATAATTTTGCAATTGCTATAGTGAAACATCATTTCCATAGTTTTTGTATAATGGTTTTTCAAAAAAAAAAATGTGTAAAGAAAAAGAATAACAAAACAAATTACAAAAGAATAAAGATAAGAACAAAAAAATGGTATAAATAGATCGAGATAAATATTTAAAGTATGAAAAGTAAAAATAAAAATATATCTTTTTTTCTAAAAAATTTCTAAACAGAAAAAAAGAAAAAACTAAAAAAATATTACAAAAAACGAAGATAAGAAAAAAAAAAATAGAGATAAGTAGACCAATTATAAAATGACAAAAATATCAAGTATAAAGAAAAAACCAAAAATTATAATTTTGCCGCCACTATAATATGCTACAGTAAAAATAATTAATAAAATTCATAATTATATCATTTTTACATGAAAACACGATTTTCTTTCTAGATATGAATAATAGTTATGTATTTGTGAATGATCCCTTTTTGTGGATCGCTAAATTCAAATACCAACCTATATGGTTATGCATCTATAATCAGTATTTATTTTTCTTTTTAACAAATTGAATATTCTAGAGGTTTAACTATATTTTACTTCTTTATTTGTCTAAGGCCGTTTGTTTGCTAGAAAATAGTTTTTTTAAGTGATTTTCTTGAAAATAGATTTATGGAAAGTGAATTATTTTCTGATATTTGATAGTATCATGGAAAATAAATTGAAAAATACTTTTTAGTATTTGGTTATGTCATGAAAAATAAGCTGGAAAATAACTTATTAATGTTTTTCAAGTTTATTAAAATAATGAGAAACAAATCTTAAAAGTTAAAAAGTTGAATGAGAATGAAAATTAAAAAAAAAACTAATTTCATAAATTATCTCAAATAAAATAAATGAGAATCAAATGTAATAGATAAAAAATTTCAATTAAAAAAATGATAAGAGAAAAACAAATAACAATCATAAAAATAAGGACCAAAGTTGATATAAAAATCAAATTAAATCAAATTCTAAGGGGTGAAAATGAAAAAAAAATTCAAAATAAAATATATAGCAATCAAAAGTTTGAGAACTAAATTTGATATAATTAGTAAATAACATGACATTTCTAAATTTATTAGAACTTCTAAAAAATATTTTCCGCCCAAAATAAAAGGAAATTGTTTTTCTAAAAACCAAGTCAAATTTTTCTTTGACAATAAAGTGATTTCTGTTGAAAAAATTTTCTAATAGCAAACAAATACAGGAAAGTTTAAAAAAAAATTTCTAAAAAACTATTTTCTATGAAACAAACAAGATTTTAATAAAAAATTAAAAGATAACCACATAACATCGTGAAGAAAAAATCAAAGAAAATGAAAATTAAAACTACAACCACACATAAATATAAATATAAATATAGATTGAGTTGCATGTCTTTAAGGACTCATGAAAGTAAAAATATTTTTCTAATATCATATGGATCCAAGTCATGTTATAATTTGGTCAAGAATTTAAAACATTTTTAATTGTTTTAGCAATGAAATTAAGGTTTAGGTTTTCATAAAAAAAGTGATTGCATCTCATTATTTAATTAAGAGAGAAGTTGTTCGATCATATAATTAGCACATAAGCATCTAATTAAGGCTCTTTGAAAAAAAAATTGTTATCATTAGTGAATTTAATTTTTTTATCTTATTTAAAAATCCTTGTTCATATCAAAAACACGATTAAATGACATTAATTGTCTGTTTCAATTGAGTCAATTTTACAAAAAAAAAAATGTAATTAAATAAATTATTAACATAAGAGGTAATTCAAACACAAAAGCAAGCAATATATAAGGAATGCATGGCACATTGTTGAACTGGATTTTTTTAATAAAAAAATTAATTTATTTTTGAATTATTTTGATATGTTAGGATTAAAAATAAACTTTAAAAATAAAAAATACATTATTTTGATATATTTTTAAATAAAAAATACTTTGAAAAACAAAACCAATCATTATTACTAACACCTCCTTAAACTTTTACATTGCTTTTCTGAATTTAGTGAGAATAATTATATTTTGAATTTACCTCCACGTAATTGCTACAAGAAGGGTGAATTTTAGAGAATGATCAAACCGTGTTTCTGAGAAATTTTAATTTTTTTAAAATTAATATTTTTTATGTCTTTAAATTATTTTAATATGTTAATGTTAAAAATAATTTTTTTAAAAATAAAAAATATTATTATTTAAATATATTTCTAAATAAAAAAATATATATTTTAAAAAATCTCAACAATACACTAAATTACACCGAAATCATGAACTTATTCTCTCTTTCTATGATTGTAAGCAAATATAAAATCAAAACTAGAAGGGAAAAGGACATCAAAAATTATTTTTAACTCGTACTTTATGGTTTGGAAAGCGTGGCATGCTTTCATTTATTATTGTAATTCAACCAATAAAAAAAATTCTAAGATAGAGTTGAAAGTGAGGTGATGTGCATTTTGTATAGCCTGTTTAGGTGATCATACTTATTTTTTATTTAAAATTATGTTAAAATAATATATTTTTTATTTTTTAAAATTTTATTTTTGATATTAATATATTAAAAAATGTGAAAATGTTAAAAATATTAATTTAAAATAATTTTTTTTAAACACTTTTAAAATATAAAAACAAACAAAACTTTATTTTTGTAAAAATAATTATAAGACCTTATTTGGGATTTAGTGGGTTCAAAACTCAAGTTGCAGGCAAAGAGATTGACCCAAGTTGTGTTACATTAATCTAATTTTTGAATTTTTTTTTT
>Ga0325403_1007860_pt1 | contig 10194 bp, 4 predicted proteins | sample PopdelMetagenome_19_FD_205665 | JGI IMG/M metagenome (GOLD analysis project Ga0325403, IMG submission 205665) | Populus deltoides microbial communities from Bellville, Georgia, United States - Xylem-PdKOR-R4 | ecosystem: Host-associated > Plants > Phyllosphere > Stem > Wood/Secondary xylem...
AATTTCACCATAAATTGTAGTACAGTACATGATTATAATTTATGAGATAGTTCATTAGGTCGGAGCAGTTCTTGGTCAACTTATCCCAGCCAGCTGTGAGTCACAACAAAAATGCAAGGACCGCATCTTAGGGTCTCCATTGTTGTACGTGATAACTTTGAATTGTGTAAATATTATTTTGATATATTATTAAATAAAAATTATTTTAAAAAATAATTATTATTCTATTAAAAAAAAGAAGAAGATAGCAGCAGCAGCAGCAAAGTGAAGTGAGGTGAGGGAGCAAATTAAAGAAAAAGAAGAATGATAGGAGTTGTTGATAGATTATTGTAATGATAATACTGCAAATCATTGTTTGATCGAGGTTGCCAACGCCTATCATAAATTAAAGTTTTTCTTCGAATCATTTACTGCATAATGTTGGAGATAATCGACCAAAAATCAATCCAACTTCGAGACAAAGAAAACTTTTCAGACGCCCTTTTTTTCTCCTCGAATGCCTCGAATGCATCTATTAATAAAAAGTATGCTTCGACTCATTGAGGTGATTAGGGAAAACCCATTTAATTAAAAAAAAGAGCATCTGTGTTGGAATCCAAGATTCGGCGGGAGTGTTTTTTTCTTTTTTTAAATTTATTGTGGGTGTTTGGTTCAGTTTATGCACATTTCGACTAATCTCACGGGTTCTGAAGTTAACAGTCATATAAGTCTCCAGTGACCATCATATAAGTAACCACATGGCTTAAATGATGAATAAGCGACCTGCCGGCAAAATATCTCAATGCATGTGAACTTAATTTATAAAACCCAAATTTCACGAAAGTTTAATCAGTTCCCCTAGAAAGAAACAACTGTTCGGCACCGCTGGGCTTAAAATATGAGGAAATATTTGTTAATGTGCAGAACATCTTTTATATTTTAATGCAGTGGCTCGTTCAAGTCCGAGACATCCATGAATAATATAGAACTATGAGCCTTCTGGCATCAGTGGCACGCAATGCTTGTCATTTAGAGATTATAAATTGATCCTACTCGTGTAATATGATCCGGCATCATCTGATCTGATGGGATTGTATAATCATCTAGTTTAATCATAATTAAATTAAAAATATAAAAAATTTGATTCAATTTTATCAAAGATAGAAAATGATGATAATGATGAGGCGAGTTAAGGTTTCTTCTGACCCGTTCTCCATCTAGTCTCTTAATTTTTTTATAGATTTTTTTAATATAATGCACTAATTTATATTTTATTATCTATGAATAGTTTTTATTGATTTTATATATAGATATATAGTTTAGATTCCATTTTATGATTTTATAATTCCCAAAATGAAGATGTAGCTAGTTTGTTTTTAAGTTTATATTTTATTATTTAAATAAATTTAAAAAATCATGATCGAATTGAATAATCATTTATGTCTGCACTAATTTATATTTTATTATCTATGAATAGTTTTTATTGATTTTATATATAGATATATAGTTTAGATTCTATTTTATATGGTTTTATAAAGACGTAGTTTGTTTTTAAGTTTATATTTTATTATTTTAAATAAATTTAAAAAATTCGAATTGAATACTCATTTTATGATTTTATAATTCCCAAATGAAGATGTAGTTTGTTTTTAATTTTATATTTTATTATTTTAACTAAATTTAAAAAATCATGATCGAATCGAATACTCATTTATATCTTGATCTAGTCAGATTGAAAGAGAAAATAAAGTCATAAATATTTAAAATAAATAAAAATAAATGGAATAAAATCTTATTTCAATCTGATACATTATCATCCTAACTTTAATTAAAAATATAGAATGACAATCCCATAATTAATTGATATAAATGGTAATATATAGGCGACTACGTACAATAGGTTATAGATAATAATCCAAGGAAATTAGCTCGAGCTGGCACAATAAATTCAAGTAGATTACTACACAGTAGTATTTTTAAGTCAAGTCTGGGCGAATGACTTCATCTACTCAACCTTATTGGATTTATTTTAATATCTAGTTTGGACATTCTTGTTCAAATTGGTGACATCTTCGACTTCACCCTTTTGATGGCTAAATTATATAATCACACCTAAAGAAAAACCTATATAATATAATGACATGTTGATGATGTCCCCAAAAAATTAAGTAGTTTAGAAACAAGTGTTCTGTATTGGATAATTGGCTAATCACTTCCTTTTGATGATCTGATTCATTTTTCTTAGTCAAGATAGTTGATAGGTGATGTAAGGTAAACCAAGATGGCTAGTAGAAAGTACTTGCAAAAGATTCTCTTTAGTGAATGCAGGGATTCTCCGATGTTTAAATAAATATTTTTTTAGAGAGAAAAAGTGTAGTGATGTTTTAGAGAAAGAAACTCTAAAAATATGTATGCTAACAAATATTATGAGCAAAGAGATTGTGAACTTGGAGTTTGAGGGATTCATAGGGTATTTATAGCCCATAAGTTTTGTTATTTTGTGGAGAAAAAGAGCTGGAGTGTCATCTTACCTTGATAACATTTAATTAGAGATAAATATGGTAGATTATTAGGAGATTTTTATATATCTATGAGTGTAGGGAGGCTAGGATACAAAAAGTAGCTGAGCTCTTCTCCTAGGCTGGGCCCAAAGAGTCCTTCCCTTGGTTGAGCCCAATAGAGGTAGGTCTTTCCCTTGGATGAGTCCAAGGGAGTTGGATCCTTCCCTTGGCTTAGCCCAAGGGAGGTGGATGCTTTCCTTGGTCATGCCCAAGATAGTTCAGTGCCAGCTCATTAGCAAGCCCGTGACTGTATCTCCATAGCCTGGTCATGTGTTGGATTTGTTTACCGGTCGTGCCTAAAAGAGCCGAGTCTGTTCATTAACTGAACACAACTATATTGGGTCCAAAAACTTGTCAGACCTATGTTGCCTTAGGCTCAGCACATGGCCGAACCCAAGTGTATTGGGTCCTTCCATTGGCTAAACTCAACTATATTGGGTTTGGTAACTTGTAATACCTATGTTGCTTTGAGCTCAGCACATGGCTGAACCTAAGTGTATTGGATCGTTTCTTCGGCTGAGCCTAAGAAAGGTGGGTCCTTTTCCTTAACTATGCCCAAAAGAAAAGGGTTATTCCCTTGGCCAAGCCCAAAAGAGGAGGGCTATTCACTTGGTTGTGCCCAAGAGAGAAGAGTTATTACATTGGTTGTGCCCAATAAAGAAGGGTCATTCTCTTGGTTATGCCCAAATAAGATAGGTCATTCCCTTGGCTGAGAAGAGAAAAGGGTCAATATCTTGATCATGCCCAAGGAAGGAGGGTCATTCCATTGGTTAAGCCCAAGGAAGAAGGGTCTTCATAATTTTTTAGGCCCGTTAAATTTGGGTTTATTTGAAACCCTCCAAGTTTTTGTGATATTTATGTACAAAGACTTGTAAAATTGCTCGCTATAATGAGTTTTTTGTGATATTTATATACAAAGACTTGTAAAATTGCTCGCTATAATGAGTTTTTCTTAGTCTCTTTATATGAGAAGAGGGGTAGAAACCCCAGGTAATACACTAGAGAACCCGTGTGTAGGGGGCATGCACCATGTTTGAAGAAATTATAAAGTATGTAAAGGGGAATCATAAAGGGTTGACTTATACTTAGAAAAGTTTCTAATTGGCTGAAGGAACCCATTGGAGAAACTTATTAAGTTTAAGGCACCTAATGGAGGAAGAAGAACTCATTCCATTTGAGTAACTCCTATCTCCAAACTCATTAGAGGAAATCAACTCCCTTTGAAGAAATTCTGATTGGAGGATGGTGCTCGTACTTAGAAATCTCTAAATGGGGTGGTTCTATTGCATGAGGGAAACCTCATATCAATCCTTTTGAGAGTGTAGGACTATTGCCTTTACAGGGAATAAATCAATCCTCTTTAAAGGGAGTGGTTACATTTGAGTGGGGTATGAGAGCCCTCCTTAAAGAGTGGTCATCATCATTTTTTTTTTTAGAGTGTGAGGCATTGGCCTCGATGGCGATGACATGAGGCATGAAAGCTCTCCCACTAAAAAGTGGTCAGAGGAGGATGTTGCTATTGTATTAGGGGGATCTCTGATCCATCCCTTATATATGAGGGTGTTGCCCTGGGAGACCAAGTTCATCCCTTCCTAAAAGAATTGCACATTCCTAAGATAATTGTGTAACGACATCAGGTAGTGCAAGTCCATCCTTTGTGAGTGGTGGTGAGGCTATTGGTCTAGAAAGACCAAGTCAATCCCTTTCTAGAAGAATTTCATAGTTTTATGATAATTATGATACTATACTAGGAAGAGCAAGTTCATCCCTTGTGTGTGATGGGTTGTAACATCCCCCGTACCGAAATTAATGCATCAACCTTAAAAAAGGAAACATGGTAATTTTTTTTTTATCTTTATTAAACTTATACATAGTTTATTGAAATTTCTACCAAAATTTTAGCAGAGTTTCCCCTATGCCGGAAGATCCCAAGTTATCGACAAATCATTTGTACACATCCTGTATTCATTGTTCATATATAATCCAATCATTCCAAGTCTCAAACTATAGACTTTTAAGATAAAATTCACACAATTATCAAGTTATAAAAATGAGAAGAATCCTAGGATTTAAGAGGTAACCATTAATTAACCATTGTAATTGCATTCATACGTTAGCATAATAAAGATTTTAAATTTCAATTTACTATTTACAGTTTTACAAAAATAATAGTACTTAAATTTATACATACAATTTAGGAATATTATTATATACAACCCAAAGGGAAAATTCTTCCATCTTCCTATTAACTTAAGTGACTATACAGAGGGAACACCCAAGCATTAACTAAGAGTTATGCTGCTGAGATGAACCTGCATAATAATTTGCATAAACATAATTAAATTAATTAAGGTAATCTAGTATATTTTTCATTACACTAACAATTTGTTTTTTAATTCTTTTATTCATCAATTTCTATAGTTTCCCATCTGTCAACACACCCACCTTGTCCAATAATAACTAATTCTATTGATCGCCCATTCACAGGGCACCAGTTCCAAACTAGGACACTGGTCCAACTATCAGCCCATTCACAGGGCATCAGTTCCAAACCAGGACATTGATCCATTTATCATTCAAGCACTACATATAAATACAAAAATTTAAACTACATCTTATCAGGGACTAAGTTAAAGAATTACACAAGTCTTTAAATTAGAAATCAAAGTATCGGACACCTACCTGAAAACTGTGCTATGCTAGTTGTCCCCTGCTCTCATCTATTTTCCACAATTTCACCTATACCAATATCTACACTAATTTAAATTTCAAGTCTTGACCATACATACACACATATACATACTACCTTCATAATTCAACATTTTGTAATTAAAAAACAATTCCAAACAGAAGTTACCAATTTACAAGTTTTAGACGGCTCAACATAACGGATTGTCCAACTGTTACTCTCTAAAATTTGAACTGTTACTGTCTGACCTCTCCTCAGATTTTTAACTATATCTGGAGTTATAGAACTCTATTTCAAGCGAGATTAATCTCGTTGGAAAGCTAAGACATGAGGCTACAAGTTCTATGTAGGAAGAATAACTCAGTTCTACCCCCAAAACAGTCAAAATTGCTCATCAATTAACATTGAACTGTTTGAACTGTTACTGTCCAACTATTACTGTCTAAAAAATTGAATTGTTACTGTTAGACCTCTTATCAGATTTTTAACTATATCTGGAGTTATAGAACTCCATTTCAAGCGAGGTTGATCTCGTTGGAAAGTTAAGACACGAGGCTACAAGTTTTATGTAGGAAGGATAACGCAGTTCTGCCTCTAAGACTGTCAAAATTGCTCATCAACGAACATTGGACTGTTACTGTCCAACTATTTCTGTCTAAAAAATTGAATTGTTATTGTCTGACATCTCCTTAGATTTTTAACTATATTTGGAGTTATAGAACTTCATTTCAAGCGAGATTGATCTCGTTGGAAAGTTAAGATACGAGGCTACAAGTTCTATATAGGAAGGATAACCTAGTTCTACCCCAAGCTAGTTAAAGTTGCTTTTCAAGGAACGTTGGACTGTTACTGTCTAACAAATTGAACTGCTATTGTCTAATCACTCCTCAGATTTTTAACTATATCTGGAGTTATAAAACTCCATTTTAAGCAAGATTGATCTCGTTGGAAAGTTAAGACATGAGGCTACAAATTCTATGTAGGAAGGATAGCCCAGTTCTGCCCCCAAGATAGTCAAAATTGCTTATCAATGAACTGTTACTGTCTAAAAAATTGAATTGTTACTGTCTGACCTCTCCTTAGATTTTTAACTATATCTGGAGTTATATAACTCCATTTTAAGCGAGTTTGATCTCGTTGGAAATCTAAGACATGAGGTTAAAAGTTATATGAAGGAAGGATTACTGAGTTCTGCCCCCAAGATAGCCAAAATTGCTCATCAACAAACATTGGACTGTTACTGTAAAAAAAATTGAATTATTACTTTCTGAACACTGTTTAGTATTTTGAGTATAACCAAAGCTACAGAGCTTGGTTTTATGCATGGTTTGTTTCTTTGGAACTCTATAACATAGGTCTACAACTTTCATGAAGACAAGTATCTCAAATTTTGTCATCTTAAGATCCAAATCTTAACAGAGAAGTTGAGAGACAACTTGTCCAGTTTTGATTTCTAAGTTCAACAAGTATAAATTTGTTTCCCATGTATTTTTTTTTTCCATCATTTCATCCACCTATCATTATTTAACAAACTTCTTAAACCTATAGTAAGCCATTCAACAATCTCAATTTTTCAAGAAAACACAAACAAATTCAAGTGACTTAATAAGAGAGCTTGTTACCTTTTATTACAAAACAATGAGTCGAGAGATTGAGAACAACCTCTTTTTCCTCTTCTCTTTCCTTCCTTCTCCTAACCTTTCCCTTCCCATTAGTAAATTTTTTTCTAAGTTTTCTTTCTAAATCTTACGTGAAACACTCTCAGTTCACTTACTCTCACTTTTCTTTGGAATCAAAAGATGAATTTACAAGGTTCCTCTTAATTTTTCTTTTCTCCTCTTTCTTCCTCTCCTTGGCCGGCCATTACTATAGGGATTTCTACAGATTTCTTGTTATTTATAATTATATTCTTTTCTTATTTGCATCTTGCCCCCCATATTTACTTCTATTTTCACATTGACCCCACCATTCCTTTTATCAATCCATTGACCCCCACTACTTGTCTTTCTCTTTACTAACTCCTTACTCTTTTATTATTGTTTTTAATTTCACCCCTCATTAAATAACTTCTTTATTAATCCAATTAATTTGTTCAATTTAATCATTTCTCCACATCCTTTGTATTTTATGTTATTTTACTAAATTAAGATGAGATTATTATAGTCGAGGGTTTATATGGGTTTATTTACATAGGGAGACCAAGTCAATCCCTTCCTAGAAAAATTACGTATTCCTAGGATAATTATATTATTGCACTAGGGATAACAAGTTTATCACTTAGAAAGTGTGGGGTTATTGCGCTAAGGGAGACCGCATATCAATCCCGTGGAGAGTGGAGATATTTTCTTAGGGAGACCAAGTCTATCCCTTAGTAATTTGAGGGATTGTTTCCCTTAGATAGACCACATACCAATCCTCTGAAAAAATAAGATTATTGCCCTAAGGGAGACCACATACTAATCCCTTGGAGAGCAGATCTATTGCCCTAGGGAGACCAAATTCATTCATTGGTAATTTAAGGGACCACTTCCTTTAGGGAAACCAAGTCAATCCATTCCTAGAAGAATTGCACATTTTTAGGATAATTATGTTATTGCACCATGGACGCTTCAGATCATCCATTCCAAGGTGTATTGTTGAACAACCCTTAGGCATCACCCAGAGAAAATGAAAATAGTCATTTTTAAATAAGTCATTTGTATATAAAAAACTTACATTCTTATTCTCATTAGGTATGGCAAATTTCCATTTAAGCAAGTGTCAGGTGTGGGGGAGACTCTCCTCTTTCCCTTGGATAGTTGTCAAAGATGTTGCACATGTTTTACGGTTTGAACTAGTATTTCATTTGTACTTGTTGAAAGCTTTTCAAAATATCGAGGCTCTAACTGTATTTGTAAAGTTGGCAAAGCATAGCCCAAATTTTCTCATCTCACCTTGAGTGGCTAGAATTACCTTAATAAGGAGTTACCCCCCGATTGAAGAGTTGTTGAAGCTCTGGTTGGGCAGGAGTGTCTGTGGCAATGAGTAAACTTGTCTCGAGTTCTGACCCAGATAGGTATTAGTTGTGTCACATGGAATGGCCTGGAAATGTCAAAAGCAAGCTTTAGTACGAAATCAATGGCTTTTTCCCCAGGTTCTCACAGACGACGCCATTGATGAAGTCTCAAAAAATCCAAATAGCTTAGAAACAAGGTTCATGTGTTCGATAATTTGTTAATCACTTGGTTTTAGAAATTTGATCAATTCTCCATAGACAATGTAAATGATAGTTGGTGTCTAATAAGCTAAGAAGACTGGTAGAAGATATCTGCAAAAGATCTTCTTTGGTGAATGAGAGGACTCCTAGATGCTTAAGTATATATCTTTTTAGAGAGATAAAGTGCAATGACATTATATAAAGATAAACTCTGGAAATATATATGCTAACAAATATTGAAAGTGAAGAGATTGTGAACTTAAAGCTTAAAGGATTTATATAGTATTTAAAGCCCATGAGTTTTTTTTTTTTTTATGGAGAGAAGAGGTTGGAGTGTTATCTTGCCCTGATAGCATTTAATGAGAGATAAATATGGTAGGTAATTGAAAGATTTTTATACACCTATAGATGTAGGGAGAGTAGGATATAAAAAGTAATTGAGCTCTTCCCCTTGGTTGAGCCCATGAGAGGTGGGTCCTTCCTCTGGATAAGTTTAAAGGAGGTGGATCCTTCCCCTGAATGAGTCCAAAAGAGTTGGGTCCTTTCATTAGCTTAGTCCAAAGAATATGGATGTTCCTTTTGGTGGTGCCCAATAGAGCTGGGATTGTTCCTTAACTGAACTCAACTATATTGGGTTTGATAACTTGTCAGATCTATATTGTCTTGGGCTTAGCACATTTCTAAACCTAGTGTATTGAGTCTTTCAATTAGCTGAACCTAACTATATTGTGTATTACAACTTGTCAGACCCATATTGCCTTAGACTCAACACATGGTTGAACTCAAATGTACAAGGTCCTTTATTTGGCTGAATCCAATTATATTAAGTTTGGCAACTTGTCAGACCCATATTGCCTTAGACTCAACACATTGCTGAACCCAAATGTACGAGGTTCTTCATTTGGCTGAACTTAATTATATTGGGTCTGATAATTTATTAGACTCATGTTGTCTTGGCTCAGCACATGACTGAACCTAAGTATATTAAGTTTTTTCCTTGGCTGAGTCCAAGAAAGCTGGGTTTTTTTTTTTTGTTGTACCCAAAGAAGAAGGGTCATTCTTTTAACGAAGTCCAAGGGATATGGGTCATTCACTTAACCGAGCCCAAGAGAGTTGGGTCATTCCTTTAACTGAGTCCAAAGGATGATGGTCATTTCTTTGGCTGAGCCCGATAAAGAAGATTCATTCATTTGGTCGTGCCAAAGGGAGAAGGCACTTTAGATTTTTTTAGGCACGTTGAATTTGGGTTTATCACATGTCTTCCTCGTTTGACATAAAAGATCTCACATTAAAATTACAAAAACAAAAATAAAAAATAAAATCCTCGAAAATGGATCGAGTTTAGGTTAAAACTTTTAGCATTAAAATTTGATATGCACTATACATTCAGTGAAGAACATTGCACACAATCTAAAAAAAATAACATTGCATGCTACACACAAACTTAAAATTAAAACTATGAACATTGCCACAACACACAAATTACTACAAGAAAGAGATAAATAGAAGTAATGGCTAAATTGGTAATTTAACAAAAACTTCTTCATTATTTATTTGTTGCTTAGTTATTAGACCCAGTTCGGCTCAACAGGTTGACTTGGTACCCAAGAGATCTGGGGCCCTGACCGAGTTTGAAGAAGATGAAAACTGGGGTTGCAAACCCGGGACCCGCTGCAACCCGATAAAGACCCAACCTCTTTATTTTTAATAAACAAATGAATCAAATTTCAAATACCTATTTGTTAAGAGATGGAACAAATTCTCTTAAG
>Ga0325403_1007861_pt1 | contig 10194 bp, 6 predicted proteins | sample PopdelMetagenome_19_FD_205665 | JGI IMG/M metagenome (GOLD analysis project Ga0325403, IMG submission 205665) | Populus deltoides microbial communities from Bellville, Georgia, United States - Xylem-PdKOR-R4 | ecosystem: Host-associated > Plants > Phyllosphere > Stem > Wood/Secondary xylem...
TCTTACTTTTTTGGGTAAGTTTCGAACACTACGGGCTTTGCCGACTAGGTGATTGTTTGGTACTGGTGTTTAATGATTTGTTTTTTTGGTTAAAATTTAATTTTTTAATTTTAAATTAATTTTTTAATATTTGTTTTTGTTATTTTGATGTGTTAAGCTGTTAATGTCAAAGATATATTTTAAAATATTAAAAATATATTATTTTAATATATTAAAAAAAAAACTTTAACAAACAATTTTTACCACGGCTCACAGACACCATAATTCTCCCTAGGACAAGCTACACGGTTACGTAAAAGAAAAATACTATTAAAGGATTATAAGCAATCATCGAAACCTTGCAATTCGGCATTCATGCTATATTTTACTTTTAAGTTTTCTTTGAGAATAGATCTACTTGAAATTAGAACCGTAACAACAATAAAATTAACTATTCTAAAAAAATAAAAAAAAATAAGTAAAATTAATTTCATATTTATTTTGTGAAAACTGGTACAAAGGATCGTTAATTAGATATTAAAAAAATTATTTACTGATAATTAATATCTATGTTCATCATAACAATATGATAAATGAAGCTTCTCTTTCATCTTTTTTTTTTTTGATTCAATCCTTTTTTTTCATTTTTCTTACTTTCAATCTCATCATTTTTTTCTCTCAATTTTAACATCAAAATTTTTTTAGCAATCAATCAAATTATCTTTAAACCAAACAAGTCGATTGAATCATACTGAAGCAACTTCCATATAGTTTAATTTTAAACCCGAGCTAGAAAATTAGTAGAGTCAATAGATTTTTTTTCTTGTCAATTTTATCCCTTTTTCACCTCAACTTCATCCTCAAACTTTTTTTACTGTTGGTCAGGTTATTTTTTTACTAATCAAGTTGATTAGATATCGTCTAGTCAACTCCTACGCGGTTTGATTTTAAATATGATCTGAGTAAGAAGCTGTTGAGTTAATAGATTTTTTTTCCTATCAATATTATCTTTTTTATTCAATTTATTTTTAGATTTTTTTTACGGGTTGACTAAGTTGTTTATGGACCAACTAAACCGACTAGGTCATGTTAAATCAATTCTCACATATTACCATAATATTTTAAAATTAACATGTTAAACTAGATTTAATAACATTATCAAATAATTCTTTACAGTTTTAATATGCTTTTGTTACATTAATTTTTTTTAATCCAAACAGTAACATAAACGAGTAACTGAAAACTAGTTTAAACGTCCATGTAATAACACTAATTGTCCTTTTTTAAGAATCAACTTGACCTTCGAACTTGTCATTATCGACGAGTTGAGTCACCAACCCCATACAATATCATAAGATAATAAAAACATATATAATAATTGAATCTGATCAAACCAACATTACACTACAAAAACTTCACATCAATGATATTATAATTCAATTCGATTAATCCAACTACTTTATAGACAAATATTATTAAGAAAATGATGTTTTATAAAAAAGAATAATTAATACTTTGGACACAATACATGAATGATTTCTTTGATTAATAAGATTTTTCTTTCAAAACATGATTGATTTGGTATAAATAAGACTGATATGTGCAAATATTAAAAAGAAAAATATCTAACTACATGGTAGATGTCCAATGATAAAAACTTGAAACTAATGAGTTTGTTTATCTGTATTCTCAGGTTCGAATTTTATGATTGCTAATATGATGACTACTGGAAACTTATATAGTTGTTAATTTCAGGGCTATGAGATTAGTTGAGATATGCACAACCTGACCCGGACACCCATATTAATTAAAAAAAATACCTTTATTTGAGAATATAATCACCCTCAATATCCATTCTTTTAATTATTTAATAAGATTCCATACTTATCAATTATTAAACGACAACATCCATGCGAAGCTCCAAAAACGAAAATTTCAAGCATTGTGCCTCCAATTTTTTGTCGCAATAAAATAAAATAAAATAATAATAATGAAAAAAAATACAAGCACAAAAAAAATTAGAATACACCTGAATTCTAGTTTCCTAAACGAGACAAACTTGTCCAACTGGCAAACGATCGCCCCCTTATAAAACCAAGCCTCTGCACACCATTAAAAGCCTGTCCCATACCGTTTCTTGGGTTGATTGCTGACCACCACCCCCTTCTTTCTCCACCCCACCCCCTCCGCCCGTCAACCCAAGGGACATGGAACCACCACCACAAACCCTGCCGCCGCCACCACTACAAAGAACCTCCTCGATCCCGACCACACTTCTCAACAAATACGAAGTAGGCCGATTATTAGGCCGTGGCAGCTTTGCAAAAGTGTATGCAGCCCGTTCTTTATCCGACAAGACACAGCTGGTAGCGATCAAAATCATCGACAAAACAAAAACCGATGCTGCCATGGAGCCCCGCATTATCTCCGAGATCTCAGCCATGCACCGCCTCCAACACCACCCAAACGTTCTCAAGATCCACGAAGTTATGGCTACGAAAACCAAAATCTACCTCGTCATGGAGCTTGCCTCGGGAGGCGATCTTTTCTCTAAGATCCGGAAGATGGGCAAACTTAAAGAACCAGCCGCACGTCGTTACTTTCAACAACTTGTGTCTGCCATCCACTTCTGCCATCAAAATGGTGTCTCTCACCGCGACATCAAGCCTCATAATTTGCTCCTTGACGGTAAAGGTAATTTAAAAATATCTGATTTTGGACTCTCGGCGTTAAAGAATGAAGGTGTTAATGGTGGTTTTTTGCTTCAAACGGCTTGTGGGACTCCGGCTTTCACAGCACCGGAAGTTATGTCGCGGCGGGGCTACGACGGATCTAAAGCGGATGCTTGGTCTTGTGGGGTCATTTTGTTCTTTTTATTATCGGCTTCCTTGCCTTTTGATGACAGTAATCTTGCAGTTATGTACAGGAAAATTCATAAAGGAGAATATCAATTGCCTTCTTGTTTACCAAAGTCGGTTAAATCGATTATAAACCAACTTCTCGACCCAAATCCTAATAAAAGAATGAGCATAGAAGCGTTAATGAAACATCCTTGGTTTTTGAAGAAGTTTGAATTACCAACTAAAAGTAGTGTGTTCGGGTCGGATTATAAAGAATATTGTAAATTTGATAAAAGTGCGGCTGGGGGCATTAATGCGTTTGATTTAATATCTCTGTCTTCAGGGTTGGATTTGTCAGGGTTGTTTGAGGTTAAACATGCGAGGGATAGAAGATTTACATCAAGCGAAACGGTGGAAAGAGTAATGGAGAGAGTGAGAGAGGTTGGAGGGAGATTGGGATATAGAGTGGAGGAAGGAAAGGTTGGGGGTGCTATAGGGTTGGGAAAAGGGAGGGTGGGATTGGTGTTTGAGGTGTGGGAAATAGTGGAGAAGCTGTTGGTGGTGGAAGTTAAGGTGGTGGAGCGTGGTGGGGTGGAATTTGAGGACCTTCATTGGGGAGAGCTGAAAGAAGGGCTTGGAGATGTTGTGCTTCAATGGAATGATGATGCTATGTGAAGAGAGGTTCATGTTGTTCTTCAATGGGATTTGAGGAGATTCGAGCATGTTTCTACCAACAGTGAGCCTAATTACCTGTTCTCGGTGGATGCTTGTATGGTTATTATTGCTCTATTTGGGAATGGAAAACATTAGCTGATCTTTGTACATGAATTTTATTTTTTTTCAGTTGTAGAATAATTTTCACTATTTACTCGTGTGTTAGCTTGGTTTGTGATCTTAATTTCCTGGCTTAAGCTAGTTAACTTGTAAATGTGGTGATCTCAATTAAGTTGGGTTTAATTCTCTTTGTTTGCCTTTCGATTCTCTAATGTATATCTGTGTTCTTTGATTTGGCATGGCACAAAACCAGCGCTTGACAGTATGCAAGATTTCTTTTTGTATCAGGAACTGTATAGACGGCGCCTGCTATTTCATTATTGGTGGCATGGCGTCATCTTCCATTTCAGTTGATTTTCCTTTCAGTTGGCATATCATTGTCAACTGTCAGTTCTATGAGACTCGAGATTTCTGTAGCAGGAAACAGATTCTCAGATTCCAAGTGTTAGCATCATGAACCCTGAAACTTCTACTGCTAACACCATTGGTTGTTGATTAGACATTCATCAATTGAATTAAATGCCAGGTAAGGTCACTGGCGAGAAAAAACAAACACCGATGAAATCCCTGCAAGTCATGAGTCTCCCGCTCATTGAATGTGACACCTTCTAAAAAACAAGGGAAAAAAAATCACATTTGTTCTAAAAAACTAATAATTTAAATTTTTTTTTATGACATCCTTCTTTTTGAAGAAAGCGAGGGTGCAACCTGTGACCGCAGCTTAATTTTTCCACCGAAATTTTGATGAGATGTTAATTATCATCAATTATCATCTACCTCGGCTAAAGTAGAGAGAGCTATCATCCAAGCCTGTAAACCACTCTGATGATCCTTCTCCGTTGTTGCTTCCCACTTGTCAGCAGGCTTCTTTGATGTTCCACGTTTTATTTAAACAATTTAGTAATTTGAATTGACAATCATTGGTTGAAAGGCTGCTTCTGCCATTTCCTTGAAAGTCCCCACTGCCAATTTGAATCTTCTATCCAATCCCATGCATACAACCCAGGCACGTTACTATAGCTCAAGAAGTAAGAGGTCCCAATTCTTTCACGTGTTTTGCAATTTGAATGGCTTCCTCGGACCTCGGCCCTCTCAAGTCTTCTACACAAGCACAACATGGTTGCAGAAGAAAACTCATTAAAGTCCCTTTTCTTTTCAAGTTTTAAAAAATATAAATATTGCGCTTGTTTTGACCATCGATAGTTTGCTGCAGCAATCTATCGCACAATTTGAAGAGATACGCATCAGGACCAGCAGCCGAAGACGGAAGCAGTTTGCTTGTCTTCTTTTGTTTCTTTCAAAGCAGCAACCTCTGATAGAGGGCTTGATCGAGGTGCTATGCACGATTCTATTTCCAGGCAAACCAGCTCTTATTCTCCTTTCTAATTTACCTAGTTTACAAAGCTTGAGACCACAGCACAATATGGGACGCCATCACTAACCAGTCGTGCCTCTTGCATCTTCAGAAAATGTTTGGCTTTGGGTGGCAAGTCAGCACCAGTCGAATCAATATCTGGATGATTGGACTAGAGCTAATTTGTTTGGGACTCCTCCTTGATTCTCCATGCTGTCAAACAACAGAGATTCGGCCCCAACCCTTGAGATTTAATCACCATATTTAACCGGAGGATACTCAGCTTCTTCCTCTCACGGCAGATCAGATTCAAAAACATTCACTCCCCATAAGCATCAAGGTAGACAGAATAGAACTCTGAACTCATATCCCTCGGAGATGAAATCTCCTGAAGACCTGAACCATAGCCACGACTTCTCAAACATCAAAGGCTGAAAACAGGTCCAACTTTGGAACACTTGCCCATATAACATCAAATACATATGCTTGAATTTGTTCTTTTGTGTTGCTGAACTTATAAAAAGCATCAGCAGCCTTTTCTGCGAGGGCTCGGTATTGAACAGAAGCAACCACAGTAAGAAAATCGTTGTCCTTAGTTTTGGTTTCACAATGAACATCGAGTTGTTTCACAAGTAAAGAGAGGCGACCGGCTAGCTGACAACCAAAACACCAAGGCAGAAAGTGCCATCCAGGTTCCAGACATCATTATATTTTCGAAAGATTTCCTTGATGACAACAGTATACTGATCGACTTGAACGCAGCTAAGAACTTGTCCCATATTCTTTATAGAATCTTTTCTGAAACGGAAAGAAAATTGAATTGAACAGAGAAGAGCTCTAGACACAGAGAGGTACAGATGTTTATCAATGTACAAACAAGCTAGAAGTGCATACTAGGATGTTGTTAACATTGTTTGTTTCTGAAACTGAAACAGACTGTGTTGTGTGTCCACAAATGGAGACACGCAAGTTTTACAACAAACACCCACGGAAAAGACGCGACTGCCTGCTAAAAATAATACTGCCTGCCATTATACAGTAACATTCTCTAATTGAAGGCAACAGAACCATAAATTTGATGTAACGCTTTTGTTTTTTTGTCTTAAAACAATGGTTGTTATGCTTGTGAAAAAGAATTTTTCATTGTTTGATGTCACAACTCACAACTAATGTTCAGAATGCATTTTTCAATATTTTTGGTAAGGTTACCACTTGTGGTTCATTGATCTCAGTCGATCAATTTCAACTGTTGTAATTAAGGTGAAGACAATAGATATACCTGAAAGGCTGAAACTCTCCCTAAAAGATGAGTTCTAGAAATCAATACCTTAATAAACGTAAATGGAGCCAACTCTCACGCATGCCGCACGTAGCTTAACTCACATACGCAGCACAGACACTGACAGTTGAGGTCAAAGGCACCAACCAGATGGATGATTTGAAAAATGATATTTAAGGTATTTATAAATTTCAGACGCAGTAAACTAATGCAGCTGATGTGATAAATTCTATTTCTTTACCTCATCTCTGAAACAGGAAGGATCCATTGAATTAGAAACCTGATGAGGTCACAGGCACTGACTTGCAGAAATTCCATTGCTCTGTTTCCCAGCCAAAATGACTACAGATGGAAACCCCATTGAGACGTCATCGAACTCTAATTGAATCACACCTTGTTGAACATTTGACATATTTTATCAACACAGTAAAAATACAGAAAGTACAGGTTTTATACACTTTACACTTTTGTTGATCTTGCCCGTTACACGTTACAACAGTATGCAACTTCCACTACATTAGAAGCAAGAGAAAAGGAATACAGCCCATAACTACAACTTAATTTACTCGTCATAATCATCATCTATATCAGCTACAGTGGAGAGAGCTAACATCCATGCCTGCAAACCTTTCTGATAATCATTTTTCGTAGTTGCTTCAAGCTTGCTAACAGCTTTCTTTGATATTCCACATTTTACCAGAACAATTCCAAGAGATTTGAATGTACAATCATCGGGTGGAACGGAAGCTTCTACCATTTCCTTGAAAGTTTCCACAGCCTCTTTGAATCTGCCATCCAATGCATACAACCCAAGCACATTATTATAGCTTAACAAGTCAGTCAAAAGTCCCAAGTCTCTCATCTGTTTTGCAATCTGAGTGGCTTCCTCAAACCTCCCAAGTCTTTTGTACATGCACAACATCATTGCAAAAGTAAACTCATTTGTATTCCCTTTTCTCTTCAAGCTCTCAAAAATCTTTTCTGCTTGCTTGACCATGGATTGTTCGCTGTAGAGATCTATCATACAGTTTGAAGAATATGCATCAGGACCAGAATCTGACGACTGAAGCAGCTGATATGTTTCTTCTGCTTCTTTTAAGTACCCGACTTTGGTATAAAGCTTGATTAAGGAGTTGTATATGACTGTATTTCCAGGCAAACCAGCTCTTTTCATTGCATCTACATAACCAAGAGCTTCTTTAACACTTCCAGCATCAGCAAACGCGTTTATCAGTACACCATAAACTATAACATCTGGCTTCACATCAAAACCTATCATCTCGTTATAAAGCCCCTCAGCCTTTTCCAGTTTACCGAATTTCACAAAGCTTGAGATCACAGCACAATAGGAGATGCAATCACTAACCAATCCTGCCTCTTGCATCTTCTTCAGATAATGTCTTGCTTTGTCTGGCAAGTCAGCACCAGCCAAAATTTGTATGATAGAACTATAGCTACATCTATCTGGAAGTACACCATGACTCTCCATGCTGTCAAACAACTGACATGCTTTGTCATATTTCTGCGCTAACCCATATGCTTTAATCATCACATTAAACACGAGGACAGTCAGCATCTTCCCCTCTTGGCAGCTCATGAAAACTTTCTCAGCTTCCAAAATATGGCTGCGCTCCCCATATGCATCAATGCTGGCAGAATAGCACTCAGAACTCATATTCCCCGTGAGATGAAATCTCCTGAACCAAAGCCATGATTTCTCAAGCATCCCAGCTTCTATGTACATTCTAGTCAGAGCAGACTGGGTATACTCATCAATCTCCAAACCCTTTTCATCCATCTCAGACACCAGGTCTTCTGCATCACTGACCATATGCCTTATTGAGAAGGCATACAAGAGTGTGCGGTAACTCACATGATCTGGCACTAATCTAGCCTCCTTCATCCTTTTAAAGTAGCTAGCTGCCATGCTTATATTATCATGCTTAGCATGAAGGGAGATGAGAATATTATACGTCCTTGTGTCTGGTGGGCATCGGAGCTCCTCCATCTTCTGCATAAGTGAACCCGCTTCTTCAAGCTGGCCATGGTTACCACAAATGTGGATCATGGTATTAAAAGTTACAGTTGTTGGCACAATACCTTCTCTAAGCATCTTTGCAAAAGTCTCAGATGCTTCTTTAAGTTGCCCTGCCTTCCCATAAGTGTCAATCAACGTATTGTATGTATATGAGCTCAAAGAAACACTGACCTGCACACCATTCTGCACCCCAGCACTTGCTTTACTGGTTCCTTCATGCTTTATAGACTCACCTAGTGTCCAATTCTTGAAAAACTCTTCCGCCTTTTGAAACTCGCCAGCTTTCTTGTACATTTGTATAACAATTCCCATAGTAACCTCATCTGGTACCATTCCTCGATCATTCATCTTCTTAAGCCAATGAAGTGCCTCTTCTTTGAGGCCACCTTTGCTATAAACATCAATCAAAGTACCATATGTAGAATTGACAGGCAAAATCTGTTTGATTCTCATTTCATTACACAAACATTCAACATGGCTCCAATTTCGCGCTCGCCCAAGAATCCTGAGCATAATATTATAGTGAATCACATTCAACTCATAGCAACCCTTTCTCTTAAACCACTCAAAAATCTCCAAAGCTCTCTCCCAACTAGACTGCTCCTTCAAAATTATGCTCCTCTCTTTGTTACTAAGAGTATCCTCCCATGGCTTCAATGCCTCGTCAAGGTCTTTAATCGTATCAAGAGCTTCCAAAATTGATGGAATACAACCTCCATAATATGCCCATTTCTTCGAACATTTGGTGTGCGCTTTATCAACCGAGCCATTACCATCGAACCTCTCCAAACCAACCCCAAAACTCTTCTTATTTTCAACTCGAGTACTATTCCTTGAGTTACTTCTCGGTTCTCTATCTTGGTTTTCATTGAAGCTAGGTTTATTAGGAGTCTGTTTGTGATCTGTGTTGAACTTCTTGGGAATTCGTCTATTGGGGATTTCAAGAAGGCTTTGCTCTCTGCGTTTCTTGACAGTTTCAATCTTTTCGAGTGGAGAAAGTGATACTCCTGTGTTTGTGGAGACTGAAGCTCCTGTGATGGGTGAGGTCCTGGGGGAGCTCAATATGTTAAAACAACGGGCATCTAATTGCAGTTTTACAAACATTGTTTCTTTTTGACAAAAGATAAGCACTAAATTCTATGAAATTTTACAGAGCAAGAAAAATTAGTAGTAAGCAATACGGTGGGGGTGTTGGCGGGATTCAGCGTAGTGCTTTAGCAGGATTTTATCTTTACAAAATCGGAATTTCTCTGACAGAGAAGGGAAGGGTAAGATTTTGAAGTTGTAGTCGGGTCTCTGGTCTGGTGCTGATGCTTGACGCATTTACAAGTGGCCCATTCCACTATCTGGAATACATTTGGGTCTGGGTAGCCCATCAAGCAAAGACATGGCTCACTGCTGTAATTTATCTGAAGACCCAATCACCCACAGTACATAAAGAAGAGCACATGTGGGGAAGAAGAGTAGAGTTTTGCTATCAATCCATGCTTATGGTAAGAGTTGAACCCAAGCAACACGCATTGAACGATGAGAAAAAGATCTTTGCCGATGAACCAAACAGTCGTTGGCATTGGTGTGCAAAACCAGCTGAATAGTTCATAGTTTCCTTTCAGTGGGAAATTATCATCATCATCAAATTGTTCCTTGCTTTAGGATAACTACACCTCTCAAGTGTATTGGCACCATAGGATTGCAGCTGCGTTTGTATCGTTTAGATTATTTGAGCTTGACCTTGTAATTTCTTACCTTCTTTCAGTCTTGCCATGCCTCCAAAACCCGAAGATCACGTTAGTGTATTCATTTAGTGATTCGATATCGCCACTATTTCTAACCGCTCCAGAACAGGGTTATAAATTACGTAGGGATGGAAATGGGCCGAAACCGGGCCCCTTAAGTCAAACCCTTGCCCGATCCATTAAAAAAACTTGTC
>Ga0325403_1007862_pt1 | contig 10193 bp, 9 predicted proteins | sample PopdelMetagenome_19_FD_205665 | JGI IMG/M metagenome (GOLD analysis project Ga0325403, IMG submission 205665) | Populus deltoides microbial communities from Bellville, Georgia, United States - Xylem-PdKOR-R4 | ecosystem: Host-associated > Plants > Phyllosphere > Stem > Wood/Secondary xylem...
AGAAATCAGCTGAAACTGCAATCGAGAACAGCTGAAGCTAAAGACTGAAACTCGACCACGTTCGAGTCGCTGTTAAAAGGCACCACCCTCTTAGAATCTCTTCCTCTGCCAATTCAATCACCGGAGAAGTCTGCGAGTGACAAAACTAGTGCTCGTACCTTGGCAGATAAACCAGCCCCGGCTGGCATTCGCGGGATCGATCATTTCGTAACCAAGGCGGCAAATATTCAAGTTTTATAAAGTAAGTGATTTTGTTAATTTATTTTAGAATTTCACAAGAAATTATTACGTTTCAAACTTCCAGTAGAATAGGAGAATCAAAGCTTCTTGAATTCAAAACATAACTGTACATACTTTTAAATATCAATTTATTCGATACAGTAAACAATAACTTAAATGTGCAACGGAAGGACATAGATAGAGATACACAAGGGTATTTTCTGACGCAAATAGGTAAATTATTTTTCTGCAGAAGAAGAAAAATACTATTATGTTTAGTTTAATATCTTGTGATATGTGGGGTTTTTGTGGTTACGTGTGAAGATTTGAATATCTGAATGGGAATTTAGGGAGATAACGGCCCAGAAAAGGATGAGACGACGGAAGCTGCTTCATCTCGAAGATGAGAAGTGAGGTCAGGCCGAGGAAACATCCTCTGTCCTTGCATCTTTCTTCCTTCCTTTATGTAAGATATTCCTTGATTTGCAGAATTGATGCTGTTGGTTCCCAACTGTTGGAGACAAAGTGAAAGCCTTCTGTTTAAAGGGGTTGCATTGCTCAAGCTTCCATTTAAGCTCCTGTTTGAAAGACGTCGACTGCTGGTGTCTGGCCTTGACCCAACCACATTTTCTTGCCCAGCAACTACATAGCCTGGGACCTTCTTTTCCTGTGATGCAAAGGCCAGCTCACCACACATTAGGTAACGAAAATAAAGTCATTCTTGAACGTGGGATTTATTTTATGCTAACAAAAAGATTAACATTGCAGAAAATAGAAGGGAAACATTATTAACGTATAGATAATATCAAAATCTACGCCTGTATAGTGTTGGATGAACTAACCCTTTGTCTTTGCTTCTCCTCTTCCCTCTCCTGCCTTGACATGTTATATTCTTCTAGCATTTCCATCAGAGGTACCTAGATAATAATGCGTGCAAATGTTTATTTGATTTGCAAGGAAACTCATAATTTATCGAGAAATGCTGCAATGCCCAACAAGAAATTCTTCTTTTACATTTGATGAATACAATATATGTAGGTTCATACATGCTGATAAAATTAATATTTTACCAATATGTAGTCACAACTGAAGCAAATAAATTACTTACCCCATCATACAGGAATATTTTGTTTCTCTCCTCTTCCCAACTCTTAGTCTTTGCTACAAGCAATGCCACTAGAACTGCGCAACCAGTTTCACACTATACATAAATATCACTGGCATGTATTAAAGCAATAAGATTTTCAAAACGCAAGGTCAGCTGTCTACATGGCTGGAAGATGGAATCAGGCTTTTCATCCTGCAATCACTTTTTTACTATAGGTCTCTTCACCAACCACCCCTTGACTCAATTACTAGTTAGTATCTCATTTTATTGACTAATGCGAACCTTCACTTCTTTACCTATTGAAAATGACTATTTTGGCTCCGGGATCTTAGTCTTAATGGTGATGGCCAGGGTGCATTTTCTGGTTAGTTTGTGGTTGCAGAGGCTTTGATCTGGCATGTTAGCATGCCTATTGCTGTTTCAGGATTCTTTGCAAACCAACCAACCAACTTCCTAATCTTACCTGGGATTTTGTTGACTATTATTCGGGCACGTTCTGCACGTCTCAGATTCTTGTGAGCACCTCTGCGAACTGAATATCGATTTTCATCCTGACAACATGCATGAAAATATGAATCATCATGCAAAAACAAAAAGGCCAGGAGCCAACAAATCATGCAGATCAATGGGTGATATTAACCATGCTATATTCTTCTAACCAACGCTCTTCATCATGTGCTAGCATCCACCTTTCAACCTTTTCCATTATAGCCTTCCTGCTAGTGGCTTCTTCTTTTGCTGCTGATATCTGCTCATCCAAACTCATGAGGAGATCGGCATGGTCAATCTCCCCTTTTTTAGTTTTCAGTCAGTGTGGCTGATACTAGTTTAAACATGAATTAGATCAGGAAACTGATATGAAAGACAAATTCGGTCAATCTTACCTGAATTTATAAGATTAATTATATTTTCCATCCCTGGCTGTGAAGGAATCTCCATGTGTGATTTATTGCATATTTGATCTAACTCACTCTGTTTCTTGAAGAAAAGCTCTTTCATCTTGCTTGCTTTTAGCTGATCCAGTCTCTTGACTTCAGCTTCAGCCTTGAAACGATTCAAATAACTATTATGTCTGAGTTGTTTCTGATAATTTCTCACCGTTAATCATATACTAACCTGCTGGATTATATTTAGAGTAAGGCTTCCATGATCTGATACTTCAGCTGACGTGAGAGATAATAAGGCTGTGACATTGGAGAATGAGTGACGATCTTTATAGGGTGTGTCCATTAGATTCCACAAGTTTGTTAGTGCTTTTCCAAGCTGATGAAGCTGCCAAATTCAGAAACGTTATACAGTGCCAGTTCTTTATTGTTAGTACTGTTTCTTAAATCAATGGAAATAAAATGGTGGAAGCAGGAACAACTTTGATGACCCGTATTGTTTTATTTATATGTGATTTAGAGCACTCGAACTGTTTAATATATGTAGGATTGAATCAAACTAATCGGTTAACTTTCATCATTCATTTCTCTGGTTACTGCCATCTGTTGTATCTCCAACTTATATCCGCATGACACTATGATGCCATTTCAAATGTGTATGTTTTCTGTAGACAAGATGCTAGATTCCGTTACCGAGGTTTGCATAGTAGGAGCCAGAAGTTACCACAACATTGATAGTAATATTTACCTTCTCAAGCTGCGTTTGTTTTTCTGCTTTGAGAGATTCCACGGTGCTGTTGAGTTTAGCCAGAATACTATCACTTATATTTTTTGATATTCCACACAATTCATTCAAAGTTGGATGCACCTTTGTTATGATCATGGAGGATTCCATTCCTAATGTTGAGGACAAATCATGAATTGAGTCGATGTATGTGTCCACTAGCTGGAGCCTGTCATTCTTCAATTCAGTGAAAGAGGAAGATAAGTGAAGTCCCCTTTCCACATGAGAGTATAAATTTCCATGAAATGACTTGTGAAATTGGTACTTTTACCTTCTCATCGCACAGTCTTTGTAGCTCAATCTGATATTCCTCAAGTTTCTTCAATGAAAGATCATTCTCATTCACAATGACATTTGTTATTGAGTCATCGTATACCGATTGACCTGCAATTTCAGCAGAAATTTTTTGAATTTGGCCTTGCACGGATCTAAATTGATTCATTCTCTCTTCTTTTCTCAGACGCATCTCCCGGAGAGCTGGGGTGATTGCATCTAGCTGCTCCTTCAGCGTTCCTGACATTTTTTCTGGCTGTAGAGACAACAAGATAGCCAGCGCATAAAATTCAATGAGAACATCATGCGCATCCAGCAATGCTATCATCAATATGGAATTTGCTCAATAAACAAACGTAGATATCCCTGGCCGGTTCATCGCCATGTAGAGTGGCAATGAGTCAAGTAATCAATCATTCTGGAGTAATTTATGCTAAATGTGTGTTGCTAATTACTGAATGGTTTAAAATTCTCAACTTGTATCCTTACTAAGCACTGGTGTTCTATATTATACTGTACTTTTAGCTCATAAACATGCAATTTTAAATGCTCAAATAAGTGAATTGGATGAAAAGTACCCGTCCTGGAAGTGATCGTTCACCAAGGGACAAAAGAAGATGGGTGAATTCAGCTTCGGATTCTGCCAGCTCTTGATGCAGGCGAGCTCTTGATATGTTTGCACTGTCAACTTTTCTCCGATAAACCTCTAAACATTCTTGTTCTAAATCATGCAGAACCTTCTCTCTTTCAAACTGATCTTTCCCAACTTCATCCCAGATCATCTGTTTCACATAATTGTTTATTTAAACTGGAAATGTGACATGTTTATTATAAAACAAGACATCAAGACATTAGGAACATAATATAATGATTTTTTTTATTAACTTCCACATTAAATAAATGTGACATAAAAAAAAATACGATAAAAGATAGTAAATGAAAATGCTTTAGGAGTTAGATTAAGGTTTTTAAGAAAACGGGATAATGATAAAATGCCTTCAAATGTAAAAGAACATGGAGTTTAAAAAACAATATCTTGCATGCTAAATAAATATGGGTATTTTTTGAACAAAAAATGAATTCTGTACTCTTTTATATAACTTCAAAGAAAAAAGCACCGCTGTTATTCGTGGATACATTACTATATTAATTTCCGAGAGGTAGTCAGTCTTGCCTGCAATTCCTGAAGCAGATACCCGCATGATGTTTCTAGCAACGCAGAGCTTCGCATTCCAATTTGGAACGAACCCATCTGACGGCCTCTAAGATGTTGCCTTGCCGCAACTCAGGAATAGTTGGATTGCTAAAATGTGGAAGTGCTGTGAGAGGTTCTTGGACTGCTAAACTCTGGTAGCATTCTGTTTTGAGTTTTACTTGAAAATCAACCAAGTATTGAGAGGGAATGGAAAAGATAGAGAATGATGGCTGGGAACTTTGGTGCGTGTATTTGCTTAAAAGGTAAGACTGCAGAAGTAGGTGACGCTGAAGCTTTGGGTTATATCTCTCCTGCACTCTTATTTAAATTTAAGGTGGTAAAAATTTCTCATAATTAAGACATAAGAGTTGGAGTTTCTTGTTCAGGGACACACATGACTTCTATTTAGCAGCAGTTAACCGAACCTTTCCCTTTTATCTCTCTGTTTTTGTTTTGTTGGTGAACTTGATTCATAAGCAACCTGTGCCAAATGAAAACAACAACAGCTTGTGTCCTTTGTTAAGTTCTGGAACAAGCAAGTCTTCCAGAGAAAACCACGATCAAGATCATTATCTGCTAACCTGTCAGCTCATTTTCAGCTTCTATCTTCTGGTAAATTTGGCCACACAGAATTTAATTCCCGCATATTATGATTAGGTGGCCATTTACAATTCGTTGATGATTTTTAGCATGTTTTTATGTTTTAAAATATTTTTTTGTGTTACTAGATTATTTTTTTAATGTGCTGATATTAAAATAATTTTTAAAAATTAAAAAATATTATTTTAATATATTTATAAATAAAAAACATTTTAAAAAGTATTTTTAATGAAAAGTAATTCGACGGCTCTGGATGCTAATGGATTATCATTAAATTTCATTACGGTACAGATGATGCAATAATGCTTTTGAGTTGTAATAGCACTTGACATCTTAATCATCCCATCCATGACGGGTACTGAATCATTGTCAACACAACACTCCACCTAGTTCACCTTTTTTGACACATTTTTTTTTTCTTTTGAAGTTGTATTCGAAAAAGAAAAACATGGTAGGCAGTCTTTTTCTAGTCACAAGCCCGATGAACAATTTTTTTAAAAAAAAACTTGTGAGGTGGGAGTGAGAGATGGGAGAGGGATCATAGGAAGATAAGATAACAAAATTTGGAGATAAAAAACCACAAACAAGGAACAGGAACTTGGTTTTGATTATTATTCATTACAGTATAGTTTCAAAGAGGCTGTGCATGTGAAAGAAAAAGAAAGGGCAAAGAAGAGAACGTGGGCGACAGAAGAGAGACTTGCGACTTAAGAATATTTATTAGACTTCACTACTGACTTCATGGCCCCAAGTACTGAAATACCGACTTCAGTTGATTAAATTTGGGCTCCAGGAGTCAGGCTGTTATTATGACTCGCACTTACAAAGCCCATCTGTGTATAAGACTGATGACGTGCAAAACTAAACGCGTGACGTTAATAGTTGGAATGGAACTAAACCCACATCGCATAGTTGCAAAGAACAGTTATTGTATAAATAAAACGCAAGCGAACTAGCTCTCGTTTCTTCGGAGACATCTGATAAAATTGGAACGATACAGAGAAGATTAGCATGGCCCCTGCGCAAGGATGACACGCACAAATCGAGAAATGGTCCAAATTTTTTTTTTCTTCTGGTGCTTCATTCATCATCTTCTTGTTTCTCTTTTGACGTAGGGGATTTACCGCATTGAACAGCAGGTCAGTTTCAATCTCGCTGTGTTTTTCGTTAAGCAGACAGAGACATGGCATTGCCAGCTTCGTTAGTTTCTGAATTTCGCTTCTTAAAATACATGCATATAGTTTGAAAGAAGCAGCCTAGCTTGTGACATGCATGCATGTTCCTATTATTTCTGTGATTCCTTAAAACACAATCTAGTTTTTAGGCTTGACTTAAAATGGCCAGTTCCAACCATGCCAAAAAAATCTCTTAGAGTCAATTCGTCGAGCACCTTGATTGTGTATTCAATTAGACGGGCCTTGACGTCGTCAGAGAGGTGTGATGGGTTGAATGGTAACTTCAAGGGTTAGTCAATGCAAGGATACAGATGGAAAGCTAGCTTGTTCAAAGCTGTACAGACAGATTGTCCAGTGAAGCTAAAAATAGAGCAGTAGTGGTGATGGAGATACGAGAAAGAGGGGAAGGAAACTATGCGAATTGATTAATGGCATTTTTAGCCATAACCTGGCTTTATCTCAGCAAACAACACAAGGACTCTCAGTTTAAACACACATGGCTTGCCATTGAGCAGCCTATATAGCATCAGTAGATGGTTATGAAGGCGTTGATTGCAGAGATCCTTGCTTTAGCTTTTTGGAGAGAGTTTCCTGTATTTTTGAGGTCATCATATTTACAGCTAGCCAAAGGATGTATCAGAGCAGCTTCTTAATGCCGATTTATTCAAAATGGAATATAGTTTCGCCATTGCGTTCACCGTGACTTCTGTTTATATCTCGAGTGGAATTACCTCGAGGACTTTTCTGGTCACGCTCGTGATTTGGCATGCATTATTAATTATAGCTACTGGCTATCCACCGGCACCGCCACTGCTGCTTGTCTCTTGCGGTGATTTATGTTTTGCATGGCTGGGGTTATGAAATTGATTTGGTGGCATTGCATCCTTTTGTCTGTTGTCTAGTTTATTGGTTGACTCTGCACTTGCATTTTGGGATGGGATGTCAGTCATATGCTTCAGTGCTATAGCAGTCCGACCATAAACTCACCGATGACATGCTGACAAAAGTTCTTACTGAAACAAAAACCATCAGATCTGAATATCGTTCTTCATAATGGAATGAAAAATTTAAAAGGGAAAGAAAGATGTGCTAATGATTCTCTTGATTATATAGAAAAAAGAAGATAGATTTGGGTTACCCATGATGTGTACACCCAATCCATATTAATATTAATTAATAAGGAAAAAAATAAAAGTTTAATTGTGTCTCTTCAAAAAAAAAAAAAAATGTCGAAAGAAAAGAATGTAGAAAAGGAAAGAGAAGAGGAGACCATCAAACAAAATTCTTCGTCAATTCTTCGGACAGTGAATAAAAAATATGAACTTTTTATTATTTAATGTGATTATGCTTTGGATGATATAATTATTCTGGGATATGTTTATTTAATTTGTTTCCTCTCTGCTGTTTTTTTTTCCCCAATAGATTCGTAGCTAGTCTAGCTATATCCATGCAGTAGAAAAATATCCCAATGCTCTTCAACTGGCATATAAAGTTTTCATTTCCTTGAATATCATCATCTGCCAAACCTTTGGTTACTCCGCTTTTGATAGTTGGGAACATGGCAGCATTCTCAACGGAGGTATGGGCAAGCCCCAGAACATGTCCCAGTTCATGCAATCCAATTACTGATCCCATGTCATAGGCTCCCTTGACTGGACCATCTGACCATTTTTCTTCAGAATCATAAAACATATTTCCTTTTGGTAGTGGATTTGCATAAGCCAGTGTACCTCCAGGCCCATTCAAATCTTTATTTCCCTGATCCTCACTTGCAAAACCAACTTTGATGCCCGCAACAGTAAGGTTTTCATCGACGAATTAATTATACGCAAAAGGTGCTGCACCACTCCATGACAGGAAAGCAAATTCTACAAGAGGGTCGATTACATCTCTTCGGGTACCATGTTGAAGTCCTCAGTTAAGTACTTTCTTGGATAATGGCCATCTGGGTGTTCCATTAAAGAATGCGTACTCAATAATATTGTTTCTACCTGCAGCATTCATTCTGGTTTTACCGTCTATGATATCCGGCACCCCGCATCGTGGCGTATCGTCATCCGCACTACTGTTTTAGGGTCTAAGACTCCGGTAGGCTTTAAGTTGAAATTGAGCTGGTAGATTTTGATGGCAGTCTCAATGTGTTCATCAAAATTAATGATCACCTTCATGTTTAGTACTGTTAACAACATGCCGATGGTCTAAGTATCCAAAACGATGGAGGTATTTTTTGAGGTCATGGATACCTCTCATCCTGTCACTTTTTTCACATCCTTGAAGATGCTTGATAAAGTGAAATGGTGATTGTTTTTGGACAACTGCGTGGGCCAAAATTGACTGGAATAGGTAAGGGAGGAGGAGCAGCAGGAGAGAAACGAATGCAGTGAAAGAAAAGGTCTCGAGTGCCATGACAAGAAGGGTTGGAATATGTGGTGTGTGTGAGTATGAGAAGATCGTTTATAAATCTAAAAAAAAAATGATACCTTTAAAAAAGAGAGGAAATAAATCTCCTTTGTAATAAAAATAGGACATGTTAATAATAAGAAAGGAAATAAATCTCCTTTGTAATAAAAATGTTCATGATAAAACCATATCTTGAAAATTTTTATGGAAATCAAGTGGTAATTAGGCCTCCGGAAAATAAATTTTTTGAAAAGTTATTTTCAAAAAATGTAATTTTTTGAAAATTAAATTATTTTTTGATATTTTATAATATCATAGAAAATGAGTTTGATAATAATTTTCAGTGTTTGACTATGTTATGGAAATAATAAGTTAAAAAAAACTTATTAATATTTTAGTTTTTTAAAAGTTTATTAAGAGAATAGAAATCAAATCTAACAAATAAAAAAGTTAAAGAATGATAAAATTTTAAAAAAATATAATTTCATAAATTATTTCAAATAAAACAAATAGTAATCAAAAGAATAAATACAAAATCTAATAGATAAAAAAGTTAAAAAGAAGATGAAATTAAAAAAAAAATTCATATATAGATTATTTCAATAAAATAAATAAAAATAAAAAGAATGGAGACTAAATCTAATATATAAAAATTTTTAATTAAAAAAATAAGAGAAAAACAAATAACAGTAAAAAAAATAAGGACCAAAGTCAATATAAATATTAAATTCTAAAGGATAAAATCAAAATAAAAAAAATCAAAACAAAATATATATCAATAAAAAAATAAAGATCAAAGTTGATATAAAAATAAAAGATATTTTTGAATTCATCGTAACTTCTAAAAAGTGTTTTTTGCCCGAAATAAAAAGAAAACACTTTCTTGAAAACTATACCAAATTTTTATTTGATTGGAAAATATTTTTCATCAATCAATTCTTATAATAGTAAATAAATATAACAAAATTAAAAAATTAATTTTCAAAAAACCACTTTTATAAAAGGGACACTAGTGTCATCCTAGCTATAAATTATAAATTGAACCATTAACTAATATATCATGTTACTGGCCATGTTAGCAAATCCAAAAAATCATCAATTATATCCAATTTTACAACTACTAAAACAGGAAATTAAATGAAATCAACTACTTTTCTAGAAGCCAGAATAATGTAATCATTTCTTTTTTGATAAATGATTAACATTGATTTTGGTTAATTAAAATGAATTTATCAATTAACCCTTTTTTTTCAATGAAAGTTTCAAACCTAAAATATAATTAATTCAAATTTTTGCATATTGAAATATTGCCCTCTCATGACAAGGTAAATCAAAATTGATTCACTTAGAAAAGTAAAAAATTAAAAATATAAGTAGGAGAAGATATTTTTTTGATCTTTTATTTCTCATTTCTATAATAATAATTGGGTGATCATTATGATTAGTTTACTTTTAAAAAACAATATTTATGTTTATATAATTTAGTTATAAGAAAATAAAATAAATTTAATACGAATAAATAGTCACTTTAAAGTCATGGGAAACAAACCTTATA
>Ga0325403_1007863_pt1 | contig 10193 bp, 6 predicted proteins | sample PopdelMetagenome_19_FD_205665 | JGI IMG/M metagenome (GOLD analysis project Ga0325403, IMG submission 205665) | Populus deltoides microbial communities from Bellville, Georgia, United States - Xylem-PdKOR-R4 | ecosystem: Host-associated > Plants > Phyllosphere > Stem > Wood/Secondary xylem...
ATTCAAGGATGAAAACCTTATGATTAGATTCCTCAACTCTCGGAAATGCCTCTCTTAATTTGACAAATAGCCAGTAGGCATGTATCCATGTGCTGAAAGGAAGTTTCAGTCCTAAAAGTGCTAGAGTATCAATTTCTTTCTTTGTTTTGTTTTTGTTTTTTTTTTAAATTGGCATCCATGTTTTATTATTTTTCACAATGGAATGAATCTTTATCATTACTTACATGGAATTGTTTTGGGACTTCACTGTGTGATCGTTTTCCTTTTTCTTCACTTTTTTCTTCTCAATTTTGGCAAACCTCAACCTGTTGGCTAATGCTCTAGAAGTCAATGCCTTCATTTAGAAAGCTCACTGTTCATGGATCCTGTTTGAGGATCAATGTTTTCCTTTTCTTTGTATATTGATGTGTTGACTAATGATTACAAAAACCATGCAGGTTGAAGATGATGACATTGAAGAATTCTCAAGCTCATCACAGGTGACATCCCATCAAGTTCATGTACTTTTATATTGTTTTGCAAACTTCAGAGTTCAAATTTATGTGACATGAAAATGTGCAGAAATTTGATGTTTCAATTACTGCAATCTTGTTAATTGAAGCAAAATTGTCAATATTATCCCTTGACACTTGTTGGTGAGTGGGCATTCTCGTATATGTTGGCATTTATAGGGTTGGTTTTCCTAAGTTCGTTGTACTATACATTTTCTCAGGGTACTGAAGGAAGTGATGAAGATTGGGAAGCCTGAGATTGTAACTCAACTTGAGTGGATGGAAATACCAAAGGAAACCTTGAACTTGCATATAGGCATTTGAACATCCAAAATTCTCGTCTGTAGGGAAGGCATGATGCAATATGTCTGGATAGTATTTCTTGGTTCTGTTCCAGATGCAAATTTATTCATCCATTTCTGATAATGGCTTTGGAACTGGCAAACATAAGGTTCAAATCAATATTAGAAGAAGAATCAGTCAGTATGCAGCTTTGCTCAGCCCATACGATGAGTCAAATTCAGGAACAAATTTCATGAATGGGGTTTTCTTTGTTGTACGATTCAAAAGCCAGGGACTTCTCATTTGTTGATTTGCCAATTTCCTTAATTATACTATAGTCATTTGCAATGAGGGTAAGGACCCTGTGATTGGGGTTCGGTTGAGTTAATTTTGTTGTGTTCTATCGTTAGTCACTGACTCACTATTGCTAGTTGGCTCTTGAGACAACTGCTGATATTGCCTCTTCCTCGTCAATGTCCTTTTACAGATTTTATTAAGAAACCTCAATAAACTCCACAAATCTACTCAACATTGTTGCTGCCTTGGTGTAATGAATGAATTTTTTTCTTCCTCGTTTTAGTGCGATTTAGGCAGCCATGTTGGGGATTGAGAATTAAGGATATGGATACATATATATTGAACAGATGTGTTACTGATAAGGTGTAAAATGTTAATTTACAGATCACTTAAGTATTTTACAACACGGGAGGAAGAGGGAAAGCAGGAATAAAATACTGTGGAAGGATATTTAAATGTCCATTGATGCACCAACAAGCATGTCCATGTATGAGGCTCTTATGACTAGGATCCTAAGAAGTTATCAATCCTGGTGTTGGTTGCCCTAGAGAAGAACCTCATACAAATTGGTGCTTTAACCCCTGCAAGAGCAAGTATTGAGCTCGGCAAAGTCCATATTCCATCCCCACAAATTAAACCAGAAGCTACAGCTGGTGCAAAAGCATCTGCCTTGGCCTTGTTTATCCTTCCCCAAACGTACAAAATCAAGCTTCCAACACACATATCAATGGCAAAATATGGCCCGATATAGAACGGTATCGCCATTGCCATTGGAAGTGGAATGAACTTTGCAAATTTCTTGCATCTCCTCTCCATTACATCCTTGAATATGTTGATGAGAATAGCTCCACAGAAGAAGATGTAACAAAGCTTAAGGCAATTCTTTGGTAGACTTGAGAAACCCTCTACCCCCAATATAGCCATGTTACGGTACACAACAGCATAGGGAGCGGGATATTGACTGCCAGGAAGGCCGAGGTCATCAAAAGCCTTGTAGAAGAGCCAAAAGACGCATGGAGAGATTACACAACCCATTGCTGTGCCGATGACTTGACTGACAAACATGGATTTAGGTGAAGCCAGGGTTAGATAGCCTGTCTTGAAATCTTGCATCAGGTCTGAGGCTGTTGAGACAATGTTCATCATGACTCCACATGCTGCTAATCCTGCTAAAACTCCACCATGTGCTGCTCCAGCCCATGCCCCAATTGTGAAAATGGCAAGTTTTCCATATGTGGATGCGAGGGACCAATCCGTTAATCCACATCCGTAAGCATTGCAGAATGCTAAAGTTGGTGCACAAGCATAGATGACCAATATGTAGTACCACTTCAGTTGGGGAAAGATGTGTGGAAGAGTAACTGTAGAGACGGCAGCAATAACAACGTAACCTGCAACGGCAAACCATGTCGGAATTTGATCTTTTAGAAATAGTTGGGTGCGACGCTGGTCATCGTAGGAGACCGTCAAGGTCTTGGGAGGAGGACTGCCATCAACTGGAAGAGCCATTTTGGGGTCTTTGCCTTGGAGTTGAATATATAAGCCAATGAGGGTTCGGCTTAGTACCTTGCAGAAGTTGTACAGACCATCCCCCAGGATCATGGCAATGGATATAAATACCTGAAATCAGAATTTAAGCCTTACGGTAATTTCCATGAAGGGTGAAAGCTTTCAAGAAGCAAGAAGATATCAGAAATGTGCATACCTTGTAACCTTGAAGACCATGTAAACTTTTCGGGCTAAGTTCTGCAGAATACCAATCATTCTTCCTAGTTTCTATCAGAGGCCACATTAGACCCCATGAAAGAATTCCTCCAAGCAAGACAGATGCATTAATAATGTATGGACAAATCATTCCTACTCCGACATATGTTGCTGAGAAATCGAAGAAAAACCTGTAGAAAAGACCATGACAATGAATTAGCCAAAGCATTCAAGAAAGTATATGGAAGCACAACGTACCTTGGTAATGAAGACAACTTTTTCATGACCAGTACATGTTTCTTAATTCAAAACGAAGAATAAGAAAAGAAATCAAGAAATGTACTGACATGTTGTCATATGCTTTGAGTCCAAATGTAGGGAAGTTGGCAAATCCACAGTTGTCTTCAGCCTTGAAAAACCACTGGAAGAAACCCCATAAAAAGCTGAAGGAGAAGAACTTTCCGAGAGCTCTTACTTGTTTCCTACGAAAGTATAGAACAGACAAAATCAAGATGATAAAATGTCCTAATTTTCATGTCATCTTCACAAAAACCAAGCAATACAAGCTCAGTACTCAGTGCTCTTACTTAGCTAGCTTGGCTCCTTCAGGGGTGTGGAAGCTATTGATAAGATGAGCAGTCGCAGTTCCACTCGGATATGTTAATTTGAAGTCTATGACCATTATCTGAAACCAATTGGGTTACGAGATTTGCAGATCAAGAATGGAAAGACAAACCAACAATTTGTTTCAAACATTTGTGCAATATTCATATTACAGATCAAGAAAGATAAATCTTCGTTGCGTTAGTACCTTCCGTAAAGGCACCACCGAGAAGAGACCGAGAAAACTAACAACAAAGAGAAAACCAATAATCCATCCCAAAGCTGGATCTTTGATATCTTTCGCGCTAGGTTGATCAGCTGATTCCTGGGCAATGCGTCCACTCATTCCGAACAGGTAACTTCCAAATCCTCCTATTTGTATATTAAAGAATAGAATGATCAGGCTCTAACATGAAAGATAAAAGCATACAAATCAATGTTAGTACATCATAGTAACATCAAAATTGTTACCGCTAAAGGCGATGCCAGAGGAGGCCACAACACATGTCTGGATGACAGTGTTCTCTTGTCTGGTAAATGGTTGCTTCAAGAGGCCACAATTTTCCAGGAACCTTGTCCATGTCTTCACAAAGAAAAACCCCAAGAGGCCAGCAGAGACATTAAGGGAAGGAATAATTCCTGCTGTGAGGTTCAGCTTCATCACTATAAAGCTGAACAATACGCTCAGTATAAAGCTCACCCCAAAGGCCCTCCTTGTCAGCTGATTTCTCCATGATGGCACTTCTTGTTTTGCAAATATCCTCTCCACTGATTCCTCTCCTTCTTCCTCTCCTTCTAGTTTCTTGTGTTTGTTGTTATCATCATCTGCAATTTCCATATCTAAACCATTCTCTACTTTCTCTTCCCTTCCATTTTGATCCATTTTTCTTGTCACTATGACTATGCCTTCTGTTTTCCAATACACGAACAACGCAGGATCTTGCCTTTTAAATTACGAGATTGGAAGATAAGGTAAACAAGTAATAATCACAGCAAGGTGAAATTAAGGATTCTATGATAAACTAGAATATATTTGCATGGGGCCGAACGTACGATCCAAATGACAACCTATTAATTTATGATGGTGACCTCCTCTGGTCTTTGCTCCCTGGGGCTTAGATGCCGTTAAGAAGACGGCGATATTTGTCTATTTTTTTAACTTCTTCTCATTTTCATAGGACAAACCAAGAGAAAAATAAGACAACGCTTGTACAAGCAATCACTTCAACTTATTTGTTCAGCTACGGAGATTGCTATAGGATTCATCGCTGAAGCTGTTATCGTCATTTTCTACTTATTTTCCCTGTTATATAACTAAAGCTATGGTTTTATTCTGAGACTGATAACAACATAGCCGTTCCAGACAGGCAGACTGGACCCTCTAGTATCATAGCAAAATGAGCAAACCTGACACCAAATATAGCAACTCTTCAGAACTTGACCAGATTGAGTAAAATCCAGGATATTGCATACTGGTGCAAATTAAACTATATTAACATTAACCAGAAACACAACAGCTTTAAAGAATTGAACCCACGATAACAGCTGTATTTGCAACAACATAATAGCATCTACAGAAGGCATCGCCAGCAGAGATACGGCAGAATAGTGTGCCGTTCACTGTGCACCTAAACTCAACAGAATAGAGTAATGATTATTTTACTCTTTCTTAAAAAACTTGTTTGCTTAGCTTTTGGGACAATATTGAAATTGTAGAAGGACCAATTAGTCATTGTAATATTTATTGAGGGCAAAGAAGTCTTTTTACTTTTTAATTGCTCCGTGTAATGGCATCAAAATAAATCTACCTTTGATGGGTGGACGAATTCATCTTTTAGTTTAAAAATACATAATCAATTTTCTTAGTTATCTTTTACATCAGAAATTTTTAAACTTAAATTTAAATATTTATTCTTCTTTTCAATGTGGTCTTTTGTAATTTTGGATCAATATAGAGTCAACTTTATATTAAAAAAAATAATAAATGCACATTTATAATCAATAAGAATTTTTTAAGCTTGGGTTTAAAGGCTTATTTATCTTTTCATTGTGGTATTTTTGTAATTATAGAGTCAAAACATAGGCAATTTCAAATTTTAAAAATAATAATTTTTGTTTTTCAAAATATATTTGTTGGTGTGTATGATGCACTTATCAGCTTTTAAAATTGCTCTGCACACTTCAAGTGACACGTGTGGCTGTGTTAGGAAATGAAAATTCTGTAATCACAACGACATTTGAAAGCCAACGACTACCCCATCTGGATTAAGTGGCTTGTGTAGTTGTGTGTACGATAGTTTGACTTTAACGACTTTTTCTTTCTTTTTTTTTCTCTCTTTTGATCTCGAAAAACACATTATCCAATAAAAAAATTCATGTTGTCCTCTTATTTTTTAAAATTATTTGATTTAGTCATCGTAATATGTTTTTGTTGTATGAATTTCATCTTGATTCTTTTTATAAATTTTAAATTTCTTTTTGATTTCACCACGATTGAAATTGTAATATTTTGAAAGAAAAAAATTGTTTTAATAGTGAAAAGTACTTTAAACTACAACCACTACCACAATCTCAAATATATTATTCATTTCATTTCATTTCATTTATTTTTATATTAAATAGTATTTTCGAATTGGGATCCAAATTCCTTACCTTTTCTATTCAAATTTATTTTTAATTTAAATAGTATTTTCTATTCAAAATTTACATTTTCTATGCAAAAAGAGGGAATTAAAAAAATAAATTATTTTTAAATTTTAATGAAAATTTTCTTATCATTTTTTATTAACGAGAAAAGAGATTAGATGTAATAATTACTGCCGAGATAATGATAATAATAAAAAAATCCTTGCATCATGTGACATGCTAACCAAATTAATAAACAAGATAAGTCCTTGGAGACCACAGACTCCATTTAATTTGGGTTTAAGAAATTGCTCCTCCCACAATCATTTGTTTTAATTTGTTCAAAGTGATGGATGTGGCTCTTCCGTCTTTGGAAAATAGCCAAAATTATTTTTCTAGTGTTATTGGACTGACTACACATTGGGACAATTTTTATAGATGTGAAAAATGCTAGACTTTGTAAAATAGAGTAGCAATTACAAATTTAACTCTATGATGTTTTAATGAAGAAGTTGTTAATGCCATCATCATTATCATCGCTTCAACTTTGGTGAAAGAATTTCGAGGTATTCTATTATTCTATTTTATTTTATTTATTTTTAATTGAGACTATAATTTATAAAAATAAAATATTCCAGTATAAAGTGAGATAGTGCTCTCGTATTGCAAGATTATGTCATATAATTCTTTACCCAACAATATTGGAGGTGTAACATCCATTTCTACTCTACCAACAAAGAAGTCATTTATATTCTTTCTATGATAATCTTTCTATGATAAGTTGTCGTGAGTATCACTAGCCAATAAAAATATGGTGCAGCAAATGACTTAAATAGATTAAATCTTTTTGTACATAATCCAAGATATATGTTTCATGGTTCCATTAAAAATTGTTGATGCACTCTATTAAAATGTTTTTAAGTTTCACCATTGAAAAAGTACACCTTGACTCCATCACATCATGTGTTCAATAGTTTGTGAAGACATGAATAATCTTTGAAGTGTAAGAGTGATCGAGAAGTATGCGACAAAAGTCCATCCCCTGCCAGTTCTAGGTTTATATAAAAAATATCCATTGTGCACTCAGTTAAATCTGTATTTTAAATGTAGTATAACATGTAGAAGTTTGGACACATTAATTTTTCTGGTATCCTAGACTAAGAAGTTTCATCATGAATTTAGCAATATAAAAGTTCTCTTCCAGCTTATTCTCTAAAGGTAAAATATTTCTTACCCATTCGATGATTCTGTTATAACTAACCTTGCTCAACTCATGATCTAACTTGATAGTAAACACTAATACAACGACTGATAATTTATTGTGATTTATGAACCCACCCATAATAGTTTGTCAAAATCTCTCAAAAGAAAAATAAAAAAAACATGTTCGCATTTACATTTGGTTATTCATCTACGATTGAACATTCACTTAAATCATCCTGGTTCATTCTAATTGCATCCATAACCATATTCTTATAAGAATTACTATTATCATCTACAACTTCATGCATGTTGCTAGAATTAAAAGTTGACCCAATCATCCTTTCTAATATGGTCTCGTAAAGAGGATATGGTTCTCTTTGTGCAAATCGACACAAGTATTTTTCCATGAACTTTTTTTTTTTTGTAAAAGATGCATTATAACAACATATAGATATATAAACTTTTTTTAATTGTACACATCTTGCATGGACATCAAATATCGCATCCACTAATATTTTTTGGATTCGATGTTGTATAATTAACAAAACTCTCAATCCCATTACAATAATTTTTCATACTCAATCCTTCAAGTGAAACTCGATTCATTTAAGAACGATCATCCATTACTTATATGAAATCTATGTAGAATATTGATGACAACATATATGAATTAATTATGTGAACTAAATAAATTATCGATACTCAACTAATTAGCTATCATTGGTTTAACTTAAACTTATTTAATCTATTTTAATAATACTCTTAAATCATTATTAGTTTTATACAAGAATTTAAATTTTTCCACATTTACTGAAATTCTCAACTTGACAATAAAATTAATAAAATATGAGACATATCTATTAAATAAGTTATAATTTATTTCATTACAAAACATCTAAATCATAAAATTGAATTCAATTTCATCAAATTACAAACAAATATAATTTTTTAAAATCTTATACAAACCCTAACATGTACAAATCATATTTTCATACAACAAATTGTTATGGAAAAAGCTATAAAACAAGTAAACACACAAACAAATTGCATATACTACATCAAAATGCCAAAAAATTAACATTTTAAAAATGATTTACAACAAAAAATGGATAGTTTTGTTTAGTTAATATGAAGAATCTTAAAAAAAAATTTGATATATAATAGGGATTTTGATAGACAAAGTGTTAGGATGGTCGAATTTGTGATGACGAGAGCTTGATTTGTGATAAAATAAAAGATGGGTGGTTGCTATTTTTTGCCAGGTTATAACTTAAAAACTACTGACGGATAATAACGATGGATTCATTATCTGTAATATCATCAGTAATAATGACACATCATTTTTTTTCTCATTTTTTCTCATCCCATCATTTCTATTTGTAATTCCTTTATATATACTGACAGAATATTTCAATCGGTATATACCAAGGGATATAGCAATAAAATAGTCTGTCAGTAAATGTTATTGTAATTTATCAATGATAAATATTACAATAGTATTTCCATTCATGTTTTTCAATTTCCTAGTAGTGTGTTGGATTTAGCTTTTGTCTTTAAGTTTATTTCCCCCGTCAAGACTTGAAAATTATCATTTAAAAAAAAATTTGATTTAAGGTGTGAATTATTCAATTATAAAAAATAAAAAATATGAATTCTAATAATCATAAAGGAAGGACCATATTTTTTTTTATTATTATTATCAATCTAACCATTGGGTGGTTTATATGTATATTAGGGAGATTAATGATCATATTTTATTGCTCGACAATTTTTTAAAGAAATAAAAACTTGGAAATCATGGTTTTGTATTGTTTGACCATCACAAAGAGAACATTTGACCCGTGGATTTCGGAAGGTCTGAATCAGAACATCCGGGAATATCGCCGTCATTATAGGAGATTTATTAAGGAATTTATTAATGGAGATTATAGGATAATTTAAGTTGATAAGTTCAAGCGGTTAACACTTAACTATTTTTAGTTCTCATCTTTTTCTCCCCTACATCAATGGTACGTCACAACAACGTCTATAATATAAGGTTTTAAATTCAAAAAATCAATTATCATCTATTAATTATCATCAGAGCTAAAATCACAAAACATAAAATGAGATCATTGAATAACATTATTAATGTATTTTTAAACGTTATTTGAAATTGCATTATAAAAAACATAGTTTCATAAAAAAAATATTTTTTTATATATTTTTAGATTGTTTAATATGTCAATATCAAAAATAATTTTTTAAATAAAAATTATTATTTTGATATATTTACAAATAAAAACATTTAAAAAAAAACAATTGTTACTTTACTTCTAAATACCCTTTTATTTCATTCATCTCATTGTAATAAAAAATCTAAAATACCAAATGCCATGATTCCAAAAACCTAAAAAAATCTAAAATACAATTCTTTTTGAAACCTTTGTTTATTTAAATTATTTAATTACAAGAACAAAGCCAAGCAAGCGTGAATGTACATGGAATATTGTGTTACCAATAGAAACAACATTTGCAGTTGATTCATAGTTACAGAGATAGCTGACCTCATATCCAGCAAAGTCATTAGATAAAAACAATTGTATGGAGGAATCATGAATTGTGTAGGTTAATTTTTTAAAAGTTAAATTATTATTATTTAAAAATTAAATTAAATTTTAACCTTAACTATTATGTTATAGTTATATCTACCAGATTTTAAAAACTAATTGAATAAGTTTTTATCTAGTTTAGATCAAAATTATATTTGAGATCGGTGAATTATCAAATTAATTTATTGGTCCAAACCAAGCTTAACAACTCTCATAATTTTATTATAATATATATTTTGAGAAAATTTTTATATCTCTAGATAAAAACTTAGATAAATTTATAAATATAGTTAATAAGATATAAATATATAGTTTATTTAAAGAATTGAAAACAAAAGTTGAACTTAAAAAGCATTAGAATGGATGAGTCCCCTTGCACCGATAAAGGGGTTGCAAG
>Ga0325403_1007866_pt1 | contig 10193 bp, 5 predicted proteins | sample PopdelMetagenome_19_FD_205665 | JGI IMG/M metagenome (GOLD analysis project Ga0325403, IMG submission 205665) | Populus deltoides microbial communities from Bellville, Georgia, United States - Xylem-PdKOR-R4 | ecosystem: Host-associated > Plants > Phyllosphere > Stem > Wood/Secondary xylem...
CACATGATAATGAATGAGAATTTGATGTTGCCACATGAAGAACAAAAAAATAAGCTTGTTAAGGGAATGACATAGGCTTCGACCACCTTAAAAGAGGATAGCAAAGAAAGACCCTCATGAAGATAGTGATGGTTTCTCTTTAACAATGTTTGATGAATGTGTGATATTGTCATGAAATAGAAACATTATATGTTTCCCTTGCTTCATATATTTTGGATGTGAATTTGGTTGTAGTTTATGTCCAAAACTAGGTTAGAGTATGGTATTTAGGAGGAAAACCTAGTATTGACCATATGCGTGAATTTAGAAAAAAGAAATGCTAGAATGACTTAGTTTTCGTTGATGATTTTTAGTGTCAAAATGACTTAGTTTTTTCATTGATGATTTCTAGTGTCAGAATGACTTAGTTTTCGTTGATGATTTTCAGTGTCACTTAGCTTTTGTTGATGATTTGCAGTTTCAGAATGATTTAGCTTTCGCTAATGATTTTTAATGTCAAAATAACTCAGTTTTGTTGACAATTTCAGTGTCATAATGATATAATTTTTGTAGATGACCTTCATTAAAATTAGATATGGATGTCTTCTTACAATATTATCGCTGTACAATTATACAAACATGAGAGATGTTTGAATGAATGTATGTATGTTCTGGTATATATGTGGAAATGGTCTTTGACATTACCTAAATAAAAATATATAGATTAATGGTCATTTTATGTATCAGAAGACGCAATTGAGATCAGATCTTCAACCAAGCGAGGACACATTACGGGAGGGGCAGGTAGATGGTTTCCACTTTTAACTAATTATTATTAAATCCTTGAAATATTTATACATAATGTTGCTACTTGATTTTAATCGATTAAAATTACTCATGAAATGCAATGAATAATGATATGATTAGCTTCAGCTAATGGTATCCATATTGGACAACCAAGATTAAATGATGTGATTAGCTTCAGCTAATGGTATCCATAATGGATAGTCGTGATTTATTGATGAAATTAGCTTCGGCTAATGGTATCCATGTTGGAAAGCTGGGAATGAATGATAAGATTAGCTTTGGCTAATGGAATCCATGTTGGATAGCCGAGAATAAGCATTGAAGCTTCAATTTCTAGAACAACAAGGTAAGAAAGGGATAAGATTTCGCTTCGGAGTTCTCCAGGGCCTATTAGTTACTTCCTTCCAGGGCGGACTGACCTAGGGTTGCATCCTTGGCTCACTGCTGCAGAGTCTTGTCTAGTAGTAGGAAGACGAGATCTCTCTGAAGAACAAAGTGGAGGTCCAGTCCCTAACAGAAAAAAAAAGCCCAATAAGGTGACTTTAACTAAGACTTCTCTTCCCTCTATGCCATTTGTCCCTTCTCCTATTGATTCACTTCATCTGCACCTTTCGACATATGCATCTGATTCTGGTGAAGCTACAAGCCTCTTTATAGATAGGTCAGGCCTCTCTGGGTCGGATTCGGGCATGTATACAAATGTTGAAAGAATGAAGTCTGGGGACAACAGGAAACGTTTGGAATGGGATCCCCAAACCCATCCTATAAGTTCTTTTTGTTCAGGGCGGAGAACATTATCTTTCATTCCTTAGTCGTTTGCCCGAAGTTTTATCAGTGGTTCGGCTCTTTGCCCCAACATTGTCTGCCGATTCAATTGATGCAGCTCGTCCGTCAGGATGGCTCGACGTGGATCCCTATTCTTATTCCTAGTTCCACCTTCAACGACCTGGCAATAACAAGAATGAATGTCGTGCAGTCAGAACGAATGAACGAATCCCTGGGTATGGAGATCCAATTTCTGATTCACCTGTTCCAAGGAAGAGATAGAATATCTAATTCAATTAGCAGATCTATTGCTGAGACATGCACCTAAGACAAATTCAGTGTGCAACCGAAGCACGCCAAGAAGCCGAGTGACGTGCCGCACTACTAATTGAGTGCCAGTATGTAGTTGTGCTGTCAGTAAGAAGAGAGTCGGTGCCTTTAGAAGTCTAGTGTGTGCTTTAGTTTGCAGCTAGCGTAGCGCGGAACATAGAAAGGGCTTTCCTCGCTTTTGGCTAATAATATCTATGTTGGATAGCCAGGAGTAAAGAATGAGGTTAACTCTGGTTAATAGGGTCCATACTAAGATTACCGGTAATGAGTGTTGTGAGTCATCTCATTTGAAAGCATTTAATAATATGATGAAATAAAGAGTATGAGGTGTTATTCACAATCGAAATTAATATTTAAATAACCATATACAAAATTGATCATAGTTATACATGAATAGTTATGCATGGAAGAATCTTATTTGTACAAGGATTCTTAGACCATAATACGTGTCATCAGTTGTTTGTTAAATATAGCTCAAATAAAATAATGTGGTATAAGGTTGTATTAAGATGTGGAGTAAAATATTAAAGATAGCTCGGTAGGAAGATATTAATAGTCGAATTTGTTGGCAATCAAATGGATTTGCCAGAATTATTAGCATCCATCCGTGAGGGGATGACTAGATCATACTTAGTAGACATAGTATCGGGGACTAAGGATAAGATAAGAATGATACTTAGTGGCCGCAGTGTCAGTGACTAAGGATAAGAAAGGAACAATACTTAATGGCCGCAATATTAGTGACTAAGGACAAGGTATAAATCGATATTAGACTATTAATTACCAATATCTATGAATATGACAACTTTTTGATATTTAGTTGCCCAAAACAATGATGACCAAGGAAGCAAAGTTTGATTTTGTTAATTATAAGATGATGATGTAGATTCTCCTTTCCCTATGCTTCTATTTAAGTTGACAAATCGTTTAAACTAAATTGTGGGCAACATAAGTTACTTCCTAGATGTCCCTAATATAAAGAGAATTCATGTGGTTGTCTTTGTTTTGAATGGAGACCATTGTCTTGTTGTTTCCAATAAGTAGAAATCATGGTGTTGTTGTTTCCAAATAATGGAAATCATTGAAACTATCCTCGATTAAATAATGGAAACCATTGTGTAAGACCATTAACCAATGCTTAAAAATGTATATAACAAGGGGGTTGATTACAAACTTAAGACATAATATCGTTCGATGTATTACTAAGTCAAAATAAATGTGAATGGGGGTGATAATGTAACAAACATCTATTATACCTAAAAAATATAAAATATGGTAATGTTACAAACAAATTATGTTAAGTAGTGATGGTGATGAGTAAACATTGGATTAATACGTGTGGTTACTTCAAGGATTGTACCCAAGAAAATCAGTAACTAAGGAAATGAAATATTAATTATTAATCAAGGAATCAAAAATTTAAAAAAATGAGTTGTTACGTGGTGATGTATAGTCGACAACCTTATATTTAAATGTATTAACTCATTGTAAAGGCAATGTGGAAAGTGACAAATATGAATTTAAACGTCATAACAGCTAGTGTGTAATTCAATATGTGTATGATGTAATTGATGCTAAAAAAATTCTGGATAAGCATATTGTTCTCCTTCCTTATGAAAAACCACGTACATGTATTTTATGGCTAGATGTCAAATTTATAATGTTATTTTAGTTGCAATGATGAGCATGAGTATTGTCATATAAGTTGAGGTATTATTGAATTTGAGTTGAATGTTTTGAGCAAGATTGTTAAAAGTGTTATTTGACATAATGATTCATTTTCCTTATAAAAAATCATGAGAATAAGTTTTCTTGATGACTAATAACTCTTATAATGCTATATATGTTGCAGGTCTTTGACACAAGGTGAGCCAGCACTGATTGTGTTGTTTTACTATTATAATTTTGTTAGGTGCTTATTTTTATGTCCTATGAATACTTAAAATTATGTTAATAACTTTTTTTGTTGTGTGTGTGTGTATCTATCACACATATGTTTTAAGTAAATGAAAAATAAAAAGAATATAAGATGAATTGTGAGAAGTGATGTGAAAAAATCAAATGGATAAACAATTAAATTGGTGGGTGGCCGAAGGCTACTGCATGTATGTATAGAGTTATTTGATATTGTGTTGCCCAAGAGGATAAGAAAAGAACTGAGAAAATATACAAGTTATAGGGGAAACTCTGCTACAAATTTGGTAAACCAAAGAATCAATAATGAGATGTATTGTTAGACAGATTGCATAAAAAAATTACCCTATTATACTCAGACATAATGATTAGAAATATGAAAATTACTTGGAAATTTCAGGTCCCTACAGATGGCTTTATCTCACCAATGTTATATGCACCACTCTTCATGGGATGGTTTTGACTTACTTATTATTATATGCACCATTCTACAATGGATGGACTTGATCTTTCCTTATTTATATGCCCCACTCGTAATGGGATAGACTTGATCTTCCAATACTATATACATCACCCTCCAAGGGATGGACTTGATCTCCTCAGTGCTATATACACCACTTTTCATGGGATGACCTTGATCTTCCTAGTGTTATATGCACCACTTTATAAGGGATGGACTTGATCTCACCAGTTCTATATGCACCACTCTTCAAGGGATATATTTGATCTCTAAAGTGCTATATGCATCACTCTTTATGGGTTGAGCTTGATCTTAGTAGTGTTTTTTGCACCACTCTCTATGGGATGAACTCGTTCTCGCTGGTGCTATATGTGCCTCTCTCTATAGGATGGACTTGATCTCCCTAATGCTATTTGCATAATTCTCCATGGGATGGACTTGATCCCCCAAGGGCAATAACTTTAGTTTCTAAGGAATGGACTTGGTCTCACTTATAGAAATAGCAACATCATCCAATCACCACTCTTTAGTATGAGGCTCTCGTACCCTGTAAAAACAATGAATGATCATAATGACCACTCTTTAGTGGAAGGCTTTTAAGACCCATGACAATGTTGGGAAAGCTACATGCTCCTACTCTTAAAAAAACCTATAATCACTTAGAAATTTCTAAGTATAGTTTCATCCTCATTGGGTTCCACACAACGACTTAGGAATTTTTATAAATGATGGGTATGGTACCCTCAATCTCTTAGAAATTGTTACTATAATCACTTGGTATTTTTATCTAAAAATTTTTTTTTATGTCCAAATGCATATTTTTCTGCACCTTTTCCAACTTACATCCCCGTTTTATATGAGCAAAACTCACCACTTTACTTGAATTAAAGTCTTTGCATATTATTATATCACAAAGATTGAGGATTACTGATGAACCAAGATTTTATCAGTATATCTTTATATATCTTTACCAAAAAATATTGGATTAAGAAAAACATGTGTATAATTTTCTTGAATTCTCTAGTGTGTTGGGCTAGCACGCGCAAGCAATAAACACGCCCCAATATAGATGTGTTGGATTTGGCCAATGCCAGACCCAAGAGATGTGTTCTCTGCAGTGAAGTTGGGATTTGCTGCCAAAATTGTAGAAATTGAGTTGGTTGCAGTAAATTAACATTCGCTGCCGAATTATGTGTTTTGCAGCGAATTTGGGATTCACTGCCGAAATTGTAGAAATTGAGTTGGTTGTAGCGAATTAACATTCACTACCAAATTGTATATTCTGCAGCGAATTTGGGATTCGCTGATGAAATTGAGTTATTTGCAGCGAATTAACTTTCGATGTTGAATTGTGTTTCCTCCAGTGAATTTAGGATTTGCTGCCGAAGTTGAATTGTATGCCCTACAACGAATTTAAGATTCGCTATTGAAATTTGTAATTCACTGCCGAAGTCGAATTGTTTGCAGGAATTAACATTCGCCACCACATTGTGTGTCCAACAACAAATTTGTAATTCATTGCTGAAATTGTATTGTCTGCAGTGAATTTGTAATTCGCTGCCAAAATTGAGTTGGTTGCAGCGAATTAACATTCGCTGTCGAATTGTGTGTCCTGCAGCGAAGTTGAGATTCGCTGTGGAAGTTGTATTGCCAGTAGCAAATTTGAAATTCACTGCTGAAATTGAGTTGACGGCACCGAATTAACATTCGCTGCCAAATTGTGTGTCCTGGAGTGAATTTGGGATTCGCTGCCAAAATTGTATTGTCTACAGCGAATTTGTAAATCGGTGCTGAAATTGAGTTGGTTGCAGTGAATTGGCATTCATTGCCGAATTGTATGTCCTACAACGAAGTTGGGATTTGCTATCAAAGTTTTATTGTCTTCAGCAAATTTGAAATTCCCTGCCGAAATTGAGTGGATTGCAGTGAATTAACATTCAATGCCGAATTGTGTGTTTTGCAGCAAATTTAGGATTCGCTACCAAAATTATAGAAATTGAGTTGGTTACAGCGTGTGTGTTCTGCAGTGAATTTAGGATTTGATGCCAAAATTGAGTCGTTTGCAGTGATTTAACATTTGTTGCCAAATTATGTGTCTTGCAGCGAATTTGGGATTCGCTGCCGAAGCTGGATTGTCTACAAGGAATTTGTAATTCACTGTTGAAATTTAATTGTTTGCAGCGAATTAATGTTCGCTACCGAATTGTGTGTTCTGCGATGAATTTGGGATTCGCTGCCGAAATACAAAATTGAGTTGTTTGCAGCTAATAATTCGTTGCAGAATTGTGTGTCCTCCAACGAATTTAGGAGTCGTTGCCGACGTTGAATTGTCTACAACGAATTTGTAATTCGCTGTCGAAATTGAGTCATTTACAGTGAATTAGCATTTGCTGCAGCGAAGTACCATTCGCTGCCAAAATTATGCGCCAATAGCGAAATAGTTTTTGTTGCCGCAGCGTGCAGCCTACAGCGAACCAGTTTTCAAAATCGAACTGTGCAGCCCGCTGCGAACCAGTTTGCGCTGTCGATTTCTATAATAGGCCTCCCAAGCAGAAATGACTCAAATGTTTGTAACAATTTCATTGTGTGATGGTGTAAAATATGGAACACTTGAATGTGAACATATGAATTCTTGAAATAAGTATGGTGATGAATGTGATTCAAAGATATAAATGTACTAATTTGTGACCATTGATGTCTTAGGTGGTGCGATCGGAATCGGACCATCTTCAGGACAAGGACAACCCGCAGGTGGAGTAGGTAGGTGACTTCCACCTTCCTTTTTCATAACGTTGATTTATGAAATGCTTTAACATGAATTGTTACCGTATTGTGTTAGTATAAAAATTAAACTGCCAAATGAGTAATGTTGACAAAAATTTGATTAGTTAAAATGGTTAGTTAAACTTGGCTAATGGCATCCGAAGTGGATGGTCAAGACGAGTGAATGGTTAACCTCGGCTAATGATGACTTAAGAGGATAACCGAATTTAAGATTATAGTTGATTGCAAGAAATGAGGTATATAAATTTACAACAAACCGTACATACCAAGTACATAAAGGAACTACAAATGTCACACTTCAAACATGGGTTAATGTTAATGCTTCATTAAATTGCCAGACTACTTATTATCATTACTATTATTAAGTAATCGCATTCTTATAAATGTTTTGTACTGTTGCAGAGACGTCACACCAACGAGGTGCCCAGGTAACCCAATACATGGGAACCTACTTTTGCAAGGAATCATGTAGTTGCATTCTAAATCACGATGTATTTTGTATGAATCAATGTACTGAATGTATAACTATTATTAGATCCTTTTTGTTTAAATTTTTGATGACTATTAGTAGGACAGGAATGCAAACTCATGTCTATATATGTATATTTTTAATGTGAACTTCTAATCATGCAAACATAATAATATGTGTTTATGTAAAATTCACTTCTAAATGAAATGTTGATTGTTGTTGGTGTATGGATTGTATCTTGATGTGGTGAGGGAACAAGTTCGTTAATTACCGACACGATGTGTGTCAAGTATAAAAAAAATTACCGTTGTTTTGGGCTTGAAAAGCCAGGTTGTTACATCATTAGTCGAAGCTAAGCAATAACTCATCAACATTTCATAGTCAGTTTAACATTCATCAGCAACTTAATCAATATTTCATAGTCGGTTTAACATTCGTCAACAACCCAATCAACATTTCATAGTTGTTTTGACATTCATCAATAACTCAATCAATATTTCATAGTCGGTTTATCATTCATCGACAACTTAATCAATATTTCATAGTCCTTTTAACATTTATCAACAACTCAATCAACATTTCATAGTCAGTTTATCATTCATCGACAACTCAATCAATATTTCATAATCATTTTAGCATTCATCAACAACTCAATCAATATTTTATAGTTAGTTTAACATTCATCAACAACTCGGTCAACATTTCGTAGTCATTTTGACAATCATCAAGAACTGAATCAACATTTCATAGTCGATTTAGCATTCATCAACAAATCAATCAACATTTCATAGTCGGTTTAACATTCATCGATAACTCAATAACATATCATCCATAACTAAATCATTTCGGAACATTAACATTATACAAGAAAAAGGTGGAAATCACCTACCTGTTTTTCTCATGGGGTGCCCTAGCCTGTCAAAGGTCCGATCCCGGTCTCAACACCTAACACATAAATAATCACAAATCAATCTATTTGCACTCGGTAATCACATAACTTGTCATCAACCAGCGCACAAAGGCCACTGCAGACTTAGAAATCATTGATGAAAACTGAGTCACTGCTGACCCAGAATTCGTCAACACAACCCAATTTTATGGTTGATCCTAAAATCATCAGTGCATATAGACCACCACTAACTTAGAAATCGTCGATGAAAACTAAGTCACTGTCGACCTAGAATTCATCAACGCAACCTAGTTCTATGGCTGACGCTGAAATTATCAATGCACATGTCTTATTGTCAACACAAAAATCATTGACGTAATGCATGTCATTGCCGATTTAGAAATCGACAGCGACAGTCAAGTAATTTCTGTCTTAATCTCTCCATCATTTAAGCGTAAAGTTTACGCTAGGTTTTTCCCTTATCTTATAACACTCCCAAACTGAATTGAACATAAACCATAGCCAACCACATTCAATCTATCACAAGTATAATCACAACAACATGCTACAATTATAACTTCATTCACTTGGTTCATAGCCATGCAATTTTTCCGATTACATGATAGATTCAAAGCATTAACTTCAACATGAATTCCATTTCAGCTCAAACATCCTTCTAATGATTCAACAAGGTTATAATTATGTGCATTATATCCTTCTAACATATTTTCACATAATTTCTTCAAACACATGCAGAAATCTCGTCATTCACACCAATACACCTTTTGTTTTGATTCCAGGATGGTCTAAGGTTCTAATATGGTCACAATCCATGCATTTCATCACATTAAATTTGTATTTTGTCCAACCCTCACTAAGATCGACCCTCCTCCTAAGTTTGTGCATTCAAATTTATTTATTTCCTTTGTTAAATGTTCTGGAGTTAGGTCCCCCATTCAGCTCCACTTTCATGCATTTTCTAGTCTAGTTTCCCTTAATCATAGGTGTAAGAATCTTAGGCCATTTCTCTTGAAGTTTTCTTCCTAATTTTTGTCCAGAAGTTTCAAGGAATAAACAAAGAGGTGATGTTCTTCCTTTACCTCATGATTTTGGGGCAGTACTAGTTTAAGATTAGGTGGTATGTTCTTCTTCTTCTTTTATTAGGTTTCTTCATTTCCTCTCTTGTTGTCCAGCCAACCCTTTAAGCTTCTCTTTCTACCATGTTTCTAGTTTTCTCTCCTTCTCTTAACTCACTTCTCACTCAACATTTAAAGAAGATAGCATACAGGTTGTTTGGTTTCGGTTTTCTCCTTGAGAAATGGTATGTGTGTTGTAATAATGGCTAATGTTGGTTCTGGGAAGAGGCTTAGGCTCCTTCTCTTTTTATAGCTTCGGCCACTGTTTCTCCCTAAGTCTCCCTTCTTCTCTCATGCTCAGGGTGGTGCATATAGTTGGGTTTACTGGTTTTGCTTTGGAAAGAGAGATTTTTGCAGCCAAGGCTGCTGGCTAGCTGTTTTGGGAAAAAGGTCATTCTCTCTCATTTGTTGTATTTATACCCCTTTTAAATGTGAAGGCGTGTTTGGAAGGTTGGTTACCCATGTTCTTATCCTTGTTTATTGTATTCTAAGGCTAGTCAAATCCTTCATAGTTCTCATTTAGAGTAGGTCGGTTCTGCTCCCTCATATTTCCCCTTAGAGGAGGCCAGCCCTCCTAACTTAGGTCGGCCTAGTTTTAATTTTTATCAGGTTTTACATCCGCATGGATTTGTTAGCACGCACAGCCCCTGTTGACTCAGA
>Ga0325403_1007869_pt1 | contig 10191 bp, 3 predicted proteins | sample PopdelMetagenome_19_FD_205665 | JGI IMG/M metagenome (GOLD analysis project Ga0325403, IMG submission 205665) | Populus deltoides microbial communities from Bellville, Georgia, United States - Xylem-PdKOR-R4 | ecosystem: Host-associated > Plants > Phyllosphere > Stem > Wood/Secondary xylem...
AGAAGAAGGAAAATAGTAACTGGAACAGTTTCTTGATGCATAATTTTTTCTTACCTTCTGCATTATGATTATGGTTAATAATAAAGGGAAAATATATCAATTAAAGGGTAGACTTTAGGGATTTTATTGCTTCTAGTAATTAATCACTGCTCAGCTTGATACAGAAACATTATAATAAATAGAGCACCAAAAACATAAAAATCTAGACAATCAAGTTGATATGGACTTGACATAAACACACCTTCTTGACTAACTCATGGAGAATTGGGTCCAATACAACATTATAAGACGAAACTGTTCCAATTTTCAAACTTTGAATGTCTTTTTCTTAGACCAAATTAAATTAAAACGTGTCATTCTCTAAAGAGTTAAGTGTAAAAGAGAATGATTCCCACAAGTCTCAAATTGAATATTGTCCTAAACATTGAACACTACCGAGAAAAAGAAATCTTCTCTTTGAACCTGTTTTATATATATATATATATATATTTGAATGACTTTTGAAAGTATTCTGCCCGCTTCAAACTCCCTTTGAAGCCATCAATTATCTCTCTTTTTCTCTCACTCTCGAGTCAATTTTGTGTTTTACAAGTTATATGTGCCATACACACAAGATATGTACTTGTTTTGGGAATCTATGTGCTGCCTGCCATGAACATTGGTTTAGGTCCAAGACCATTGCATATATAATGCTGGAAATCAAGGTCATCTTGAATATAACAACTATGGTGGTAGACCTTCGCTTTCACAAGTGGAAGCAATGCCCTTTACAAATTCTTTGGATATCTTAATTTTCCTGACATATTTATTCATTTTCGTTGTTAAAGTTTGATGTAATAAACTTTTTAGAAATAACTAAACTGATCAGGTATTGGGTTTGTTTTCTAATGGTCACGAGTTCAAGTTCTCTCAAGGCTACTGGAAACTTACATGACGTTAACTTTAGGACCTGTTGAATTAGTCGAGATGCACATAAATTGACCCGAATACCATATTAATAATAATAATAATAATAAAAAGTTTGATATCATAAAACTTGAAGTGTACAAATCCTCCAATCCCCAAATAGTTCACAACACTAGAAGAGAGAGCAAAAAGAGTCGTAGAGAAGGAACAAATTCATAGCTAGAATTCTTGTACACCTCTCCCTGTCAAGGAGAAGACTTAGTTGACACTCTAGTGGTTCTTGCGAGACGCCATAAACTTGATAGATACCTCTCTTTGGCTCCACATGAATGTGAGTGAAGAGGAACTACATATTAGTGGCATAAATTATCTTTCCAGCAATCATATTGCTTACTAAAGACCCGATAAATTCCCAAATAAAATAGAGAAGAGAAGAGGTACATGAAAAGGGTGATTGATGCATCCCTTTCACTAGCTGTGGCTTGAATTGCTAAAATGGAAAGGACCTTAAGAGCTTTTATCCAATATTCCATGCACACCTGGGCTGGCAGATGAAGAGTCAGGCCGGGCCAGGCAAGAAATTGACAAATTTCTAACTTGATTCTTTGCCCATAGAAGCATTAATTGAGCAAACTTTTGCACCAAAATGATTTTTCTTTGTCTTTCACTTTCGTTCTTGGAATCCCACTCTGTGGAAACCTTCTTACAGGTTACATCACGGGCTTTGAAGAACAGTGATTGATCAATCATTGAGAGCCACGAAGGCGTCCCGGGGCTATAAGCTAGCTGTTATTGCTTATAAGCTCACTATTCTGGTTCAACGGCGTAATGCCTTTCTGATACAAGTTGAAACGAGGGCTGTCAAGATATAACTACGAGAAAGTGACCAAAATTTTAGTTTCTAGAGAGTGGATTTCAATTTATGACCAATAATTGATCAGTTGTATGTGCTTGTCACTTACATTTCCTTCTCGATCCAATGATAAAAAAGAGGTTTGGGTCAGCACTTCTATATTAATTAAAGATAAACTAAAATTGCTCAGTAAAAAGTGTGAATTCACGGTGAAACGTTGAATAATTTTTTTTTTGTTTTTTTTTTAATTTTTTTTCTATGCCTTTATAATTTTTTTTTAAACTTTTTTCTTTGTGTTTTTTTATTTTAATGAATTTTTTTGTTTAATTTAATTTGTTAATGTTAATTTTTTTATTTAGTTATCAGATTTTCATGACACGGATCCCGGATTTGACGGGTTAACCTGATTTAACGAGTTAACTCGAATTTATTTTTTTTACTTTTTTTCTTTTTAATTAATAACATATACTAAAATTGTTTAGTGTTTCACTGTACAGTCCACGTGAAATGTTAAGCTTTTTTTTTTAATTTTTTTTCTATTTTTTTGTGCTTTTTATGCTTTTATGGTTTTTTTTTTTGCTTTTTTTCTTTGTGTTTTTTTTTGATGAATTTTTTTTGTTTAATTTAGTTTGTTAATGTTGATTTTTGTTTTTTAGTTATCAAACTTTCATGACACGGATCCCGGGTTTGATGGGTTAACCTGGTTTGACGGGTTAACTCGGAATTTTTTTTTTGCTTTTTTTCTTTTTAATTAATTTTTTTTCATTTAGTTTAGTTTTTTAATGTTAAATTTCTTTCTATTTAATTATCAGACTTTCATGACACGTATCCCGGGCTTAACGAGTTAACCCGTCAATTTGTTTTTATATTTAGTTATTAAACTTTCATGACGCGAATCCCAGATTTGACGGGTTAACCTGGTTTGAAGGGTTAACCCAGTTAATTCAGATTCTTTTCTTTTTCTTCATTAGTTTTTCTCTTCGTGTTGGTTTTTTTTCTTTGTTTTTTTAACTAATCTATTTAATTATCACACTTTTATAACACGACCTTGCAGCCAGAGTCACATTCAAGGTTTTTGGGTCCGGTGTTGCAGCCAGACTCACTTAAACTTGAGTCATATAAGTTTAATATTATTAATAATATTACTCTTGGGTCAAACGTTGCAACTAAATTAAAGGCTTTTGGGCATATCTTTACAGAAAAGACCTAACATTCTTAGATCTTAGCATTTTTTGATATTTTTTATGCAAGAAAAAATTTAACCCGTGGCGCGTGCCTTTGTTTTTTTTTTTCTCTTTTCCTTTTTAAGCCTTTTACTGTGGATTGCATAGTACAGTCCATAGTGAAAAAGCTGATGCCTTTATTTTTTTTGTCTTTTTTTTTTAATTTAGTTTCTTAATATTAAATTTTTTCTATTTAATTATCAGACTTTCATGACATGGATCTCAGGTTTGACGGGTTAACCCAGTTTATTTAGATTTTTTTCTTTTTCTTGATTAGTTTTTTTTTCTTCCTGTAGGTTTTTTTTCTCTTTGCTTTTTCCTTTTTAATTAATCTTTTTTTAATTTATTTCATTAATAATAAATATTTTTTCTATTTAGTTATCACACTTTCATGATACGAATTTTAGGTTTGACAGATTAACCTAATTTGACGAGTTAACCCGATTGATTCAGATTTTTTTTCCTTTTTCTCATTAGTTTTGTTCTTCCGATTTCATCTTTTAATATTATATGCTGTCCACAGTGAAAAGACTGAAACCTTTAGATTTTGATTCTTTTTTTTGCTTTTTTTATGCCTTTCACTGTGGATTGCACAGTGCATTCCATGGTGAAAAGACTGATGCCTTCTTTTTTTTTCTTTTTAATTATTTTTTTTATTTAGTTTGTTGATATTAAATTTTTTTCTATTTAGTTATCAGACTTTCATGACACGGATCTCAGGTTTGACGGGTTAACCCAGTTAATTTATATTTTTTTTCTTTTTCTTCATTAGTTTTTTTCTTCTTGTAAGTTTTTTTTTTCTGTTATTGTTTCTTTTTATTTAATATTTTTTTTATTTAATTTAGTTCATCAATATTAATTTTTTTTCTATTTAGTTATCGACTGATGCTTTTAGTTTTTTTTTTTTACTGTTTTTATGTCTTTAACTGTAGACTGCATACTAAATCCACAGTGAAAATGCTGATGCCTTTTTGTTTGTTTTTTTTTCCTTTTTAATTAAAATTTTTTGTTTAATTTATTTATCAAACTTTCATGACACGGATCTCGGGTTTGACAAGTTAGCCCAGTTAATTTTGTGTTAACCTGTCAATTTTTTTTTCTATTTAGTTATCAAACTTTCATGACACGAATCCAAGGTTTGACGGGTTAACCTAGTTTGAAGGGTTAACCCAGTTAATTCATATTTTTTTTCTTTTTCTTCATTAATTTTTTTCTTCCTTTTGGTTTTTTTTTCTTTTTAATTAATCTATTAAATTAACACACTTTGATGACACGACCTTGCAGCCAGACCTACATCCAAGATTATTGGGTCTGGTATTGCAGTCAGATCCACTTAAACTTGGGTCATGCAAGTTTAATGTTATTATTAATATTATAAATATTACTCTTGGGTCAGGCGTTGCAGCCACACCCAAGACTCTTGGGAATAGTTTTGCAAAAAAACCTAATACTTTTAAATCTTAACTTTTTTTTGATATTTTTTATGCAAAAACCATTGACCCGCGGCATCACGCGGGTCATGTAACTGGTGAAAATACTAATTAACATCATTATAAAACTAAGAAAAATAATAATAATTTGTAGTAATTTTAAGATAAAATTCATGAAATATTCAGTAGGAGTACTTATTAATTTGTAGTAATTTTAAGAATTTATGAAATAAATATTACTTTTTTCCTCTCTATAAAATACACTCTCTTTTTTTTTAATCAAAATTATACTGTTCATTGATGAATTTATATGGTATAGTGAGTAAATCTGCTTGACAATCAAAATTATTCTTCATATTCTATACATGTTCTTGCAACAAATGTATGTAGGATTTTATTTAAAAAAGAAATTAAGGAAATTTTTTTTTATTTTAATAAATTTAAAATGTCAGTATTTTACTTTTGCAAGCAATAAAATCATCCACCAACCCTCTTTTCTTCAATATTTGGATTTAGAAGCTATCAAGCCATACCTGATGAAACTATGTATGGTATAAGCCCAAGCTTACTTCTTTCTGGTAAAATAAAAGGCCCATATTCTCTAGAGTTTCATAAGGGCTCAAAATCATCTTCAAGTCCAAGCAAGGTTTTTTTTTTTTTTTTTTGCCTAAAAAAAACAATTGCTGGAATATATATCTTCATGTCAGTTTTCACCTGATTCTTTTTTATTTTTATCATAATCTTGGCCATGTAGGTATTAACCATGGTTTTTTTTTTAAATTAGTTTTCATACAAAATTTAAATACTTTCCTATTAATTCTTCTATAATTTATCTACATCCAAGCTAATATATTTATAAATAGAAAGAACAAATAAAAACAAAAACAAGAATGAAAAACAAAAACATAAAATAAATATATTATTAAGATAATTTGGAAATTAATTTGTGTCATTTTAAAGTATGAGGTAAAGAAAACATGTTTCTGTTGTTTTTATTATTTTTATCTTTTTTGTCTCGATACAGTAATTTAAATGTAAAATATGAATGAACTTAGAATTTGTTTTTTTTTTTTGTTTTTATATGTCATGGCTCATCAGATTGAAGTAGATGGTATGTATGTGCTTGTAAAGTTTTCATGGACAGAGATATTATTTACAGGTTAAATCCTCCGGTTTATATGCCTCAAAGAGAAGAAAAATTCAGATTGCTGCATATTTCAGAGTGCTGATTAGCAGGAAGGGCATGAACAGAATCGAGTCTACCAGGCCATTTGTTCTTTCTGAAGAAGAATCCTAGATGTTGAAGCTACACACCAGCCATATAGCTTCATGAACAGTTAATTGCTTTAGGAGAACAAATTGAATGAGACACACATATATCCATTCAAGTTGTATGTGTTTACATCTGGACTCAAAACTACTTGCACTTAACCACTCAAGTCTGAAGTCATCTAAAGGAACTTTGTTTATCCCAAGTCTTTAATGAGCAATCTGAATCAAAGCTAAGATCTTTCGACGTTGGCCGGTTACATTTTATCGGACCCGGAAGGCCCTTCAAGCTCGGAGACCTTTGCTGATAAGCACTAGGCCTTCCGTACCTTGCACTGCTCGGCACTTCAGTAGTTGTAGATGATATCAGAGAAAGCTTATTCTTACATGGAGAATAGCTGTCAGAGTAAGCATCAAAACTCCCTGGCCTTAGCTTTGGTGAGCTCATTGATCTTGTTTTTGCCTTGGCAGATTCAGTTGCTGCCATGTAAGTTGGAACCACAGGAGATCTAGAAAAGGAATTGTCTTCTCCCAACGAGCATTGCTTTCTATGGAAGGATTTTCTTGGAGCTGAAGTGGGAGAATCTACACTGTCAAGGTGATACAGTCTCTGCAAACCTCTCGGTTTAATCTGCTTTCCTCTATATTCCACTCCAGGCTTTGGATTTGAGGTTAAAACTGAGTCCAAATCTTCAAGCTCTTTACTCTTAACAAGTTGAGTATCCACCCATTGATCTAACCAGTACCTCCACCTTCCACTTGGCTTGCTGCGCTCCGATTCAGCTGAATTCTGAATTTTTTTTTGTTTTTTTTTGTCATCCATTCTGAGAAAATACTGCTCAATGAAAAGGTATCTAAAGAGTGAACGTGCCATGATAGAGAAGCTTACCCGGCGGTTGAACCAGTATTCTCTTATCCGTTCTCTCTTAATCGCGGCCTCTTTCTTGCTTAGAAACGAGGCAACTGCCTCTTCCTTTGTCAGAAGGCTGCTATCCCATCTTCTTTCACTATTCATATCCATCTGAAAACATAAAAAAGAAGAAGAAATCCTTCCATTATTCAGATATCATGGCACAGACCTGATAGCTTCAACATGGAGTTAGGGTTGTTAATTTGGGCCCAGATAGAGTAGAAGTGGTGACACAGACTTAAGATACTAAGATGTTTTGTGTTGATTGGGTTGCTGAGATGACAACAAAGATCCTCTATACCTACCTTTATTATCTTGTCACTCAAATTTTCCAACTGTTTATTTTCACTACAGGTCCAAGCACCTTCCACCATTTGGATCCTTTTTGCACAGACTTGTGACTGGATATTTACAATGGATTGCAAGCATTTTAGAGTAGTCATGGCTTGGCGTCTCACGTTCCGCCCTCGGATAATTGCTTGAAGCTTCACTATCCCCTTCAGCGCCCGCAAAGCTTTCCTTGCCTGCCGAAAAGAACAGTTGAGATTGTTGCATGTTCTATGAAAAGCTTTCAATAATCAATTGACTGAGCTAATATAAAAGTGACTTTGATGTCAAATGAAGAGAATAGCTTGAACAGACTCACAAGGTAACCCCTAAAGGTAGCTTGAATTTTGATGGCAGCCAGTTCTTTGATCCCCCTCTCACGTTGATGAGTGGAATGAGGGGCATCACCTTGAACTTTGAAGGCTAAATGGTCGGTTTCTTTCTCATATTCATTGATAGAATGAGGAACACTAGTGAGCAAAACCACCTCGGCCGCAGCCTGAGCAGCTACAATAGCTGCCTCAGCAGCAGCAGCAGTGGCAAGAGCAACACTTAGAGCATGCTTGCTCTGCTCCTTCTCTGCTTCTTCTCTTAGTGGTGATGATGGTGCTGCAATGGAGGCCAATCTATTCTTGACCTTAAACTTTCCAAAAAACATCCATTTTCTTCTCCTTTCCTGATGATAACACACATAATAGATCAAGTCATGCATTTTAACAGCATCGAGAGATGTTACAAAGGAGAAAAACTACCTACCTTTTCTTGTCTTGACTGTGTGTCAGAAGTAAATAACCTTCTCACTCGATAGAACCAGCTTCTCTTCTTAGCCATTGAAGCACCACAACTTCACACAATATTGTGAGATCCTCAATGATCTGAAAAGTTCTCAGCAAAGCACTTGTATATTACTTTTTTTTATTCAACTTGCATACAAATCTTAAACTAACTAGAAAATGCTAAATTCCATGAAGATTTTCGATGTTGTAAAGTAGGTCAATTGCTTACCATCTCCTGAAATCAAGGTATTTGGTGAGTCAAACAAGAAAAACTACTTCAAATAAAGATCAAGTCTTGAGGGCTTGGATCACAGTTAAGAAACTGAGAAGGGATGATTTTCCTTGAATTCTCAAAACACAAACACCAAGAAATGTGATAGTAAAGTCACTGAGAGACTAATGAAAATAGACTGAAATCACAAACACCAAAAAAGTTTGTTAATTCCCTAGTTGGTGGCATTCTTGCTGGTATGTTTTGTATTTCTATGCAATCATTCATCTTTTCCATGATGAGTTTCATCTGTATAAAGTTGTGGGCCTTTAAGCAAGAACTGTGCAGAGGGGAGAAAAGAAAAAAGAAAAAAACTTGGAGCCATCCATCTTACTTTCATGGAAAATACCTCATATAAACATCCTTCTCAAGACTCATGGGGCCTCCCATCTTTTTCCAACTTTCATATTTCTCAACTCTGAGAGACCTGACATGTACACATGTTTGTTGGGGTTGAAATTATTGAACTACCCTCGTTACCTCTTGTGAATATATATATATAAATATAAACTACCGCGCAACAAAAAACAAACGGAGTATTTAATGTAGAACTTTTTAGTGAATCCAGAAAGTACCTGTATTTTTCCCAAAGCGAAGAATTGAGCCCTCAGTTTTTCCAGGTTACTGCTCTCCACCCTTCATGGCATGTCTTTTATTGCTTCCAAGGTCATCATCACAAAGTCCTTGTGAAACAGAAGAATGTGGCTACTCCTAAAATGACAACAAAACAAGGAGAGACTGTTGAATGGGCAGTGTCCTGCACATGAGCACACTTCTGCTCAGACATACGAGAGTGAGGGGACTATTATTGAGCGAAGTGGGGATGGTACCAATGTGCGAAAGCTGAGTGGGAATGTGCAGATGAAACCAAAACACACTTAGCTTGTAAGATGGAAAGACAGCTGTGTAAGGGCCCCTGGAGGAGAGGAGATGTCATAATTTTACTCAACTTTTGGGAAAAAAATTTAAAAAAAATGAAGGAAAATTCTCCTTCCTTTATGGAGCCTCAGTTGCCCCTCTCTATCACTCTCTTAATACCACCTGCATGACCTTAACTCCTCTGTCTAGGTTTTGGTCTGCCCAGCAAGTTGGAATTAATGGGCTTAAAATGGTGCTGGTGATAATGTTAATGCAATCACTGTCTCACTGGTTTCTTCCTGTTTCAACTACATTGTGACTGAATGGCTAGTGGAATTACAAAGATCAGAACAAAAGCTTGGAGTTTATGAGCATAACTTAACTTTGGTTAGAATTTTCAAATCATGTAGGGATTTTCTCACTTGTTAGTGAGGAAAAAAACTCGGCGATAACTTGACTCCTCGAGCAAAAATATGATCGAAGAGGAAATTCCAACCCAGAAATTAGACACTCAATCTTAGAGTCCAACCCAGAAATTCCATAGTGACAAACAGGGCAAGTCAAATAGACTTGCATCATTACAAGAATGGGAGTCAAAAAAGCTATGGGAAATAGATGAATGATTAAAGCCATTGGTAAGGCGCTTGCATGTTTAACACAAGGCCTTTGATTATTCAAGGCATATAATTCATTGGTCCTTTGGAGCTCATGATAGCAATGCCTCAAATTGAGTGGTTTTTGACTTATGATTTCTAGCCATGGCGCTAGGATTTAAGGTATTACTATTTCGAGATAGAAAAAATAAAAAATAATAAAAATATATCTTCATGTATTTCTTGTTTTTAAAATACAAAAAATTACTTTAAAACTATTTTAAAAACATATTTATTTTATGTTTTCATTTCTAATTGTTAAACTATTATATTATCTCTTTTCTCTTGAAACATTAAATATATTATCTCTTTTATCTCGAAACATTAACCTACCCTGTTGACATCAACTGAATTTGGAACCGGAATTCAATGAGAGAAGTTCTCGTTGGTATCCAAAATTTAGCCCAAAGGAGTGCTCATACAGCTATGTTCTTATTTTTTGGTTTTAGAAAATGGTGCCTTTTCATGTTACTTTCAGAAAGAATCAACAGTCTTTGGAAATCAGTGCTTGTCTGGCATGTTCTATCAGTCTGCAAATGGCAACCGAGGATCAGTACGTACATGTTTCCCACTACCATCTCTTACTTTTCTAGTACATTTACTTCTCGAATAAAATATTTAAAACGGGTATGGTAAAACCTTCTTCTTCCACTATGTTACTTCATTGGCTAGTAAGATTCTACCCCTCTTTTGAGTTTACATTGATCTTTATTTT
>Ga0325403_1007871_pt1 | contig 10190 bp, 4 predicted proteins | sample PopdelMetagenome_19_FD_205665 | JGI IMG/M metagenome (GOLD analysis project Ga0325403, IMG submission 205665) | Populus deltoides microbial communities from Bellville, Georgia, United States - Xylem-PdKOR-R4 | ecosystem: Host-associated > Plants > Phyllosphere > Stem > Wood/Secondary xylem...
TTGTGTTTGAAGCTAGGGTAATTAATTTGTGCGACCGCGACATCGCAACAACAACAATGATATTCTAGCAGGAGTCTTCTTAAGTTGCTCAACAACATTGTATTTACTATGTTTGATCAGCTTTAAAAACTCATTGGTCTCTTCTCAGATGATGGATTTGTTCACCTCTTTAGTCAGGTCAACCACTTATTTCCTCTTAGCTTTCTTTTATTCTCGAGTTCTTCCAGTATGAATCTTCTTCTACGGGTTAGGCCTCCAACTTCAGCTTGGAAAATTGGTGTTGGTTGAGCACTTTAGAAAGAGTATTCATAGTTCTACAGTAATGTAGTGTAGTTGCTTTTACCTGCCACTATAGGTTTTGACAAAATCAGTTTGGGCAATCCTTCTATAGTGAATTGTACCCGATATACCTCTTTGTTTCTACTTGGTTCATCTATCATGGACACTAATGTACTTTTTTTTCATTCAATACTAAGAGTTTCTCAGGTTATCATTTGTATCACCTCATTGTAGAAACCTTTATAATGGTGATCATGTGGCATTTTTCATAGTGATACTAACAAAAATTTATCCTCGTTGGTCCTTCATAACTACCCTTTTTGTTCCCGACTTTCACTAGCATTTTATAAACTTTATCCAGTGACACTTTCAAGCTCCTTGGGCCTTCCACCTTTAGTGTGTTTATCGGCCCACTACCCAAGATATGATTGGGTAGAGGGTTTGTATTTACATTTAAGGTTTCCTCAAATATTATCCACCCGACTTGAATTAACTACATGAGCTTTTTCTTGAAGGTATTGCAGATATGGATGTTATATTTTGCAACGCCAGTGTGGTACTTACAGGTGAGGTCTAACTTATACCATATAAGAAATAATGGTTACAGAGGTGCAAGCGGTACCGAAGCTACCTATCCGATGCTTAGTAGCTTTTTGTACATCTCGTTCAGGGGTAATGGTAACAAGAGTCATTGTTCTTGTATTATATGATAATTGTTCTTCAGTATGTTCTTGGTTTGGTTATTAACTTGGTTGGTTTAAGTCTTAGGTTTTTTTTATGAGAAATAGAGAGTGAAAATTGATGTTGGCAATATGGGATGAAGGGGATGGGGTGTTGTGGTTTTGGAAGTGGTTTTTCTTACCTCTGTAACCACCCTCGATGTGATCGACATCCTTTTTCTTCCCTCCAAAGCCCTTTTTCTCAGTAAAGGTTGAGATCCTGCCACTCTTTATCCCTTGCTTTATACGCTTGGCTGCAGCCATAACATTAGAGAATTGTTGTGTCGAACTACCCATCATATGCTTGTAATATAGTGTCTTTAGTGTTTTTTTAAATAAGGTAGCCATTTCTCTAAGAGTAGAGGATGTACCTATACAACCAAATCGCTCTATCTTTAAGTATACTCTCTCATGCTTTATTTATCCCCCTTCTTTAAATGAGATAGATTGGTTCTGTCAAGGGCCATATCAATGTTCTACTTATATTGCTTGATGAAAGCATCCACCAGATCTTTCCAAGTTTGGATCTTCATGTTAGCTAGTCTTATATATCAGCTCAACGTTGCTCCACTCAAACTATCTTGAAAGAAGTGCATTAGTAGTTTTTCATCGCGCACTACCTTGACCATTTTGTTGCAATAAGATTTGAAGTGGATGACAGAACACTGAGTTCCAGTGTATTTGATGAACTCATGAACATAATTTTTTTTATATATACAACCATGTTTGGGACTAAACATATTTCCACGGCTTTGACGGGATCATACAAATCCACCCCCTCGATAGCCCTTATTCTAGCTTCCAATGTTGTCATCTTATCTTGATCAATATCATTAGATGATTTTGTCTTGTGAGATTCATTAGCGAATACATTTACTATTATAGAGGTTAGAACTGGTATTATCATCTACACAAATGTTGCATTATAATGAGGTTTCTTACCCTGTTCGCCCATCTTTTCCTCTAGTTAAATTGTTGCTTAAGTTTGGGCAAAAATGGCAGGTCAATTGGATGGGCCTTCAGGGAATCCAACGTTGAGTGTTTACTCAAGCAAGCTAGAGATACAAGCCATGCTAACCTTCCGAGAATCCAACTCTTCATGAAAGTGGGTATAATCATGATCATGTTCTTCATCTTTCATATTTCTTTGACGAAGTCGGGTATTGTAAACTCTACGGATTTGAGCTTTTTGAGGACTTATATTTTAACTTAGAATGCACTCATGACATTTAAACTATAAGATATGAATGTATGCATGCTTATGAATGTAGGTGTATATACATATGCATCAGATATGGATTAACATGCTTGAAGGGCTAATCCATGACTTCCTTATTGAATATGGGCAAAAATTTATAGTTTGATTAATCTGAAAAAATCTTTTCCAAGTTTTTATCTTGGTTAAATCTTATACACATTGGAGAGTACAAAACAAAAAGTTGGGTTCGAATCCTTTTTATTAAAAAAAAGACAAAAAGGTTTTTATGTGCGGTAATTTCCTAGCCTTGGTCCTTGGGTTATTCTCCGAAGCTAATTACATCATCTCATATTCTTATCCATATTAAAAAAAAAAAGTCATGGTCTTAGCTTAGAAAATCCCGCGAGTTCAAGATTATTAATCAAGTATGCATTGATGCAAAATGAATTATTAGAGAATCCATATCTTAAGGTCAAATTATAAGCCACTACCTGAAAGGTAGGCTTACTATTTAGTCTCAAAAGGGTCTATGACCCACCTAGTATCCACCTTTCATGAAGGCAATATGAGGGTTACATGGAATGGTTATGGCATAATGTGACCATCAATACGGAGTAAACACTCAACTCATAGATAGATGTTTCACGAATCTAAACCCCAACTGAAAATCATAAAGAAGATCACTACTCTCCACCTAACCTAGAATTAGGTTTATTTGAAAATTGTAATGCGTGAAGGCATTAATCTGTACCCGATATACTTATGTATGAGCAGTATGTAAAAAATACATAAGCAACACGTAAAAATATAGGCTACAATTAAATTGCATAGACCAAGAAAAATAAACAAGCAAACAATTAAATAAACAAAGCTCAGTCTGACAAGACAAGTCCCTAGTGAAGTCGCAATCATGTCATGACATGCACAACATCAAATGACGGATCTATGTCCTGGAATGGAAGAGGGTTTGGGTTTAATCATAAAGTTATGATTTAAGGGAGTTGGCACCTAGTATCATAGTCACTAGGAAAGCTATGGTCTTAGAGAGCCTAGATAAAAGGACTAGTTATGTAAGGGGAAGACGCATCACCCCTAATGCACCCTGCATAAGGCAAGCTACATTGTTGATTGATTATTTTTCTAGGTCATGTTTATATCTGTTGGTCTTGCCTAAGGTTCAAGGTAGATCTCCCTTTGTGAGGAAGTCTCTATCTTATCGGATTAAATTCTAACCGTTATAAGGTTCAAAGTTTAGTATCACAATTAGTTCCTATTTTTCTATCTTTAATACCTAATGGTATACTTTACAGTGTAATTTTATATCCCTAATATTAAAGTCTACAGCTAAATCCTAACACTCCAAATATTAATTAAACAAATCAATTGTTGTGGGATTTTTAGTATTTTGGCCAAATCATAATGGATAATCATAAGCTAGCAATGATATTCATTTTACATGATTAAATACAATTTTGTTTTTTAGAAAATATGCAAGAAAATCCTTTAGAATTTGGTCATATGCATGAATTAAAAAACATGTTTTTTGTGTTTTTAAAATGAGGATTTGTTTTGAATTTTTTATAGATTTTTTCAAATTTCAGAGAAAACCAAGTATTTTTAATATCGAGTCAATATTTTAAAGTGTAAGTCTATAGCACAATATTAAATAAAATTATTGAATAAAAAAATTATGTTTTTAAATAAGGAAATTGTTTTTGAATTTATTTCAAATTTTTTAAAGAAAAATAAGGTATTTTTAATGACGGGTCTGTATTTTACAATATAAGTCTACAGCCTGATATTAGACAAAAATATTGGAAAAACACATGTGGGATCTATAAATAATTTTGAAATTTTTAATGGATTGTTTAGCTAGACACAGAAATATAGACAAATTAAAACCAAAGGAAAACGCTTAGGGCGTGTTTGCCAAATGCGCCATTAGCCTAAAATAAAACTAAAACAATTCTTAAGTGTTTGGCAAACATGCATATAAGGCTTTGTTTCTTAAGGAAAAACACGGTAGGCCAAACACGCTCTTAGGTCTGGGTTTGGGCTTGGTGCAACCATATGGGCTAGGACTATTGGGCTTGAGGCCTATGCCCACGTATATGAGTTGGACTCAGGCCCAACCCAACTTGTTTTTCTGGGCAAACAAATGGCCCAACAAGCCCATTTCTTCTTTTTTTTTTAATAGGTTGGACACAGCCCATCCATATAGGCTGGGCTGAAACAAAAGTCTAGCACATTCTCTCTTCTTTGCTAACAAACGCCAGCAGCAAGATGTGAATTAATTCACATCTTGCATGTAACAAGAAGCTTTAAGGAAAGAAGGAACGAGAAGCGAGATTACCTGGCCTGAGGGTAGTTTGTTAGCTGGTTGGTAGCGTTGCTAGAGTAGCTGGTGACTTGGTGGAGCTAACGGTGGTTATTGTGCTAGGGAGGTGGCAATTGTACTAGGTTGAAGTTGTTGGTGAAGAAAGAAAAACAATGATAGGGATGGCTATTAGGTTGGCTTTTTTAGGATTCTTTTTTGCTGGGGTGAATAGTGGGTTATTATGCAGTATGTTAGGGGTTGTATCGGGTGGAAGGCTTTATTATGGGTAATTTAAGGGTTGGTTTTGTAAGGAAAGGTTTGTCTTCTCTTTTTTTAAAGAAAGTTGATGTTGAGGTAGTTTTTCTTCGGTTTTTTTCTCCTCACCTTTTGTATGAAATCTATCTCTATTTATATAGGTGGGAGAAAAACTTAAGGGATCTCGTGAGCATGGTTTGTAGTCGTTGATTCGCTTGGGATGGATCCCATTTATTAGCTACAAACCAACAACCTGGTCATACAAAACCAAGTTGTAAAACTAACTCGGTTAAGGGATTTAAGCCATTTTTTCAGGTGTTGTACATTGTTAAGTCACAAGGGTGACATGTTTCTTTTCTTGTATGGTGAAGGTATGAGAGAGAGAGAGGATGAGGGTGGAAAGGTGGCATTAGAGATGCCATTTTTGAGTTATTAGGAAAGATGATGAATAGTAGCCAGACGACGAGTTGTCTGACTTTTATTTTTTATTTTTGACTTTGTATTTACCAAAACAACAGCGTTTTGCACTTAAACACATTGTTTTGGTCAAAACATAGCCAAAACACATCGTTTTATTTATAAATGAAATGGCGTCATTTTAGCGTTTAGGGTTAATTTAGATTTAAAAAACTCTTATTTTAATATTAGCCTTTAATCTTTTGATTTATTTAATTAAGTCAATTGAATTTTGATTCTAAGAATCAATTCAATTTCACTCATGCCAAGTTTCAAAAGCACCCCCTAATTCCAGTGTGTTTTTCATCTTGGTCCTTGCTATTGTGTATTTTTAATTTGGTCTTTAATTGATTTTCAAACTTCTAATTTCTTTAATTTTACCTTTGTCTTCAACCATATATAGCCCTTGAATTCGTGCGGCTTTTGCCAAAAGGTTCATGATCTTGAATTTCTTCAATTTAGCCTATAATTGACTCCCAAACTTTGATTTTCTTGTAATTTAGTTTCTAATTTCACCCGATTGAGTTTTTTTAAAATTAAATTTGGTTCTCTAATAACTCATTCTTTTTAATTAAGTTCCTAATAAAATTAATTTGACCTATTAAAAGTATAATTAAGTCTTTGCACCTAATTAAATCTTTTAATTTGACCTAAATTAATTCTTAAACTTAATTAAACCTTTAATTGGGCTCTTGGTTAAATCAAATTGTCCTTTTAAAAATCTAATTAAGTCCTTAGACTTAATATTTATACAAATCCGTCTAATATTTATTTAACTTGACCTTGAATCTACATTGTCTTTCGATCTTGGGTATAATGAGATACAATTGGGCTTCCAATTATATCCGAAATCCCAGTTTAGTTCTTCCATATGTTTGCAACCTTCATCAGCTTGCTCCTGCCAAGTTTTCAATATTTTTTCATTTTCATCTTTATTTTTTGTTGCTTTTCAATTTTTTTTGATAATCTATCTGATTTTTTTTAAAGAAGAAGATAATTTTGGGGAACCCAAAATTAGGTTATGACAAAGAACAACTTAGATATTCAATATTCATATTATATATGACATTGTAGATGAGGTCATACCAATGAAACAAGAATCACTAAGTCATGTAAAGAAAGATATTTGTCCTCTTAATTATGAATCATATAAAACTTGTAAGACTTGTTTATTAGATAAGATGACCAAAACACCTTTTTACTGCAAGTGTGATATATCTAATGAATTATTTGTTTAATATATAGATGTTTGTAGACCTATAAAGATTCGTGCCATAAATGGATATACATGTTTCATTATTGATGACCATATTGGATATGGTTATGTGTGTTTAATAAAAGTCTAAATCATTTGAAATGTTCAAATAACTCAAAAATAAAGTTGAAAAACAAACTGGTAAAAGTATTAATATACTTCGGTCGGATCGAGGTGGCGAATACTTCAACCAAGATTTTCAAGATTATCTAAAAGAGAATGAGATTATTTTATAATAGACAACTCTTGAAAGGAGAAATTGCACCTTATTGGATGTGGTGCAATTCATGATAAGCTATATAGACCTTCCACCTTTCTTTATAGGGTTATGCCCTATAAACTACTATTTATCTTTTAAATAGAATTCCATCAAAATTTGTTGATAAGACTCCATATGTGATATAAAATATTAAGAGACCAATTTTATCATACTTAAAATATTTGAGATGTGATGTTTATATAAAGTGTATCTAATAACCGCTAAGAGCTAAGTTAGATAAATATAAGTTTGTGGGATATCCAGAAGAAAATATTGGATATTGTTTATATCATCTTGTTGAGCAAAATTGTTTGTCTCAAAATATGTTACCTCTCTAAAGAAATAATTTGTTTTTGAAAGGAGTAATCGAAGGAAAATAGAACTTGAAAAAGTTCAAGAACCACAAACTAACAGCCAAAATTCTAAAGCTATAACATTGGGTTTTTGGCCTAAAGCTTAAGAAATATAAGAACGTTATGGATCTAGTAGGACATTTCATGCACCAATAAGATATGGACTTCTTATGACAGCTAAAAATAATGAGTTACTTATACTTGATGAGCCTACCAATTATATGGAACTAATATCTGATACTGATTTTAAGAAATGGTTTCAGGGCATAAAATCTAAAATGAATCTCATGTATAACAATTAGGTATGGACCTTGGATGACCCATTTAAAGGGATACAACCCAATGGATGTTAGTGGGTTTTTTAGATAAAGATTGACATGGATGGCAATGTACAAATATACAAAGCTAGATTAGCTGTCAAATGTCATAAACAAAAATAAATAGGTCAAATTTGATGAAACCTTCTTGTTAGTAACTATGTTAAAACCTATAAGGATTTTGCTTGCTATAGTTGAATACCATGATTATGACATTTGGTAAATGGATGCAAAAATTTTATTTCTAAATAGGAATCTTTAAGAAGATGTGTATATGGCACAACTTGAAAGTTTTGAATCTAAGAAATATGCCAATAAAGTATGTATGGAAGTAGAGATTTTATGAGAATTGTATAAATAACGGTTAGATTTGGAGTTGTGTGTGTATGATTTTATATGCCAAGTAAACATGAAGCTTAATTGTTGTGGCATTTGAGGTAAGATTGTGATGTATATATGTTCTAGTGTTGTTATGGAAATTGTGTATTTGTACAAAATTTTAAGTTATTGGTTTATGAAAGTTTAATTGTTATGATTAAGAGAATTGAAGTAGAGTTATTGGTTAAGTATATGATTGTCATGTATGGAAGTTTAAAATTTTATAAATAGTAAGTGGAATTGTTGAATTGAATTTTTTATCGTATCTTGGACAATGAAAGTAATATGCTTGAAAAATTACTTGGTGGAATTATGATAAAATTGTGAATTTTGTAAAAAAAAAATATATTCAAATAACTAGTTTAGTAAATTTTGAGAACAAAATGGAATGTGATCTTAGTTGTTTGGTTGAATGATGATGTGTTGGTATTTTGTATGCATGATATTGAATGAGAAAAAAATGAGATTGAATTATTATCTGAAATTTAAAGTTTAAGAATACATGTTGGAAATATGTATGCCAAGTAAATTCATTTTGTATTAGGCTAAGTTGTTAGCTAGTTGGTTTTGAAAATGGGTTAAGTGGGATGCAATGGTTCTATGTTTAAATATAAATAGGTAATGTGAAATAAATTAGATTGATATATGTTGGTATGAAAATGCGGAATTTAATGTGTTTAAGCATAATTAGAAAGTTTAAGAATACGAAAAATTATATATCCGAAAGTTAAAATATGTTATGGAATGTAATCAATGATGGTAATATGTGGATATTAATTATTAGTTTGTGATGTGTTGGATTTTTTTATTGGGATTTATGGAAACTTATATAGTTAAATGATAAATAAATGGTATAAGCATTAATGGTTATTGTTTGAGAGTTGTAGGAGAAATATTTTAAGTGAAATTTGATTTATAAGGAACTTGTACAATAAGAGTTTAAGGTAAAGGTCACTCCTTTTGATTTTTTTAATTATTTAAAATGTTTTTTAATTATTAGTTTTTCAATACAGATTTATATGTGTTGTGTAAATCTACTTGTCTTAAGAATTTATGCCTATGAGACAGTAAAATTTATGTGTGAAATGTAAATGACCATAATGGTTGTAATATATGTGTGTGTGTGTCTTATGAATGATCATTATGGTGTTAACCAATAGATAAATGCATTTGACTGCAACAACGATTATACATATATAATTGTGAACAACCACAATGACAATGATGGGTCTAGTAGATATAATTATGAATGACAATATAACTCAAATGTAATTATAGACAACCATAACAATAGTAATCAATATATAAATTATAATCAACCACAATGATGGAACCTAAATATAGTAAAAAGTAAATAAATCAACAGTAACATCAGAGATTGAAAAATAATTTGATACTTAGTCAATCATGTGAACGATGACTAACATTATAAATAGGATATTTAGTCACCATGTGGACGGTGATAAGGTTATGGATAAGATACTTAGTCAGCTATCTGGTTAATGACTAAGGTTATGGATATGATACTAATCAATCGTGTGGATAGAGACTAAGATGATTGTTTTGGAAACATAGTTAGCTGTCTGGACAGATACTATAAATACAGATATATAGATAAGTTTGCTGGTTGGACAGGGGCTATTGTTAAAATAAATTATGCCTACAAGGCAAGGAATAAATGTTAAATGGAAAATATATTTACAAGGTGAGAAAAAATGATATGAAAAGAAATATTAATTCATGATAGGAATTTAATAAATTGCAAAGTAAATGGACTATAATGACAGAGTGTAATGTATGAAATTAGATTGATTGTTATGGCAGAATTTAATACATAGAATGGAAATTAATTATAATGGTAAGAATTTAAATTAAATTAACTGCTATGACATAATTTAATATGAAAAAATTAATTTAGTCTCAATAGCAGCCCTAAATAAAAGAAATATTTAAAATGAAAAAAAAAACCTTGATGGTGTCAAAATGGGCATAAGAACTTTCTAAGATGAAAAAATATATTTGAATATGCCAAAACAATGGATATAAAAGATATTTGAGACTTGAAATATTTGATTTAGCCAAAAACTTGGTTATAATTAAATAATATATATATATAGCCAAATGGCAAGTGTACTCAAGACAAAGAATATTTTCATGCAAGGTAGAGAATAATTTATAATTAAAATAAGGATTACATAAATGACATTGAAGGATTAATAGAGAAATCTCTATGATGATTGTTTAAGGAGATCATTATATGAAAACATGTAGATTTTGTATGGAGATTTCATTTGGAGATATAGAGATTTAGGTGGAGATATAAAAATTTTATTTTAAAGATATGGAGAAAAGCAATATCATAAAGAAAAATGTGTAGAGACTAATCAGAAAGATAATTTTGCTT
>Ga0325403_1007874_pt1 | contig 10188 bp, 11 predicted proteins | sample PopdelMetagenome_19_FD_205665 | JGI IMG/M metagenome (GOLD analysis project Ga0325403, IMG submission 205665) | Populus deltoides microbial communities from Bellville, Georgia, United States - Xylem-PdKOR-R4 | ecosystem: Host-associated > Plants > Phyllosphere > Stem > Wood/Secondary xylem...
TGTCACACTCCGTTTCCGGGAATTGGTGTCTTTGCGTGACCACGTGATCATGAGGTTCGCATCATTGAAGCAACTATAGGTTACATACTAGGTCAACATGATGATTCTAGAATAAAAAAAGTAAGCTATCTATTATCTCCATTAAAAGTTCACTGATAATAATTCTCGCTATAGCCTGCTGGGAAATCTACGTTGCAGTATTATATAGAGTGCCAAGCGACTTTAAAAGTACATGCTTTGTTACACAAGTTAGCTAATCTTGAAAATGAATCCCCTCAAACACAATGTTGAGAAACCCTATTTATCAAGTAGAATGGCAAGATGGTAAGTTCTACTAGCAGAATTTGACACCATCAACGTGACTAGAAAAATGATGAATTGTAGTGTGGTCATTAATCATGTTGCAAATAATGCCATTGAGCCACTAAGTTTTGGTTTTTTGACACATTTATTTCACCATCAAAGTGCATATTGTCCACCATTCATCTTTTAATTTATGTTTTACTACCATTAAGTTATAGTTTGATTACAATAAAAACATAGTTAAATATAAAGCTTGTATTCATGGGTGAAAGATCGCTTAAAAAATGTGAGTTAAAAAGCTATATACAAAGATTTGATGTTGATAATATGTTAGGTGAAGGGTAAATGGCAAAAATAAGACAAAAAAGTTAAGTTTATATCAAGGATACCTCTCTAAACATTCGCAAGACTTTGAGGAAATAGAATTCACATATCTAGGCCGAGATAAAAATCAATTTATGGATGCTTTAGCAAATTTGGCTTTTATGACTAAAATTAATTGTGGAATTAGGGTACTGTTGATTTGTGTAGAGATTAGAGATACTAGTATCATGACATTAAATAATTTATACAGTGCTAAGAATATCCACTAAGGGTATCAAAGATAAACAATAAGATATTAAAAAGGGTGGTAACATAATACTATCTAGATTGAGAGATCATGTACCAAAGATTGTTTGATGAGACTTTGCAAAGATGTTTGAATAAGAAAAAAGCCAACAAAGCCTTATGAGAAGTTTATGAAAAGATTTAGACTCAAAATATATGATGAAGACACAACAAGAATAGAGTAATACGATAGGAAAAACACTAATTTAGACTCAATATTACAAATCTCATTATGCGAACCTCGTGATCACATGGTCATGCAACCCACACACAAATACATCAATTCCTGGAAAGCCAAGTAAATTAGGTTTGATAGGAGTGTGACACAAAGATAACTTATACCTAGGCACCAACACTATTGGAAATGGAGACCCCCACCCAACGAATATTGATTTGTGAACGACAAGTATAAGGATGACGCCACGAAGACAGTTGTTCTTCGATAAGTCGTTTTCAGTTCTTTAGAGAACCATAGAAGGGAGATTATCTCACCAACACACACACACACACACATACAAAGTGTGTTAAATAAGAAGTTTTATTAATCTGAATTGTCTAACCTTACATGTCTGGTTATGCCCTTATTTATAGTGATTCCAAACTATAATAAACCTTAATGGACCCTTGATGTGGACTTATATGATGCCCACTTACAATTAAACCCAAATAATATAAATAAACCCTAAACTAAGAAGAAAATAATAATAACAATAATAAATCCGAATTTAATATCCTAAATATGATAGGATCAGATTTGTTGCCCTTTAGAAGTCCCATATAACCTAAGAGAATCAAATCTAAAGGTTGAATTAATTCTGAAGTCTTCTTTCCTAGTTGTAGGTAGGATTAATAAGGAATCCTTGTAAGAAAAGGATTCTGAAACATTTATGAATCCTTGCCACACTTGGAAACTATGTTGCAGCCCATTAAAGATCTTTGTAGAATTAGGAGATTCTCAAAAGAAGCTACCACATCCGTTTAGGAAAATAATCGTAGCCGAATAGGAAGTCTACAAGTCAAAAGGAAGTGAATAACAAAATTCGTACTGCCTCTGTTGACCCGTATTGAGATGTCTTCCCAAACTCTAATTGACCTGAACTTTTAACACAAGGCATGAAAACATGTCAGGAGACTCCACATAAAATTACAGCTCGATCCAATGATTGGATTGAGAATTATGATTGTTTGCGTAAAACTAGATAGTTGCACATTTTACGTCAAAATCCGAATTTGACCTTTTCTGGATCGTATCAACAAATCTGACTTTTGTTTGGACTAGAACTGATCAAAAATAAACAAATATGAAAGTTATGAAAATGACTCAAACAACAGACAAATATCCCAAATATGATGATAATATATTGGCAGGAACAAAATCAACAAAAAGAAAACAAGTTTTGAAAGATAACGCAAAACAAACCTGTTATGCTATCCAAATGATGAATTTAATATATAGAATTCAGATACCAAGAAAACATCAAATCTCAGTTTATTAGTCATTCTATTATATCTAGGTACCTAAACCCCTTTGTATGATCAGTTTGCGGCAAAGTTGAACCTCCAATTAAAAACCTCAAGAAACCAATATCCCAATAAGCCCAAATTTAATATATGGTGCGATCTCACCCTAAATACACAAAATAGGAAGTTTCAATTGATTCTAAGGTGGTTTGTGTATAATTAACTAAGAGTAGTGTTTCTACGGAAGAATTGAACCTCAAATTAAAACCTCATGCAAATGATATCAAAATAAGCACAAAGTTTATATATGTTGCAATCGCACCTCTGATAAACAGAATATGAAGTTACAATTGATTTTGATGTGATTTTCTTATAGTTCACTAAGAGTTGTTTTTTTGTGGTAGAATTGAATCTCGAATTAAAACCTCAAGCAAACAATATCAGAATAAGCCCTATATGATGCGATCTCACCCCCAATAGTCAGAATATGAAGTTTCAATTGATTCTGAGGTTGTTTGCTTATGGTTCACTAAGAGTTGTGTTTGTGCAACAAAATTGAATCATCCTTCAAATTTCATCTAATCTCTCTCTTTTTCTCTCTTTTATATATGCTATTGTTATGATTAGAGACATTAACAAGATGATAAGCCTTTTTTTCTTAGATGACGTGGATACAAGAACAAGAAGATGAACAACATAAACACTGAAAAACTTAAAGGAACACTAAAAAAACAAAAATAACAGAAGGATAACCTTGTTTCGGAGCCTAGCTTTGATACTAATTGATGTGAACTTCGTGATCATGTGGTCACGCAACCCACAATCAAAATTGAGATCTGATCCTCGAAAGTCGAAACAGATCTGATAGGATTGTGACACAATGGAAACCTGCTCCAAGGCACCAACACTATTAGAATGAGTAGAATAACACCAGGAAGCTAATTAATCTTTGATAATTCAGATTCAGTTCATTCAAGAACTGAAGAATGCACCAACACTATTGGATTTGGAGTTATGCTCAATAACGTTTAGACAATAGAAAATTTTATACCAACATCTGAATCTAACCTTGGATCGTATCAGAAAGTTACTTTAGCGTTTTATGTCGCTGATTCGTTGTTTTTAGATATGCTTTGAATCTACAAAATTTGTTCTGTAGCATAAAATATATACTCACACCTCTCGTGTATCACATAAAAAAATCAAGGTTTTTTAGTGTAATAAGCTCACCACGCCTTTTACCTCACAACTTGCTTTCTTTTGGTTCTTTAGGAACTAAAATCAACAAATCAAAGTTGCCTTCACAGCGCTCTTTAATTATAATTTTCAGACTCAAGAATCAATAATTATACTAAAAACAAAGCAAAACAAAACTACGATTACGATTTCACGAGTAGCAATGCAAAGTCGTACAAATTGTTGACGAAATGAAGACACGAAATAAAACAGAAGTGAATATTAGCGAAAACAATTACTTGACTCCTAGAAAACCCAAATATAACAGAAACAAAAACAATTTGGACAAAACTATACAGTAAGGATCACGTTTTGAAACTTGACGCAAATGATCTCGAAATGACCTCAAATTCCATATTTATTATTATAACACTAAACAAACAACAAAACTCAATTGATAGGTCGTTCTCTTATGTTCAGGTGCCCAAACCCCTTGTATAATCAATTTGCAGCAGAATTAAACCTCCAATTAAAACCTCCAGAAGCCGATATAAAAATAAACCTAAATTTAATATATGGTGTGATTTCATCCCCAATACACAGAATATGAAGTTTCAATTGACTCTAAGGTGGTTTGCTTATGGTTCACTAATAGTTGTGTTTTTGTGGCAGAATTAAACCTCAAGCAAAATTTATCAAAACATGCACAAATTTGACATATGTTGCGATCTCACCCCTAATAGACAGAATATGAAGTTTCAATTGATTCTGAGGTGGTTTGCTTATGGTTCACTAAGAGTTGTGTTTCTGTAGAAAAATTGAATCATCCTTCAAATTTCAACTAATCTCTCTGTTTTTTTTAATATACTGATATGATTAGAGATAGTAACAAGATGAAATATAACCTTTCTTTGTTTTTTATTTTTTGCTTAGATGACGCAGACATAAAGAATAAGAAGATGGATGCAAACATTGAAAAACTTAAAGGAACACTAAAAAAATGAAAATGACAGAAGGATATGACCTTATTTTGGAGCCTAGCTTTGATACCAATTGATACAAACCTCATGATCATGTGGTCATGCAACCCACAATCAAGATTAAGATCTGATCTCAGGAAGCCGAAATAAGTCTGATAGGAATATGACACAATGAAAACCTACCCCAAGAACCAACACTATTGAATGAGTAGAATGATGCCACGAAGCTATTTAATCTTTGATAAGTCAGATTCAGTTCCTTGAAGAACTGACGAATGCAAGAATCACTCTCACGTTAAAGCTGAAAAATTCAGAAGTAATATTCATCAAAGGTTGCTGAAATTTTGGTTACATGAGTTTAAATAGTTCTTGAAAAATTAACCCTAATGAACCGCTTATATGAACTTATATGAGGTCTGCTCAAAACTGACCTAAAACCCTAAAGTGAAAAGCCCATAACATGATCTAAACCAATCTTGGATCCTAGCTGAAAACAAAGTATTAATTAAGCTTAAACAAGCCTTGGGCTGTAGCTAACAAAATAAATTAAAGCCCTTAATATTAAATCCATGTTCTGCCATGAGAAGAAGAGAAGGAAATTAAATATTACAGAATTGATTCAAGGTTTTCTTATAGCTTTCCATGCAATCCATTAATCCTAGAAACAAAAGGAAAAGGTAGCCACCCATATTGTTTCCATATTGTAGTAGGATTATTTTGTTTCCTTTATTGTCCTCACCTCATGGCTCAAATAAGGTTGTATTGAGCCCCTCTTGCAAATGGATAAGTTGTACTAGGGCCTCCTCTTGATACTCCAATGGACCTTTCAATTCAGACTTGGTTGAAACCTTCAAAACCAATGCATTCAATGCCTTTGTCTTGGACCGAGTCATTGGACCATTTGGAACATGTAATGGGTCTTTGCTGGTGTTTCTGGGCTGGTCCACATGATGTGTAAAAAAATATACCTGCACGAAAGTGCGTTAGCTACAATGTTCTCTTTGCCTTGCTTATACTTGATTACGTAAGGAAAAGTTTCAATGAATTCAACCCATTTTGCATGTCTCTTATTCAACATACCTTGTCCTTTAAAATGTTTCAAGGACTCATGATCCAAATGAATTATGAACTCTTTTGGCCTTAAGTAATGCTGCCATGTCTCAAGTACACTTACCAATGTATAAAGTTCTTCATCGTAAATGGGATAGTTCATGGTCGCTCCACTTAACTTCTCACTGAAATACACAATAGGTCTCCGATCCTACATCAAAACAACACCTATTCCCATTCCAGACGCATCACATTCTACTTCAAATGGTTTTTGTAAAGTCAGGTAAAGCCAAAACAAGTGCAAAACATAATTTCTCTTTCAAAAGAACAAAAGCCAATTCTTGTTCCTCCTCCCATTTAAACCCAACTGACTTTTTAACAACTTCATTCAAGGGTGCAGCTATTGTTTTGAAATCTTTCACAAAATACCTGTAAAAATTAACTAACCCATGAAAACTCCTTACATCACTTACCAATTTGGGTGTAGGTCAATCCCAGATGACCTTAACTTTCTCCTTATCCATCTTGATACCCTGTGTAGTTACCACATAGCCAAAAAAACACAATTTTCTCCATGCAAAAGGCACACTTTTTAAGATTAGCATATAATTTCTCACTATGAAACATACTATGTACATTACACAAATGATCAAGTTGCTCAGTTAAGTTCTTGTTATAGATCATAATGTCATCAAAATACACAACCACAAACTTACCTATGAATGCACGCGACACATGATTCATTAAAAGCATAAACGTACTAGGTTCATTTGTAAGTGCAAACGACATTACTAACCATTCACACAAATCATCCTTTGTCTTAAATGTTGTTTTCCACTCTTCACCTTCTTTCATCCTAATCTGATGGTACTCACTTTTCAAGTCAATTTTAGAGAAAATACAGGATCTATGTAACTCATCTAACATGTCATTAAGCCTAGGAATGGGGTGTCTATATTTTACCATTATGTTGTTGATGGCTCGGAAATCAACACATATCCTCCATGTTCCATCTTTCTTAGGCACAAGTAGCATGGGTACAACACACAGGCTCATACTCTCACGAATGTTTTTTTTTCCAACAGCTCATCAACTTGCCTTTGAAGCTCCTTCATCTGCTCAGGATTGCTTCTATAGGTTGGTCGGATAGGAATTGAAGTTACGGGTAAATAATTAATCTGATGCTCTATCCCCCTCAATAGTGGTAATCCGTTGGGAGTATCATCGGGGAACACATCATCAAACTCTACAACAAAGAAATTGCAACACTAGGCACAATACGATCAAGATCATTAGTATTAAAGTAAGCCTCTTTATAAACAAGTAAAATCATTGGCTTGTTAGTGAAAAATACAGATCTAACCTCACCCTCTCTAACATAAAAATTAGATTGTTTCTTTAGTTTTTCCACACAATTCTAATCACTCTTCTTGACTTTCTTCACTCCTCTTGTCTTACCTCCACTCGGCCTGATTTGGGTGTTTTTGAGTAGTGGTTAAGTGGTTTGATTTGTTTAGAGTGTTGGCCAAATAATTGTTTGTGTTTGGATGGGTGGTCGAATGGGTTGTAATGGTGTTTTGGGTTCTGGCCGAATTTAATGGTCTTCTCTCCCTTTGTTCCTCACCTTGATTTTCTCTTCCCATCGCCTCATGCTCACTTGTTAGCTTTATTTGATCATCATACACCTGTTTGGGTGTAAAAGGTACAATAATGATGGTTTTATCATCTTTTACAATGGTATACCTATTTTTAACCCCATCATGAATTGTCTTCCTATCATATTGTCATGGTCTCCCTAACAAGATGTGACTTGCTTGCATTGGTACCACGTCGCACAAAACTTCATCAATATATTTTCCAATCGAAAATGGAACCACAACCTGTCGAGTCACTTTCACTTTACCACTATCATTCAGCCATTGCAATCTATATGGTTTAGGATGCATAACAGTACACAAATTCAGTTTACTAACAAGGGTGGTACTACAAACATTAACACAACTTCTACTATCTATAATTAAACTAACACCTTGCTTTGTACATAACAAAGCGTATGAAAGATGTTCTTCCTTTGTTGATTAGTTTCATCTTTGACCTAAACTTGAAGTGTTTGCCTTATAACCAAGGACTCCTCAACCAGTACTGCTAACTCATCCCCATCACTATCCTCCAATGGTGACATGCCTTCACAATCAAATCTGTCACTTTCAGATTCAATATCACCATTATCTTTAATCATCATGATTCTCTTGTTTGGAAACTTTGAAGCATAATTGATGCGGATCAGCCCAACATCAAGCGTAATCATGCCAACGACCCATTGGAGGTGCCAATTGGGTCAATCACAAGAGCTAGGGCAAAGAAGCTTAAAGAAGCATTGAATGGGCTTGTTCAGAATATATGGAGCAAAATGAACCTAAAAGGGCTTGGGACATTTAAGGAGCATGAAGGACAGCCTTTAATTCATCTAGTTCAAGTCGAAGAAGAGCCCAATTCGTGTGGAACAAGGGGTTGATATGTCCGACCCAATACCAACCTTGTTAGGCTTGTTTTTTTTTTCCTAATGCTACAAGGATAAAAAGTCAGTAATTTATTCTTCTAATTAAGTAAGGAAGTTGGCCATATCTTATTTCTAAAGAGGGAGGACTATTTAATGTTTTTCCTGACATAGGAAGGAAAGTAATGGATCAACAACAAAGGAGGAAATTTGTTTTCTTATTTGTCCAAGTTAAACAAGGAAATCCAAGCTAATCAAGGACATCAAAGGAAAAGGGGCAGCAACACAAATTTTCCAAATCAGATTTTTCCTCGTTTATATAGGACTTCTTAAGGGTGACAAATCTGATTCTAGCATATTTAGGATGGTAATTTTCGGATTTTTATGATTTTCTTCTTAGTTCTTGGGTTATTATTACTTGTTTGGGTCGATTGTAAGTAAGCTTCATATAAGTCCACCTAAGGGGGGTCTATTAGGGTTTCTTTAAGTCTAGAGTCAGTATAAATAAAGGCATAACCAAACATGTAAGGTTACACAATTTTCAGATCAATAAACTTCTTTGCTGCACTTATTGTGTGTTAGTGGGATAATCTCCCTTTCTTGGTTCTCTAAAGAACTGAAAACAACTTATCGAAGAACAACTGTCTTCGTGATGTCATCCTTATACTTCTCGTTCGCGAATCAATATTCGTTGGGTGGGGGTCTCCATTTCCAATAATGTTGGTGCCTAGGTACAAGTTATTTTTGTGTCACACTCCTATCAAACTTGATTTACTTGGTTTTCTGGGAATTAGTGTCTTTGAGTATGGGTTGCGTGACCATGTGATCACTAGGTTCGCATCAATAATGTCCATGTCCCTGACACCTGAAACATTTAACATCACGAGTATGTTTAGGTTGAGTTTCAGATTTACCTTTGGCACTAGTAGGGACATCAACTTTAGCCTTTGGTGGTTTGGTTCTAAAAGGAACAAAGGACCTCAGCTGGATAGTACCCTCTCTTTTTAGATTCGACTTCCAAGATGATGAAGAACTTGAATTAAATGCTAGTTGAACATGTCCCTTCCTAAGTTATCTCTCCACCTTCGTAGCCATGTGAACCATGTCCTCTAGCTCCATATAGTGTTGTAGCTCAACAACATTGGTAATGTCCTGATTAAACCCATTAAGAAATCTAGCCACCATGGCTTCTCTATCCTCAACAACATTGGCAATGTCCCGATTCAACCCATTAAGAAATCTAGCCATGGTGGCTTCTCTATCCTCAACAACATTGGCCCGAATCATTGTTATCTCCATCTCTTTGTGATATTCATCTACTATCTTATAACCTTGATTCAGACCTTGGAGCTTCAAATATAAGTCTTTGTAATTCAGACCTTGGAGCTTCAAATATAAGTCTTTGTAATAATGGTTTGGCATAAATTGTCTTCTCATTAAGACTTTCATCCCCTCCAAGTCTGAACGGGTAGCTCCCCATTCCTTCTCCTCCTGATTACAATCTGATCCTAGTAAATCAATGCATACTCCGTAAACTCAATTATCACCGATTTCATCTTCTTTTGTTCATAATAGCTATGACAATGAAAAATTCAATTTACTTTTGTTTCCCACTCCAAATAAGCCTCGAGATCGTTTTTTCCTTGAAAGTTAGGAATTTTCTATTTAATGGTGTCCAAGTCCCCATCCATATATTCATAATTCTCCATGCCATGAAAATTCCCAGTCCTCCTAGCCTTGCTCGGTCAGACCTGATTCCTTGGCCAGCGGATGCAAAATCATAATTATCTTCACCCACATCTACGTTTTCATCAACAAATTCTTCAAAATCAGATCTGACATTCCGTACGGCCATACAAACCGTATTTCCTCGGCGATCAGCCCCACTATTCTCTTTCTTTATCAAATTCACCTCACCTTTCAAATCCTTATACATCCTAGACAACAACTAGAGTTGTTGGCCTATGGCTCGCAATTGAAAAATGATACGATCCAAATAAGGTTAGATTCAGATTTTGGTGTAAAATTTCATATTGTCTAACAATATTGAGCATAACTCCAAATTCAACCATTGGATCGAGCTGAAAAAACAAAAAAAAGAAGTAAAAAAAA
>Ga0325403_1007879_pt1 | contig 10185 bp, 7 predicted proteins | sample PopdelMetagenome_19_FD_205665 | JGI IMG/M metagenome (GOLD analysis project Ga0325403, IMG submission 205665) | Populus deltoides microbial communities from Bellville, Georgia, United States - Xylem-PdKOR-R4 | ecosystem: Host-associated > Plants > Phyllosphere > Stem > Wood/Secondary xylem...
AGTGTGCACGATTAAACACTTCTTCATGACCACTTAATTGTCCACGACGCCTGAATTCTTGTAAGTGATACCTCTCACCTTTATAAGGACTAAAATACTCATACTCATTGGGATATCCAACATCAACTAAATAGTATTTCCCCGCAAATAATCACAACACGTTAATTTATTACAAAACAAAATAAAATAAAATTATATGCCTTTATCTACCAAGTCTGCAATTTATTTCAAATCACAACCTTCTAGTGGTTTTGAAAATTTTATACTGCTATTGTCAATGGCCTAAAAAAATTCATGTATCTTGTGCCCTGCCTTCCCTTCCTGCCCACACAAATATGAATTGCATGTCAAAACTACAAGCGGCCATGACATTTTGTGTTGGTACACCTTTTCTCCCAATAAATGGAATTTGATTATTAATTGATATGCAGGCACGAACATGTGTGCCATCAATTGCATCGACACAATTCTACAGGCAAAAAAAAAAAATTAAGTAATCATAAACTTTAATAAAATATTTCATATTACAAAGAAATTTGTCTTACCTTGAAATGTGGCATATATCTTTGATTTATTGCAATTTCTCTTGGTGTGCTCATAAATTATGGATCTACTGATTTTATGACTTCTACAGCAAACAAACATAATGATTTTGGGACTTCTTTGGAACTTGAAATCTCTCCTGCACTTCCCTATTTGACGCCTCTACTGTTATTGTAAATAGAAATATTGCCACATTTTCAAAAACGCTCATTCTTCTTGAAGGTTTTAAGCCATGATGCGTTTCTTAATCATTGCACAGACTCAATAAAGTGGTTGTTTTCATCTTAAACATGTTAACACATCGTTTTCAATGACCTCTTAGAACCTCATTCAACCAATGCATCCTTGTGTTGTATGAAACCATACATGGTTCTTTGTGTATATAATTAATATAATACATATTTATAGCTCCAGCCGTGCATATAATTAATTTATTCATATCAAACTGCCTCCTTAAAATAAATTCATCATCATCATCATCACTTTCATCATCACCGTCATCTTTATCATCATTACTATTGTCGTCGTCATTCCATCACCGTCATCTCCAGCATCAGCAATTGAGGCACCACCACCTTCACAACTAGGATAATTAATGTGGTCTATAATGTGGTTTATTACATTATCATAAGTGTCATCAAAATCTTCATTAAATATGACATTAAATCGTGGATCATCCATATCTTCAATTACATGTAAATAAAAAAAATTGGTATGTTGTTAATAAAATACTACAAATAATTACATATCATTAAGTTAAAAAAAAATTGAAATAAAAGAGTTGGTGAGAAATCATTTATTACATACCTGTAAAGCCAAAAAGGAAGGTGTTTCACAAGCTTGTATGAAATTATGAAATGCAATTGAGAGGTTTGTTCTGAAGGAAGTTATGTCATTGCAAAACATTAAATACACATCCCTCCTTATATAGAAAAATTAAAATGGTGTCTACGTCTCTTTTGAAATATTGTGCTTTCAAAACAATTGTGTTCTGACATGTATGAGTTGTAATAAGTACATATACATGTTCTTTTGTAGGCTACATTTTTAAACTTTCATGTGATTCCAACAAAGCTATTGTCCTCTCCCAATTATTCAAGATGTTTTGGCCCCACTATTTGGTTTCCATTATTCTATATTTTTTGTCCTTATATGTTTTTGATTTTTGCACTATGAAACCATCACATGCATCATTTTCATTTGCAGCTTTTATCTTTAACTATTGTACCATTTATTTTCTACTATCGTAAATAGTTCTACTGACAATTAATATTACCTGTTTACATTGACTTAGATTCAGCAACTAATCTCTGGAATATTAATTCGAAACAAATACACGCAAATCAAAAGTCCGATAACAAACGTAAAAAATCCATAAATACACCGACTAATCTTTGAAAAATTAATTCAAAAACAAATACACACATCTCAATAGTCCGATAACCAACGTAAAAAGTCCATAAATACACCGATTAATCTTTAAAATACTAATTCAAAAAAAAATACACACACCTCAACAGTCTGATAACCAACATAAAAAGTTGATAAATACATCGACTAATCTCTGAAATATTAATTTTTAAAAAAAACATACTCGCAACACAACAGTCCGCTATCTCACATAAAGGTTGTCTATAAATACAACAACAGTAAAAAACTAATTGCAATGGATATGCCCATATCTCTCAACACCAAATGTGGAGTAATATAATGACTCGAACGAACTTTTGCAATTGCAAACTACTATTTTCAAAACTATCATCACATTATTCTGCAAAAATAAAATAAACATGTAGAAATAAATTATCAATCATGTCAAATCACATCATACAGTACATTGAGCTAGCAATTGACTTTAGTTAATTGATTAACATTTAAGAAAATGAAATCATACCATGTCAACTAAGCACGTTTACTTCGTGCATACATTCGCTACAACCATTTCAACTTCTGTTCAAGATCTTCTATACTGGATCATATTTCTCTTTTCTTTCTTAAACTAAGATACTTCGTAGCAAAGTCGTGAAAATCATCATCAATTGAAACTCCAGGAATTGAGTGGAGCTCATCCATCACCTCAGGAATACTACAACCTTGTCGATCCACATTCAAAGAAGTTGAATCACTCTTAGTCGACATACTTTCAAGTAGTTGATCCCACCTTGAAAGCTGAACACCAATTCCATATGTTTTTTTCTTTCTACCTTGAACATCAAAAGGATTTCGTTCTTTTCTTTTGCCATTGCTCTTTGTGTTGCTGTTGCTTGACATATTCACCCCACCAACCATTCAAGACATGTTAGTGTCCAAATTTGGAATCTCATCCTCCTCCGAATCACTACTTCCTTCTTCGAAATCAGCACCATCAATGTTGACTTTGCTTGTGTCAGGATTGACATCATTCCCACCAAGTACACATGATGAAGGAGCCCATGCAAACTCTCCAGTTGTGATAATGTTAGAATACATTCTGTCAAATTTAATCTTTAAAGACGGTTTAATACCGTTATGTCTGAATTTTTTGGCTCCTCTAATTTCCGACATATAATAAGTACAAGTAAGTAATGTAGGATCATGCATTGAACATTTTGTCAAAATTTGACAACAAGAAATGAAATTGTTAGGATGATGAGGAGTTAACTTGAAATTGTTCCTAATTCACTATTCTAGCTGACACTAGTTTTAGAAACCAGTTTTGTCTATATCCTCCTATCCTTTTTTCATCCATCCCATTTGTTTTTCAAATGTGTTTTCGTGAATGCATGACCAGTTTATTCTTTGAATGATGTTATAAGAAATTTTCACCATGTTTTATCGAAATGAGTATGAAGTTGAGCTTAAGAGGGAAATTGACTTGATACCAAAAATCCCGAGAAAATGCTCAACTGGCAGGATTTAGGTCTCATTCCCATATCAATGGCCTTAATGAATAGATCACAAAATATATGCAACATTTTTTTTTTTTATCCAAGCAGCCTTATCTAAAGATTCAAGACCTTCCATCGTATCTTTTAAAACATTTAACAAAAGAAAACAATCAATAATATCAACTACTTGAAGGGACATATATAATTGTGGATTCAAACCACACATTCTTAGGGTGAACCCGAATTCTATATCAAATGAAAAAAGGCAGAGATATATTTGAAATCAAACAATCATACTATTTTCTCTACAATTGCTAGAGATTATAGACGAAACATTCAAAAATATTTTTTTTTAAAATCCAAATTTCTGCACCAACAATATGATAAGACCAAAATTCAAATGAAGTTCCCTAGAAACTGAAGTGCACGTCGTTAACAAAACACAGATGATTATACTGTAACTTCAAAAATAGAAACTTAATAAAAAATGAGTACAAAATTGAAATGAGGAGATAAAGATTCAAACATCACACATACACACACTAAAGCATAATTCTCTCAAGAAATCAAGATCACCACCAGGAAAAACTAAACAAAAAAAAGACAGAAGAAATTACTCGAAATCTGAAATCCACCAACATTACTAAGAAATTTGATCAACAAAGTCTAAGGAAAACATAGAAAGTTTGAATGGCAAATTAAAATAAAAAAGAGATCCACATGAGTTAAAAAGTCAAAAATTAATCCATAAATAGGATAAAATCTCTAAATCAATACTCAATACCCAAAATGGCAACTAAATAATATCCTCAAAAGACAATTTCAATTAAAAAATCAAGATTTCAAGAAACCATTTATTAAGCTCATGAACCAGTCAAAACAAAACCAAAATAGAAAAAAAGAAACACGAAGAATTAAAAAAAAGAGTAAAGAACATGACTTATTGTTATAGAAACATATTCAACACAGAACAACATATACTTACGCACAGTAAACAGATTTCATGAAGCAGCACAAAAATTAAAACAATTGAAGATGGAGATCAGGCTCACTTATAAGTCTCTCTCATATGTGACTTTTCCCAGCACGGATGTGCTTCGTTTTTCTGCAAACCAAAAAAATGGAGACCTCTCGGCATAAATTATTTCGGTGAAGGTGACAGATCTTTGTTTGAAAGAAGAAAGGACAGAGGGGAACAAGGATTAACACTATCTCTTACGACAATCTTCATCCAGATCAAGGGAACAGAGGAGAAGGGAACAGAGAAGACGAGCTCGGGTTGGGAAAGCTTTGCAATGTTAATTAGCAGTGTCGGTGAGAGAGAGAAGAACACGGACAGAAAAAACCAATTGTAAATTGCTTTTCACAAACCAAGGTTGGTGCTCAGTTTTTGAGTGGGACCCACGTGAAATAAAAGTGTGCTAAAGTTAACCAAACACTTCAATCCCACATTTGCTTCCAACCACAGCCGCAACGCCAAACACCCACTTGTCTCTTTCATGTGAGTCTTGCTTATACAATAAAAGTTATCAACTTTCGTTTGGTACTTCTAACACTTGTAAGTTTTTTAGCATGTTTGGGAACGTGGTGCAAACCACGTTCCCTCAAAATTCATTTTTTTTTTATAAAATGAATTTTTTTTATGTTTTTAGATCGTTTTGATGTACTGATATCAAAAATAATTTTTTTAAAATAAAAAAAATTATTTTGATACATTTTTAAGTGAAAAGCACTTTGAACCGTCACTGCTACCACAATCTCAAACAAGCTCGTATCCACTTGATCTAGCATATAGTGATGACCCTATCAACTTCAATCAATGGTTTTTGCTACTATGTTATTTTAATAAAAAAAACATAGCTTTATCCAATGTAAAACAAGTATGATATCTGCATTATCTTTCCTAATTCAAGGCAATTGTTGAAATTTACTTCTCATTAAAAAAATTTATAGTTTACTTTGATGGTGGTGGTGAGCATTAATAACTAAAAACTTTATTTTTTATATTTGATATTACCTATATTATCACACTACCTAATAAATCTCAATACAATGATGTTGTTGAACGTAAACATCGTTATATTATTGACATTAGGCTCCCTTTACTTCACCAAGCCTTCAATATTCTAGTATTTTATTTTTTAAATAGCAGTGCATGTAAATAAATGTTTTTAACACCACTTTTAGATATAAAATCTACTTTTGAAGAACTATATAATCAATTGCCTAACTATAAAAAGTCACACTTTTGGTTGTGTATGTTACCCTTGGCTTTAACCTTACACTCAAAACAAACTTCAAGCTAGATCTTGTCCTTGTATTTTTATTGGTTATTCTAATTCTCAAAGTGTTTATATTTTTTTTGACAAAACAATAAATTATTTTTTTATTATCTAACTCTCATTTTCCTTCTCTAGCACTAAAAATTCATGCACTTATGGTTGTGTATGTTACCCTTGGTTTCAACCTTATACTCAAAACAAACTTCAAACTAGATTTTGTCTTTATGTTTTTATTAGTTATTCTAATTCAAAGTGCTTATACTTGTTTTGACAAAACAAAAAATACTAATGTAGACTATCGATGATCTTTTTTTCATTATAATCACTATGGCTTCTGTTAAATACCTATTTTGCTATTTCAAAGCAACTATCTTTCATGGTTTATAACTTATAAAATCTCAAATTCCTTCTCAATACCTATACTGATGTAGACTATAATAGAGATAAGGATAATTTTACCTTGTCGTTGGCCATTTGATCAATCTTGGTTCCAATTTAATATCTTGGAGTACTTGAAAGCAACACATTATTGCTTAGTCTTTTACTAAAACAACATATAGAGTAATTACTGCCACCACTATTAAGCTTGTTTAGCTTCAATCTTTACTAAGTGAACTTGGTTTCTCAAGTACTAAGTCATTTATCATTTATTGTGATAATCTTAGTGCCATGTATTTTTATACCAATCCTATATTTCACTCAAGAATGAAACACTTAGTGCTTGATTACCATTTTGTTCGTGAGAAGGTTAATCAAGGTCGACTTCAAATCAATCATATTTCAACCAAAAATGAACTTACTGATGCATTAAAAAGCCTCCCTCTCGATAACTTCTAGGCTTTTTATAGATCAAGATCGATGTTTTTGATGGAAGCACCATCTTACAAGGGCATGTTAAGGATATATCCTTAACCAATAATCATAGATACAATCACATCACAAATATCTCTTCAACCAGCAATCATCTTTTATGTTCAAGGATGATGTTTGATTCAATTTTTCATGTACTATAGGAGATATAAAATCTTGATTTAATTATAAATCAATGCTTTTCTTAATTGATAATTAATAGGTCAGTATAATATTAATATTGTAATAAAAATATTTCATACTAAATGAAGGCATATAGATATATAGTTAAACATAAAACAGAGCATGCAATTAGCATATAATTAAATTGTTAACTAGGCTTAACAAGTTGCACATATCATACGAGTGTATTTAAAGTCATCATAATACACTATAAACCAAAAGGTATAGATCTTTTCCTGTTTATTTGAATAGTAAAATAAATAAAAAATACCAAATTGAGGTTTTTTTGCATAAAAAATTACATGTTAGTCCTTGGATTTTTAGAATTCTTCATGTTTGGTCCGTATAGTTTTTCATGTTTATATTTCGATCCTAAACTTCATTTTCCTTATGTTTGAATCCCTGATAGTTAGGAAAAAAGAGAGAAATTTTCCATAAAATTTGAGGAGAGAGAATGTTTCGGTCAACCACTTTTTGGTTGTAAAAACTAACATCTTGATAATAATGAGTTCATCTTAAGAAAATGAGTTTGATGGAGGTGGTTTGATCCTTTAATTATTTTGAAAAAAGTAGATCAAAAACCATAAAGTTTGTTTAAATTCGGTTTTATCTTGAGTTTTTAGAATGATTATAGGGTGTTTTGGGGTTCTAAATAAGGTTATTGAAGTTCATATGATGTATTCGAGGTGTTTTGCTAAAAAAAATAGTTCAAGTTTGGATATTAGAATCCAAAATACCCTTGTCTTGATTTTTCAGCAAACAAAAATAGTTTTTAAAATCCAAAAATATTTTTAACAATTGAGAGATTTTGTAAAAACCCAAACAAAACCATAAGAACATGAGCTTGTAAACCCACTTATATCTTGTTGGGCTTGATAAGCCCAAATAAAACCCTAATATATTTTTTTATCAAGATTTTCAAATTTAATTCCTAATTCCTGTACAAATCTCTTTTACTCAATCTTCTTCTTCTTCTTTGTTTTTGATCGTCCTTCATCTCTGAATATTTCAATTTGTCTCCTTAATAAAGCTTTGGTACTTGGCTTATCTTGGTTGAGTTGCTTAAAAAGCTTCCTTCTCTCATGGCCAACCATTTCTTCGTTTCTTCTTTATATGTCTTATTCTTTCCTTTATCAACCTAAAAGTAAAAGGAAGATTAGCCCATGTCCCTTCTCTAAAAGCTTATTGAATTATGTTGACATTAATGAAGTTGTTATAGGTCGAAAACCTAGTTTTTTTTTAAGAAATCTATCAATTATTTGGATCGGATTTGGACAAAGTTTCATTAGATCAACCAGGTTGCGAGTCAATCTAGATTTTTGACTGGGTCAAACCAAGTCTATTCCACCACCCATTTATTCTTCAACCCAAACTGGTCCAAGACCAGGTTCGGCTAGGTCAGTTTCGGGTTTTGAAACTATACAACGAAGGTGACCTTAATTATTTATAGAGGACGACACAATGTTTGCTTTTAAAAAACGATATGTCATCTGATTGGATTTAAAAGAAGAAGAAGAAGCCCAGATGTATGAGCCGAATCTTCCAGACCTAGACATGCCTATACTTTTTGCAATAGCCTAGATGCGTGGGCTTGACATTCTAAGCCCACAAGCACTTGGCTTTTTTAATTGACTAAGTACGCAGGTCTAGCCTAAATTTTTTGGTGTTTTTTTATTTAATTTTTTGAATTATTTATTTATTATAGTAAAATACTCTTTAAATAAAATCATTAAGGTTATATTTGGGGAATTATTCGATTTTCCCATAAATTTGGATTAAGATAAGAGTTTTTATGTTAATAATAACAATAACTTTTTGTCATTTTCATATAGTTTTCTCATATTAAATATTCTTTTAGTTATGTGATATGGTTGCAGTGAATTTATAAAAATACATTTTTTATTCTTTTATTAAAACTTGAGTTTTAAATCATATATAATGATTTTTTAAAAAAAAAACCATGTTTCTAATTAAAAAATGATATGTTTTTGTTGAAAAAAAAAAGGAAATGCATGAATAAGGAATAAGATTTGAGATTAAAAAAAAATGCATATTTGTTTTTCTCAAATTAAAATTTCAAAATTCTTATGAATATTTATTTATTTTAAATGGCTTTATTTAGTTTTTTAGAAAAGAAACATGATGCTACTAATAAAGAAGATTTTGTTTTATCAAAATGGAAAAGAAATGCATATATAAAAAATAATATTTTTTTTTACTCTAGGGATACATTTTTTTTTATAGAATTATCATTTGTTTTATTATGAATATTTATTTTAGTTATGATAGAATTTAAAAAAAAATAAAAAATAAAAAAGTTCCCATAGTAGTGGACGAACTAGCTAGTTTTATCTAAAACAACCATGCATTTTTTTTATTATATATGACTACTTAAAAATATTTTTAACTCATTCAAAATTAGACATCAATCGCATCACGCATAGTCACTTAGTGAATAAATTTAATGAATCTGTTTAAAATATATGTACACAAAGGGTTTGTTTTTGTCTTAGTTGAATTTATCATAATTAAAAAAAAGACATTAGGTGAAAAAGAACCTAAATTTTATGCTAAAGCCATTTTTTAATCGGAATATTTCTTAATTACGCCCAACTAAAAAAGAAGATTAATAGGTATTTGTTCATTTTGTTTTTCTAACATTAAGGTATTCTTAAGCTAATTAATTAGTTTTAATCAATGAGTTATAGCTTAATTGATATTAGTATTTCTCCCTCTTTTGCCCTGAATCTAAACTTCTCTTCTGTTTTAAGAAAATAAAATAAAAGTTTGTAATTTTGCACACTAAGATTAAGATCCATAATCAATTTTTAAGTAAATCAACAATATTGGAGCACATTTTTTTATATAATTTTATTAGAAATTAGATATAGAATGATAATTTCACATGCGCGCGCGCATATATATATATATATTTTTTTTTTTTTTGAAGCCTTTTATTACCTCTATTTTACTAACTAATATGATGGCTTGTAATCTCTATTTTATTAATAATTATGTTTGTTACAATTGTCATTTGATAATAAATAAAATTAAATATGGTCTTGTTGACGAGCCCTTCATTGTTGGCAAACCTTTCAAAATAGGTACAATGGGTTTTACCAGTAATTTTCCCTTATATTCTTCAAGTTTTATTTTTTTATTTTATTAAGTCTCTTTACCACTACATCCAAATATTATCATTTTAATCTTGGTGGTGAAGGTGGACTAATTGTGCTTGTGAATATAGAAAGAAAAAGGAGACAGAAAGAAATATGCTTAAGATGAGAAAAAAAAAATATATATATATATATATATGTATGTATGTATATATATATATGTATGTATGTATTTTATTCGTGTAAAATAATAAAAGTGGGTGCTGACGAGAACTTGATGAACAGGTGGAGACCGTTGCTTTTAATTAGCTACGGAGATGAAATGAGAGGCTTCCATTTTGCTGC
>Ga0325403_1007882_pt1 | contig 10184 bp, 10 predicted proteins | sample PopdelMetagenome_19_FD_205665 | JGI IMG/M metagenome (GOLD analysis project Ga0325403, IMG submission 205665) | Populus deltoides microbial communities from Bellville, Georgia, United States - Xylem-PdKOR-R4 | ecosystem: Host-associated > Plants > Phyllosphere > Stem > Wood/Secondary xylem...
GAGACCTATAAGATTTTAGTATTGAAATTGTAAGGAATCAAAGCAACAAAAGATCCGATGCAAATAGCTATATAATATAATCTTAATTTGTCACTTTTTATTGTAATTCTTCCCATATAGAGAATTAATATTATTATTTTTTTAACAAACTAAGATTATGCTTATATATATTGATATAAAGTGCTTGGTGTTGTCTTCATGGTAGGAAAATGACATGTTTTGTATATCTCAAGTTTCATGACAACAACGTACGAGCAAGCAGGTTTTATTCAAGTCGAAATCGAAAACTTGTTTAATAGTCAAAGAGAAAGAAGAAAAAACTTGACTTCACCTTGATCCTTGAAAGTTCTGATGAAAATTGTTTGGCGATATGATTGATGAGCCAAAACACCATTTCATGAAATTCTATAAACAATAATAATGTGAGGAAAAAAATACAGAGAGGATAGACCACTTTTGGTTGTCCTAAGTTTATATTTTAATTTTCTCCCGTGTCTTGATTATCAAAATCTTTTTCAATAAAGTGACTTATGAACTCTATTAGTCAACTACACACATTATATGTGTGTGTGGGGGATTTTAGCATAATTATATTTATTGTCTAGTTTTACACCATCAAGTATGAATTTTAATCTAATTATTGGATTGGACTGAAATTTTACAAGGAGTTTCTAGATATTTTTCTATATTGGGTTAAAATTTTAGGTTAATCGAAGTTTGGAAAGTTCTTGCGATACAAATCAGGATATGCAATACAAATTTTATTATTTGTTGCCTTTTTTACTTGTGGACTTTCTATTTGGAGATGATTTTTCACCCTTAAAATGCAAGGATACTCAATAGCCGAGATGTTTTGAATAAACTTGTATTTTGTGTTATATAATATTTTTGTTTGGAAATTTTTTTTTTGACTTATTAAGGTATAACTGACCTTGTGGCATCTTCACATACTTTAAGTTCTTGATTCTCTATAATCAACGGGTCCAAGTTTGATTTTCAATACATTTGATTCTTAAGTACATGGTTATTTCTAAGTCAAGATTTAGCTATCAAAAACTTAATTTTTGTCATTCTTGGGTGGTTTATTTACTTCGTTATGGGTTTTGAGATTGCTATCCTAGAAGTTCGCATCAGTTAGTATCAAGCTAAACTCTAAAAATCAGGTTATACCTTTATAAAGTTTTTGTTTTTTATATTTCATATTTAAATTTCTCTTTGGTTTTAATCTTCTACTCTTTCTCTTGCTTGCAACATTTGCAATTACAATAATAATAATAATAAAAAGAGTATTCTTGTTGTTTTAATTATTGTCCTTACATATCAGTAACACTAAATTAAAAAGGAGATTAAAACAAACCACGTTGGGATCGCTTCAAAATTGATATTCTAGGGTTCTTAGGTATTATAACATCAAATATTAAATTTTAGGTCATTTGGACTTTGTTTGGCTTGCGTTTTAAATTTGGGTGTTAGATTGCGTAAATAAGTCTGATTTATGTCAACTTATAAAACATGTTTCACTATTGTTGAAATCAGCCTAATACTAAAGTTATATTTAGGATGTTCTGGTGTTAATAAAGTCATTTTTATTAATTTTGCATCTAATTTATTTCGCATCTTAAAAGAATTCATATTTTGTATGAAATCATTTGCTACTCACAAAACTGTAATCATAGTTTTGTCTTTGTTTATTTTTGTATATTTATTACTTGTTGAGTTATACACATATTTGAATTGCGCTACTAAGTTGTTCTTTTTTTGTTGTGTTGAGTTTCAAAGTGAAAAGCCTAATTGAGTCAAACACGAGAAGAGTGTAAACATGTGAGGAGGAGTGGGAAAATAATTTTTTTTCACTAATGTATTTTATAGATTTAAAGATGTCGGAAAACACCAAGAAGACACCACCAATTAAAAATTAGGCTTTTTAAATTTAAGACTCGGTACAAAAGATGGAAATGATGAACATGGGTAATAGGAAATTTGGAGGATAGGATGGTTAGAAGGGATAGGCATGATGCTGAAATTCATCATTTATGAAATAGAGTTAGTTAGGGTGGAAACAATGCTAGAAGGCATGAAAGACATGTTAGTCTCATTGTTGACGATGATTTTGATATGATGAGTAATGAAAATTATGATAATGCATCTTTAAGCCATAAAGATGAGTTTGGGTAGCTTAGAAACCATAGGTATAAGGGAGTTAAAAGAGATGACTAGTTTAGCCAAGAAGATGATTTGGGTAATTTTAGGTACTATGATGGGATAAATAGGAGTTTAGGTATCATTAAGATGAAAATTCCTTCATTTAAAGGGAAAACAATCCCGATACATATTTGGAGTGGTAGAAAAAAATAAAGCTCGTATTTGATTGTCATAAGTATTTAGAGGGTAAGAAGGTTAAGCTTGTCCTAATTGAGTTTGTGGACTCTGTTATTTTGTGGTGAGATCAACTTATGTTGAGTCGTAAAAGGAATCATGAGAGGTTTGTTGAGACTTGGAAGGAAATAGAGGCTATTATGAGGAGATGATTTATCCCTGGTCATTATTATGTGAAATTATATCAAAAGTTGAAGTGTTTAAGTCGAGATACAAAAAGTGTTGATGAGTACCATAAAAATATGGAAATTGCGATGGTTCAGGCTAATGTAGTGGAGAGGATATAGAAGCCACTATAGCTAGGTTTTTAAATGGGCTGAATTGCAAAATCATGAATGTTGTGGAGTTGCAACACTTTGTGAAGTTGAAGGATATGATGCATATGACAACAAAAATAAAAAGACCAGCTCAAGCATAAGGATAATTCATGACCAAGCTAACCATTGGGTTTTTTTATCACCTTAGAAACCTAATTGGAAGGCTTATATAAGGTCTGCCTAATCTCAATCGAATATGAGGGAGAGAACTGAAACTCTAAAAAAAAAAAGGACATCTCTATCAATAATAGAGGTAAAGTTGAAACTCTTGCATCTTGTAATTGTGACATAAAATGCTTTTGTTGTTTAGGAGTTAACCATGTTACTTCGCAGTGTCCAAACAAAAGAGCTATGGTTATGAAGGCTCCTGGTGAGGTTGTGACCGTTGGGGAGGTTAATGATGAGGAGAAGTTGCCCACATTTAAGGATGTTAATGATGATTGTGTTAAGTATCCGATTGAGAGGGAAGCACTTATGGTGAAATGAGGACTAAATTTACAAGTTAAGGTTAGAGACTTGGAGGAACAATGAGAGAACATCTTCCATACGGGGTCTAATGTTCAGAATAAGGTGTGTAGTACAATCAATAATAGTGGGAGTTGCACTAATGTAGCTAGTATTGATTTGGTGGATAAATTGAACTTGCATACTACAAAACACCATATTCCATAAAAATTGCAGTGGTTGAATGATTATAGAGAGGTGAAATTGTTTAAACAAGTTCTAGTTGCATTTTTTTTTTAAAGTATTATGATGAAGTGTTATATGGTGTTATGTCTATGCATGCTAGTCATTTCTTGTCGAGTAAGCCTTGGCAATATGAAAAAAAAAACTATGCATGATGAGTTTAAAAATAGATTTTCTTTTGTGGAAGATGAGAAGTCTATAGCTCTTGTTTCTTTAACATTTAAGGAGGTTTATCAAGATCAATTGAAGCTTAAAAAGGAGAATATGGCTAAAAAGAGAGTTTGTATGTGAAGAAAAGGTTTATTCAAAATATTTTCTTTGCTAACAAGACTATGCAGGGTTTTGATGAAGATCCTTTTGTTTTAGGTTAATGGTGGTTTGTTGCTTTTAGAGGGTGTTCTTCATGTTAAAGATTTGAGGACGAATCATCTTGATTGGAGAAGGAATGATACGATCCAAGAAAAGTTGAATAAAAAAATTCAGATTTTAACGTAATTGTGTCTACTGTCTAGTTTTATGCTATCAAGCATAAATCTCATTCTAATTGTTGGATCAAGTTGAAATCTGTTACTGCGTTGAAAAACAAAAGAGAAAAAGCAAATTGAATGGTGAAAAAGCAATATTTTATTATTGATAAAGAAAAGGCCTATATATAGGTTTTACATCACAACATTCATTTAACCACTACTCCTATAGAATAGGACAACAAGGACCACTTACTATAGCCATTAAACCACGATTTGTTTAACTGAAGAAATCCCTAAAGACTAGGACAATACGAAGTTATCATAAATAATAATAACAAATCTTAACATCCCCTCTTAAACTGAAATCTGCAGATATCAGTTTACAAGAAAAATCAACCCTCTGCAAAATTCTTGTTCACTGCAGAACGTGAACAAACTCCAAGTAGACCACACAATTTCACAAATGTAGCAAATTTGAGAGGTTTGGTTTGTATATCTGTAACTTGGTCTTCACTTCGATAATAAACTAGTTTGATTGTTCCATCATTGCTGAGATCTCTTAAAAAATAATATCTCACATCGATATGCTTGCTTCTTCCGTGTAGCACTGGATTCTTGGAGAGTTTAATCGCTGAGTTGTTGCCACAAAAAACTGTAGTGGCCTTAATTTACTGGAATTGTAGTTCTTCAAGAATTCTTCTTAACCAAATAGCTTGACAAACACAAGTTGTGGCAGCAATAAATTCAGCTTCTGTAGTTGATAAAGCAACAATTTATTACTTCTTAGAAGACCATGAAATAACACCTGTGCCCAACATAAAAACATAACCTGAAGTGCTCCTTCTGTCATCTTGATCTCCTGCATAATCACTGTTAGTAAACCCAAACAACTCTAACCTTTCACTCTTCTTATAGAACAACCCAAAATCTCTAGTTCCTTGCAAGTAACGAACGATCCTTTTGGCTGCTAACAAATGCATTTATGTTGGATTCTCCATATACCTACTGATTAAGCTCACAGAGTACATTATGTCTGGTCTTGTTCCAATTAAATACATCAAATTGCTAACAATTTGCTTGTAAAGTGTGTTGTCCACCTTCTTCCTTTCATGATCTTTGTTTAGCCTTAAGCCAAATTCAGTTAGAGTGTTAACAGGATTGCAATCCCGCATCTGAAACCTGTCCAAAATATCTTGCACATACTTCTTTTGAGAAACAAAAATCCCATTAGCAGATTCCACTACTTCTATGCCAAGAAAGTAATGCATCATTCCAAGATCAGACATTTCAAATTCAATCATCATAGATTTTTTGAATTCCTTAAACATGACAACATCATTTCCAATAAATATAAGATCATCTACATATAAACAAACAATGAGCAGTTTCCCTTTATCTCCAATTTTAACAAATAATGAGTGCTCATATGGACATTTGTGAAAGCTTTCTTTCAAAAAAATAAGTCTTAATGCGACTATACCTAGCTCATGGAGCTTGTTTTAACCCATAAAGAGCTTTCTTTAATCTATAAACTTTATGTTCATTTCTGATCTTAACATGACCAAGAGGTTGTTCAACAAATACCTGTTCTTCCAAGTTTTCATGCAAGAATGCCGATTTGACATCCAACTGGAAAATAGGCCACAAGTTCTGCATTGCTACTAATGCAATCACCAATCTGATTGTATCATATCTTGCAACGGGAGCAAAAACTTCTGTATAATCAATAAATAATAATAACAAATCTTAACAAAATCTTACCAGGAGTTTTCAAACATAATGCTATACAGGAGGTCGAGATTTCAGGTCAATAAGAGTTCAAGAAGGTCTTGCAATATGAATTTTATTATTTATTGCCTTTTGACTTGTGAACTTTCTATTTGGAGATTATTATTTTCCTCATAATACAAGGGTATTTAGCAACCATGATGTTTTGATAAACTTGTATTTTGCGTAATGCAACACTTTTCTTTTTACTAGGACAAAGAACGAATTTAACTTATCAATGTATAGCTGATCTTATGGCATCTTTGTATATTTCGGGTTCTTGATTCTTTATAATCAACGAGTTCAAGTTTAATTTTCAATTCCTTTAATTTTTAGGTACAAGATTATCTTTAAGTCAAGATTTTTCTATCATGAACTTGATTTTTAGCTTTTTTAGGTTGTTTATCTACTTTATTATAGGTTTTGGAATTGCTATCATAAAAGTTCGCATCGAGCTGCATATTTATACTTTCAAGTAAATAAGAATTTTACCAAGTTCATACATTGAAAATATAATCAAGGGACTAATCATGTATCACACATGTGAAGAAATTATTCTTCAAAAAGTGATCAAAGAAATACTTAAAAAAAAAAAACTACTCCAGCATGAAGTAATGCTACTTCTCACTTATAAAGTCTTATGTGCCAATAGTTCATTAATTTAGACTCATGGAGCTTTTAATCAGGCTATTGATGAGAGAAATGGTAATCTTACATAATTAACATGTTTAAGAAAATCAATCATTCAATTAGTATTTCAATTCCATTCATAAATCTTATAAATTATATATTTTAATAAATGAATTCTGCAAACTTATTATATAAAAAGGGTGATTGTTGAATTCTGACGAAAGATAAAAAGCGTAGTTAAAGAGGAAAAAGATGTGAACCTAAATTTTCTGCCTTCCTGTGCATTTATGGATTGTGAAAAAGCAGTATAAAGGTACAGCACCTTTTATCAAGCACGCTAGTCAAGCTTACAAGCGTGGCATTGAGTCATTCTTGTCAACCTCCATGGCTGTTAAATTATCTATTTGTTCATAATTAACTTAATTATGACATTAACTTGTCAGGAAATACATCATCAAGTTAAAAGGGACATCTGATATCATAATCCTGATTATATATCTAGCAGGAATTGTGCCAGAGAAATCATCATCTATGGTAGAATTAAGTGTACTCTGCTTCCAAAGTACTATATTGGAAATGCAAACTGGCAATTGGGATTGTGCGCGCGCACTAGGATCCTTTGTCAGAATTCTTGTAACTTATGATTCAGTAACAATTATAACCAGTGCACTAATCAAGCACAACGAAAAAGAGTTAAGAATCTCTGTATAATGTTCTTGGCTGATAATCTTTGAGGTTTTGACTGTTGATTATGGGTAGAAAAGTTCTTTTAGCCGCCCACAAGAAGTCTTTTCTTCAATGAAAGTGATGAGGACAACAGAAGAAGGAAATTTTCAAAAGCTGAAAGAAAAAATGGAAAGTTAAAAAGTCCAAGGAATTCGTTGTTTGTGCTATATGCATTTTACACTCAAGAAATGTGTGTTAGTCCTATTTCTGTCGTGTCGTGAAGGAATCTACACACAGCTTTATTTTGTAGCTCCTGCAGAAGTGAAGAGCTTGAGATGATGAAGCCATCACTTGCTAATGTTGGCACAAATTAGATGCATAATGTAAACATTTATGGTGTCAGGATTGGATCCTCAGTTACTTGGTAATTGTTTCCAAAATTTCATTGCATCTGTCACCGAAAACATAAAGCTGGTTTGTTGTCTAGGACCAGCCAGGAACGGAACCCGTGTGTGTAATGTTGCAGAGCGCTATTCTACCACTAGTAATAGCAAAACTTCTACAAGATTTAATGGTTATGTGACAGCAAGATCAGAACCCAGAACCCTAGAGAGTTAAATCTTTTATTATGTTCTTCAAATGAGCTTAAAAGTTGACCCGCCGAGCCATTCCTGTTCTTATAACTAGGATTTGGACTGAGCTAAACTAAATGGCAACAACGATAAAGGTTCATTTTCTAATTTTATAAGAATAGAAGCGAAACTCTGACTGTTGTTCCAGGCCCATTTGCAGGGCCTGTGTAGTAGACTGTTTGGAAATCAGATCCATTTCCATGAGCAGAAATGGAACGAAGAAATACGCAGATCCAAATATATGAACCTCTCTAACCTCCTTTCTCACCCAAAAACAGTCTATTTTGTTTCTGTACATATTACTTCGCACAGACAAAGTTCATAAGAGAAAAAAGCTTAGCATGGACAAGATATCTGCCTTCACTGATAAAGACGACCAAGGTTGTTAAAATCACGATTCAATTCGTAAAATTATACATTTTTACAAGTTGATATAGACTTTACGTGCTAAATCGTTTATAAAACTCAAAAATAGGTAAAATCAAGTCAAAATCGGGTAAAATCACGATTTCACCACCGATTGAACGAGTTTACCCGCGGGAATTAAAAATGCACTGTTGCTGACAGGTGTCGACCGCCTATTGGCTTTAACAGAGCAAATGCAATTCCACCGAATCATCAATCACGTATGCAGTCTTCTCTTCACATTTCAGTTCATCATTCACGTTCAGAACAAAAAAAATCCCTAAATTGAAATCCCTAAATTCTAAATCATCACTGAGGATTCCTCAGTGACTCAGTCTCTATCTCTTTCTCTCAGCCATCCACGATTCCACGAACACCGTCCAGCGGTACTCCATAATAGCCCTCGCCCCTCATGTTTTTTATTTTTCCATCATCGACGACGTCCTTTTCACCAGCCACCGTGAGAACCAGAGTCCACCCAACAACAACAGCGTCTCTCCAGTCTCCACTAGGTAAGTTACTCTGTTTATCTTGTTTATCTTATTTGCCTGCGAATTTTAGATTCAAATTTAACCGTGTGTGTGTGTGTGACTGTTTTTTCCACATAAATCAGTTGTCTTTGTTTCTTAATCTGAACAAATTGGAGTCACGTTAGTAACCCATTAAAAATTCCATAACCTCTAAGCATGCAGGTGCTTTTCCCTAGATGTTTTTATGTTTGAGTTGATCTTGATAAGATGATGAATTTTTGAAGGTCTGGTACTGTTAATAGATCTGACTAAGTTCTCCAAAGTGCCTGGGTTTAGTAGTTTTGGTTTAGTTACCAAGTAACCTGTATCTGCTTCGCTATTTTTCTCTTGAACTGATTTATGTGGAATTTATTTTGTCTTATTAGTATGATGGAGCAATCTAATAAAGTCTTTCAAAGATTCATCTGAAATGAGCAGTATCTAGCTAGTTGTATTCAATGTAGATTTTTTGCATTTACTTGCAATGATCTCCATAAGGACTTCAATTTTCTGAAATTCCCTTATAGTATGAGTCTAAAAAGGAGGTTTTTCATAGAAGTTTGGCTGTTGAAATAACCTACTAATCTTAGTCATGTTCTTGGGGACTTGATTCATGATGCTCTGCCTCTGCTTGTTTCAGTTTAGTCCTTGTTAGTTGTTAGTGTTACCTCATCTGCAATGCATGTTGTTGGCTGGAGAATTGGGCTGTGATTATGTTGAAAATGCTTGTTTCTTTTGTGTGCATGTGCATCGGCACCTAGCATGCATTTGCTATCATGTTTTGGGTGTTTCTGTTTCTTGCCCTTTCCTTCTAGTTTTTATTTCTATTTTTTTTTAAAGCTGAACGGTTACCTTATATGCATATGTTGTTATGTTTTCTCACATAATAGGTTGTCAAGGATAAGCGGAGTGGCAAGACCAAGGGCTGTGGATTTGGATAATAATATAGATATGGGCTGTTATGTATTATTGTATTTTTTTTTAACAAAAATTTAATTACAATCATAAAATGTTTGTATTGATTATATGGTTGATTTGAATTGTTGAACTTATGGCATCTAAAAAAAATTCTTCTGGTAATTCTTGAATTGTTAAATTTTTTTTAATATATTTTAAAATTCCTTACGATTTTATGATTTTACGATCCATTTTTACAATCCGAGTTTGTTTTGTATTTTCTATGCCGTGTCAAAATCGCGATTTTAACAACCTTGAAGACGACAAAGACAGAGACATGACGAAGCAAAAGAAAAGATGCCATGTAGAGGGGAAAAGCTTACCCCTCCATATGAGTACTTTAATACATACCATCAAGAGCTCACATGGAGCTAGTCAAGCAAAAACACTAAGATATCTTAGTTGAAGATGAATTTACTGCATCAAATTTTCATGATCAAGCATGTTCTTCTCGTTGAAAGGAGAGACAACGTAATCTTTAGATTTAGACTGGAACAACAGAATTGAAATAGCACACAGAAAATTTCGTGCACTCTATATTTTCTAAAATAACAATGGAAGTGTCAAATTCTGACTTTTTGAAAACTTAATTTTTTTTAATTTTTATATTGTTAAAAATAAATTTTTAAAAAAATATAAAAATATATAAATAAAAAATATTTTAAAAAACCAAAACCCCATCTTAAAATGTAAGGAATAACTATGTTTTGGTGGGCTGGGTTCATATTGACATTATAATTGTGTCTTGCCAATAATCGGTTAAGTCCCCCT
>Ga0325403_1007886_pt1 | contig 10182 bp, 4 predicted proteins | sample PopdelMetagenome_19_FD_205665 | JGI IMG/M metagenome (GOLD analysis project Ga0325403, IMG submission 205665) | Populus deltoides microbial communities from Bellville, Georgia, United States - Xylem-PdKOR-R4 | ecosystem: Host-associated > Plants > Phyllosphere > Stem > Wood/Secondary xylem...
CCTAATAGGGGGCATAAAAAGATCATCAGTTTTACATTCATCTAGGCTTGACGAGATGCTGAGCCTAGGGATGTCGAGTCTGACAGTTTGTCAAACCTACATGTACATGAGTTCAACATGTAGCTGAACCCAAAAATATTGGGTCTTGCAACTCGTTGGGCCCACATGTATATAGGCTCAGCGCATAGCTGGACATAGGGATATTGGATCTGGCAACTTGCTAGACCCACGTGTACCTGGGCTTAGCACGTAACTAATCTCACGAATATTGGGTATGGCAGCTTGTTGGACTCACGTGTATCTCGGCTTAGCGCATAGCTAAGTCTAGGGGTGTTAAATTTGGCAGCTCGTCAAACCTACATGTAATTGGGTTCAGCGCATAGTTGAGCCTAGAGATATTGGGGTTGACAGACCCACACGTACATTAGCTTAACACGTAGTTAAGTTTAGAGATGTTGGAGATCCCTACCTTTGGTCCTTTTTTAAAACATGGATTTTAGGGGGGAAATAACATGTATAAAACGCATTGATCCATTAGTAGCCCCTTAAGTCTTTGGGTGTTTAATACACAATGATTTTGAAATGTTATCAATTTTAATGAAATTCTTTTTACTTGAGAGACTCTTTACATTTCCCATGAGATTTGTTTTTGCAAAACTATTAGGATTCTTTACAGCCATGTGTCTCGTTTTTATTTGAAGGAAATGACTAGATGTCCTATCTTTTTTTTTTAAAGGTTTCCCTTAGGAAATAAAATGGCGATATGCATTCAATGTAGTAATTGAATAGACTTTTGAGAATATAAAATGATATGAAAGGTTATTCATCCAATGGTGAGGGAGAAATATTTTTATATATATAACCTTAGTCGTTCTTACCTCTATCTTTTTTTTTTTACTTTCACTTTCTAATTTATGAAAAGCTTTGCTAAAAAAGCCTGAGCCATCTTCGTTTTAATCTGGGAAGAAACTGTTATTCTAGGTATTTCCCATCAAAGACTTCTTTTTTTTCTTTACTCTAAACAGAAATGGTCCCAAAAGGAGTCAAATTTGTCCCTAGAAACAGGGACGTTGTTGCTTTCGAATAGGAATTATGGTTTCAACTTGAGACCAGGGGAAAAAGTAGGGGATAAGGATCCATCAAACTGGGCCCTAGAGCTAGAGAAGGTAGAACCCTAACATCCACATCTAGTAAGGGGAGAGTTGTTCCCCCTCACAAGAATTCTTCCGTCGATGCTATTAGAGAACCTCAAGGGAGAGAAAGGCTACTTCAAGCCCCCATGGATAATACCCCCAACACTATCGGGGTGGAGAACATAAAGTTTATTAATGGTCAGCATGCATGAGAGTACATAACTTATATTCCTGCCAAGATTAAGCATATCAGTCAACCGAGTTTGGGTTCTGTCCAAGGTCATTTTGAAATTGCAGCCCCTTTTGTATGTATACGTTGGGGTATACCTTCTCTCTTTAAGGATTTTTTGGGGAAGTTTTTAGATATTTCTAGTTGAGTTCAGGTCAACTGCACCCTAATAGGTGGATAATCTTATTCGTCTTCGATAAGTTTCTTAGACTCATTGGAATCGAGCCTATAGTTAATATCATTAAGATATGTTACCATCTAGTCGCTAGTACCAATGGTGACAATGACATGCATTGATTTTTTTTTACCTTCGCCAATAGACCCATATAAGCTATGAAGGGAACCCTGCAAGGAAAACTTGCTCATGTCAAAAAATAAAATGGGAAGGTGATTGATAATAAAGTATAATAGGTCAATCATCCCCATATATAAGATACAGCAGATATAAAGTTATTCCCACTATTTGAGGGTGTCTCCCCCTGTAATTAACGAAAAACCTCATTTGAGTTTAAATAAGGAGAAAACATGAGTTGTATTGACATTAATCTTAATTGAGTACGAAGTTAATAGGATGGGCAGAGGGCACTATCAGTTAAAAAGTATGCAGCTTCATTTCCCTTTATTTTTGTTACATCTAAGTTCGCTACTAACTTTGTTTTTGTGCAGAACTAACAGTTGAAAAAAAAGAAGAAACTTTAGTAAAGCTTGCAAATAAGAGTTCACAAAGAGGGTTTTTGTCTCTTAACTTAAGTGAAGGTGAGACCAGAGAAGAGATAGAGGGCGACCCTATCATAACAGATGAACTCCCCATCCCTGAGGACACAATGGCAAAAACCAAAACTCCCATAGAAATAGAAGCTAGGGGTAGTTATACTCCCCTACTCAGGGGTCAAACAAATCTAACCCCCCATCTTGAAGTGATTATGGGTGTTGTTGCCTGCTTTAAAAGAAAGATTTTTTACTCCTATGAAGATTAATGTTTCAACTTTGACTATAGAGGCTCATGTGGTAGCATTCCTCCTGCCCTAACTTTCAACTTTATTTGGAGAGGTTACAATAGTTGAGCCCTCTACTTAGGTTATTCCTGAAAAGGCTGATTTTAAGGATGTTTTTGTCGACCTCACTTTTAATCGAGATCCCTTCAATTTCCCCTATATTAACTAGTGAGGAGAGATAACTCATGAAGGTTATTGTTAATGAAAGGTCAAGCTTTGGGGAGATCGGCCTTGAGGTAGTGATACTGTTGGAGAGGATTCTCTTCATTTAATTAGGCATCTCAATGATGTCTAAAGAGTGTTATAACCTTCATTTGTCCTTAACTAGACAAATAACGTTTAATGTGAGGAACTTTCTTGTTTTTCTTTTTAGTTTGGTTTTATGACTATTGTTCCTAACACTTGTTTTTGAAAGACGTTTATGGTATACACCAATTCTAAAAGGCATTGAATGGTCGAGAGGAACCATATAAAAGAGGTCATTACCTAACACAGGGCAAACTAAACTACCTTTTAACGACTAAAGGAAGAGAAAACTATTGTGAAAGCCAAACTGAAGAGCCTCAATGTGGCCTAATCATCACAAAAGGAATAGATATAAGGCGTTGTTCTTTAGTTGGGCTCCACTAATAAACTGCTTCAGGTCATTTATAATCAAGTGGATATCTTGAAACAGGATATCCTTAAGGTGAAGACCATCTAAGATGGTATGAAGGCCGAGCTTTTTATTGCCAGGGAAAAAGCCCAAAGTTATTGGGCATAGCGGAAGGCTTCAAGAAACTCTTTTAAGGAGTTCCAAGAATTTTTCGAAGGGTATGCATCTTTGTCCGAGACGGTTGAGGACAAGATCTTTCTTGTCATATCCAACTTATATTTCTTCAACCAATTAATGGAAATACAGGTAGACTTCAGTGCTGCTTGCCATTCAATCTCGGTGTTTGATTTTTCAGATGTGTTTCTTATTGGAGCTGTTGCTCCCTAACATAGGAAATATCTAGTTGAGGATCCTAAGCTAGATATTTAAGCATCCACTCCTCATATCCCTTCCTATAGACAACCATGGTCTTATAGGGTTTATCTATGTAATATTTTTCATTATTAAATTGGTTTTTACTTTTCATTTCTATATTGACTTGTGCAATTTATGTGGGTCTAACACCTATGGTAAAAAAAGATTCAAAACCCTCATAAAAAGTTTTAAAATTTTAAGTGGGTCCTACACTTATACTTAGAAAAATATTAAGGGAACTCCCTATACAATTTGTATTGGTCCTATGCCCATAGTAAAAATTATATACAGGGTCTAAAAACCCTTAGAAAATTGTTTAAAAACTTGTATTGATCTAACACTAATGCTTAGAAAAATATTTATCAAATCTTGGAAGGAATCAAGCTTTAAATTTTACCTAACCTCAATAGGATTTATCCCTTGCTTAGAACCGAGAAGAAATATAGGTTGCAAACATATTTTTATATTCCTTTAGGCTACGTCGGATATGAGTTTGGAGTTGCCATAAGCTAAATATCCTTGCATTGCTTTTAATTGTTAAATGTGGAAATGGAGTCTCGTTTATGAATTATTTTCCTGCTTTCTATAAGTATTGTTGAAATATAGTTGTTAAAATATAGTCATTGAGAACATATTGTTAATATAGCCATTGAGGATATGTTTATTAATTATAATCAATTTATTATTTGAATTTTAATCAATTTAAATAATAATAATAATAAAATATACAAAACTCTCTATTTTAAAAAAAATGAATGTGATAATAATTTTTAAAAAACTAGTTAAAATACTTCTTTTTTTTATAACTATTTTAGCTAAAATTTAGCTAGAAAACAAGTAAGAAGATGAGCGTGATATTTGACAAATTTATCTTAATACATAGTAAAATTTATATAAAAAAGAAAACAATTGTCTGATAATATTTGACAAAAAGACGGAAAACAATTTATGAGTGTGTGTCTATGTCTATATAAATCAATTTTAGTTTTCCATGCGACAAAGACGTCATCCTCATCCTCATCCTCATCCTCATCCTCATTTGCATAGACTTGAGAGGAAAACTTGTCTTTATTATATCATCTTAACGGATGATTTTTGCCTGCCAAATCTTGTGAAGAGTATTCTAGTTAGGTACCGTGTTTTTTTTTTAGTATAAAAATAAAATTTAAATTTAAAAATATTATCTTTTATTTTGAAGTGAAATTTAAGAGTTTTGGATTTAATTACAATCCTAAAAATAATATTTATAACATTAATTATAATACTGGTAATAATACTTATAATACAAATAATAATATTTTTAATATTAATAATAATACCATCCAAGTATACAGGCATTATTAATGGATTTTTTTATTATTAAGAGAAAATCTAAATAAAAACTATAAATTTTATATACGTTTTCAATAAAATAAATAAAAAGCTATTATATGTCAATAAAAAAAACAAATTTATTTATTGTAATAGACAATAGAGTTGTAAAGTTGAGATAAAAATATTATTTATTAAAACAAAAGGGAGATGAAATATGTTTTTCAGATTGAAATTAAGTTTTTATGGTTTTAATTAGTTTGAATTAATAAAATTAAATTTTATTTTGTCAAATTAAAAATTAACTTAATATCAAAACTTATTCTTAATATTGCGAGAGCCTCCATATAAAATCGACCGAAACAAAACATTAAATTCAATCCTAAATTAACTTAGGGGATATTTGATAGTATGGTAGCGGTTACTTTTTTAAATGTTTTTCACTCGGAAATGCAACAAAATAATTTTGATATCAGCACATCAAATCAATTTAAAAATAAAAAAAATCATAAAACACAGGTTGCATGGCAACCCCAAACAACCTCTAATGTGAAAGGGTTTAATTGAAAAAAATAAAAAAAATTAAGTGATAAAAAAATTTTAAAAAAAAGAAAAGCATTGTGGTGGATTATATCCTTCTCCTATGATATATTTTGGTTTTTCAATATTTTTTTATCCTGTGTTACCTTACATATTTATAATTTCAGATATCATTTTATTGATTACTAATAATTAATTTTGAGAAAATAAACTATAATGGTTAAGTGAGAACAAAAATAATTCAATTAAAAAAAAATGTGAAAGAAAAAATTTCAAAGTGATTCGTTGTTCATAGGTTACCATCCCGATTTTCTTAATGTTTTTTTTTATAATAATTTGGTAATCTCTAACTATAAAAACCACTCAAGACAGATTGCTACATAAAAAAAGAGCTTGATTTGAATATAGAAGATGCAAGTGATTACTGTATTGTTAAATTTTTTTATTGTATTTTATTTTGTTAGAAAAATATAAGATAATTTTTAAGGTATTCGGGTGTATTGATAATAATTGTTTTTCAAAGTATTTTTTATTTTAAAATATATTAAAATAATATTTTTTTATTTTTTAAAAATTATTTTTGATATTGATATATTAAAATAATTTAAAAATATATTAAAAATTAATTTTAAATAAAAAATCAAATTCTACGAACCTCATTTAAAACAAAATAACAAAAAGAACTTTTAACATTATTGTTAAGCTGCCGACGGCATCTAGATTGGCCCCATGTCAGGTCCATCTAAACAGTGAGCAACTAGCCTAGTTGCGTGTTGTGTGTCTATTGGGCCATGGGTAGACCATTTCCAAGTTCCGGTACCTTTTAATCCTCTACAGGTTAGACCACCACTGGAACTTTCGAGACTTTCAAGTTGTGACTTACGGTTGGATATTTGAATGGTGGTTGTTATGATTTGAAACCTATGAGTTGTTGGTTTATGGTGATTTGAAGATTTGTATGTTTTGATTTTATTATTTGTAATTTATTATTTTATATATTATTTTTTTTATTAACGTTAGTATCCGAAACAACTTGCGTGCATTTCAACTAATTTTACAGGTCTTAAAGTTAACAACTATGCAAATCTCTAGTAACCTCAAAATTTATGAGGCTCGAACTGGTGACTTTTAAGGAACAAATATAGAGCCTGGCTAGTGAGCTACACCTCTCATAATTTTTTATATCTTAATTATTACCATATTGCTTGATGTCTTAATTTTAATCATATAAAGATTGAAAAATCTATAATTTGAATGAAGCGTTTAGTTTTTTTTGTTTAAAAATAAATTATACATGTAACATGATACGCAAGAAAATCTATTATGAATCCGAGGGAGTGATGTAGGCATTTGACATATCTAATTAGGTAATATCTATTTATTTATGCTAGGAATGTATAATAAATTGATAATTTGAGATAATTATATTATAATTTACTTATTTTTTTCATGATTTTTTTTAAATTATACTTCGCATTTATAATTTCATAAAATTTTATATCCACATCCTGACACACACAAAAAAAATCAACAAAAAAACATTAAGATATATGTATGATTTTTACTATATTTCATTTAATAACTAAATAGTTTTTATATTAAAAATTACAAGATTACCATCACTTTTTTTTTAAAAAAAAAGCATAGTCACCAACATCGCCATAACTTTTGAAAAAAATTATTTTTATTAATTTTTTCTTTACTTCAAATTATTTTTTTTATGTTTTTAAATCATTTTGATACGCTAATGTTAAAAATATTTTTTAAAAAATAAAAAAAAATATTATTTTGATATATTTTTTTAATAAAAACCACTTTGAAAAACAATCGCAATCACACTTTCAAATACATTTAAATCACCAACATATTTGATATGATTTATTGAGAAGATTTTCATAGCCAGAAAAGCCCACAACCCAAAAATTTACAATCAACACCTTCATTTACCATCATTAATAATAAAATAAAAAACCACCATAGTTGCTTTTCACCCAACTTGTAGGCGTTCTGCTTCACCTCTTGGAGTTGCATCTCAGTTCTAAATCTTCACTCCAAAAGAAGAAGAAGAAATAGATTGCGGGGAGGCAAAAGATTATAGCTCTTCCTCTTTATTCCATATCTAGGTGTTAAATGGATTAGAAAAAGAAATTCCAGCCCATTCTAGATTTGAGTATCGACCCATCTAAAACAGTAAAAGCGGAAGCTCGCAACCCGCTTTAGGATTTTGTTCTAGAAAAAGAAATTGAAAGATAAACTGTTGCAAATAACAGAATCCATGTTATAACTCTTTCTTCAAAGAATCCATAGCAGAGCTTATTTTTATTTGAAGGACAGAAACTTACACGGCTCATTTCTCTAATGACAGGTCTGCGTTAGAATCAGGATCATAACTGTAGATAGATTTTACGTTCTGATAGTCTTACAACCTGCACCATAATATTATCACAGCATTGCCTCTTCTTGCAATCTGAGATGATCTGCTTGAGAAATATGATTATGCGGATTTGGGTTTTTAATTGAGTTTTTTTTTTTTTACTGTTTTAAAAAAACATGATCAGTTGTTTTTTTCACTCGTAAATTGAATCGAGAAGAACAAGTTTGGGTTTAAATGATTAAACAAATCGATTAAGAACACTAGATAAGGTGTTGATTTGGGTTCCTCTTTGTGCTTGTCTTGAGAAGAGATAAATTGCATCTCAAGAAAAACCTTTCTCAAGTAACATGTTATTTGTTCTGTTCGTGTTGTGGTATATACGAGAATATATTTATTTTTTTATTTAAATTTAAAAATTATATTAACTTGGAATATAAATTATAATTTCTAAAATAAAAGATAAAAAATGAAAAAATAACTAAATTCTAGATACTCAATATAATTATCCTTGTTCTACACTGTAAGCATATATGTTTATCAAAACTAACAAAATCGCTTTGACAAGTGAATTTTTTATGCATAAAACAAGTTAAATATGCAACTAAACTTGACAATCCTGGTTAGGCATTAATCTTCTATTATTATAGGAAGCATTGAATTTCATTCGAATTTTTTAAAGGTGCCATAGAGCTCAAACAATATAATTTTTATGTGCTGTTTAGGGATAATAATAGAGATTAAACTTCTAATAAATGGAGTAAGAAATAACCAAGTATGGGAAAATCTAATATATAATGCAAAGAGAGCAGGTATGTGCAGTTATTTTTTGAATTAACTTTGAAAAAAAGATAGATAAATAACGAAAGAGAAAATTAAATTTGAAACTTACTAAAAATAATAATAACAACATTCTTATTTAAGCTAAAAAATTTATTTTTTATTTTTTTATTTGTGTCTTCTTCTTCTTTAGTTCTCTAAGCACAGTAAAATTTATTGAGCTGACTTGTACTTTGTTTTATTTTTATTTTTTATTAACCGTTGGTGTCCGGGTCAACTTACGTACACCTCAATTAATCCTCCGAGACTCTGAAGTTAATGATTATATAAGCCTCTAGTAGTTTTGAGAACATCCACGTCAACTTACGCACACCTCAACTAATCCTTCGAGACTCTGAAGTTAACAACTATATAAACCTCTAGTAACTTTGAGATTTGTGATACTCAAACTAATGACCTCTAAAAACAAACCCAAAGTCTGATCAATTAAGTTACACCCCCTCGTAATTATACCACTTCTATTTTATTCTTTAACTTTCTGTACATTCGATATTTTAAATTTGTTAATGTTGGCAGGTAATTTGCCAAATAAAGAATTCATCGATTATAGAATCCCATGCTGAATTTCATTTTTTAACTATATTTTTAGGAATAACTTTTCCTTTTACTGTTAAAAGGTGTTGCCTCATTTTGATTCATAATTTAATAGATTCATGTTCAATAAAATATGTTCTCAATTATATATACACAAGTAAAGATTTAAAACCTCTTATATTATTATCTCTTACATAAGGCTTTATTTCTCAAATTTAAATCATTCAACTCAAATTAAACATATGACTCAATATACATTTTTAAAAAAATAACTTAATTGTTTTTATTATTATTATCTCATCAAAATTTTAATTGTTATGTGAAGTTTTTTTATGATTTCAGTAATGGCGCTGCCCATAAAAAATATAATTAAAAGCTAGTTCATTTTATTTAACTCTTCATAAAAAACATTGTTTATGGATGATGAAATTTTAGGACTATAAAGGCCATGTTTATTTCTCGGAAAGTAGTTTTCGGAAAACCACTTTTCAAACTTTCTTGTGTTTGTTTGTCATTAGAAAAGTTGGTCAACGGAAAACATTTTTCAGTCAAAGAAAAAAACTTTCCAGTCAAAGGAAAATTTGACTTGGTTTCCAAGAAAATATTTTTCCTTTTGGCTATATTTGTTTTCCGGAAAGTAGTTTCTGGGAAACAACTTTCATATGTTTGTTTGTCATTAGAAAAGTTGGTCAACGGAAAATATTTTTCAGTCAAAGAAAAATTTAGCTTGGTTTTCAGGAAAGTGTTTTCCTGAAAAATTTGGGCGGAAAACACTTTCCGGAAGTTGTGAAAAATTTAGAAAAGTTATTATTTGCTGATTATATCAAATTTGATCCTCAAACTTTTGATTGCTATATATATTTTGTTTTAAATATTTATTTTTCAATTTCATCTCTTAAAATTTAATTTTTATATTAACTTTAGTCCTTATTTTTATAATTGCTATTTACTTTTTCCTTATCATTTTTTTATTGAAATTTTTTATCTATCAAATTTGGTCTTCATTCTTTTGATTGTTACTTATTTTATTTGAAATAATTTATGAAATGTTAATTATTATTACTTTAATTTCTTCATCTTTTATTTTTTTTAATTTTTTAGATTTGATCTCTATTATTTTGATTATTATTTATTTTATTTGAGATAATTTATGAAATTATATTTTTTTTCAATTTCATTCTCATTCAATTTTTTAATTTGTCAGATTTGTTTCTTATTAT